>ERZ869921.1015-NODE-1015-length-13193-cov-69.939793_pt1 | contig 13193 bp, 10 predicted proteins | sample MGYA00579310_ERZ869921 | MGnify/ENA primary metagenome ERZ869921 (study PRJEB32216, sample SAMN09231816) | wastewater metagenome | place: USA: Maryland | collected 2016-06-21 | study: EMG produced TPA metagenomics assembly of the PRJNA472060 data set (Reclaimed...
ACATTTGTCCATCGCTCATGTATCGTGTTCCGAAGAAATTCCCTTAAATCTTCCGTGTTTTTCAATTCCATGACACAAAGATATAGAAAAAGAATTAATAAATAACTAAAAGAATAGAAATAAATAAAAAAGTATTATCTTTGTGGTAAGAAACCACGAAAGGAGGATAAAATGATACCTGATACAGAAAGAGACGTTGAATTTACTACGATACCTTATGATGGTATTATTGTGTTTTCTAAAAGAGAACCTATTGTTCCCGAAAACAGGGGTAGATTCCATTTTGACCTTGCCAATGTAAGGTTGATTTCAAGTAGCATCAGAAAAGTAAGAAAGAAAGTTTTTGAGTTTTAAAAGTAATCGCTACATTTGCACTGTGATTGTGCAGCGATCAAAAGATATTGGTTAAGGGTTTCTAAACCGAAAACCAAATAGGCATGGCCTAGTAACGCTGCACGTTGCTAGGCTTTTGTCATTTTGCGCCTCACTGCAAAGAACCCTAAAAAAGGTTAAGACGTTCCCTTAAAAAGGTCGCTTTATTTTTAGACTTTTTAACCTTCAATTTCTTTTAAATCACATGTTTGGATTATTGGTTTATCCAGTGTGAGCCTAAGCTGTTAACGATTCCTATTCGAGAACCAGTTGGTAAGGACTATCCTCTTATTAAGGGGTAAGGGGATGGTTCTTTTCTTACCTTCAATTTCAATAACCTTTCTCAAACCTGTTGGGTTTTTCTACCTAGAATTAGGCTTAGTAGCCCATGTTTCAGGACTTACTTTTCTTAGTTTCTTCTCGGCAACATCCGCAATAACTTTATAGTCTCCGAATATATCTTTTTTAATCATATCGAGTTTCTTTATAAGGTCAAAAGCAGGTTCGGTTATCTTGGTTTTGGTATCCATGCCTTTCAATGCCTTGTCATCATCAAGAAGCATTGATATTGGAGTGCGGAGTCTCTTTGTGTATTGCCAATAAAGGCTAAGATAGGTTACATACAATTCCCATTTTAGGTTATTTTGAACCCTTGAAAGGTAACAGGCAATCATATTGTCAATTGCCATATAAAATTCCGAATCACCTGCGGCCACGCCATCAATAATCATTACTTGTGAATCACCAACATCAAGCAAGTGTTGAGCGTAGGTAGCATTTAGGTTTAAACCAGCCAATTCGTAAGCCTTGTACACTTTATTTTGTAAATCCTCGTTCTGTGCTAAAGGGGAATTTAGGTTGTATAGGTATTGGACAAAATCAATTATCCCCAAAGTGTCAGCGTGTTTAAATTCTGCGAAAGTCGTAAATTCATCGTACTCCATTAGCTTTTCAATAGGCACAAAAAACTCTTTTTGTCTTGCCAAATTGGTGTTTTGCATAATTTAATTTTGTTTTCGTGTAAAAAAACGCAATTTTGTGTAACAAAACAAGCCAAAGTTGTACCAAAGCACCAAGAACAGTTACAAGTTCAAGTATATCCAGACAGGGATAACAGGCAAAGGCATACCCGAAGTATTTCTCCCCGAAGTGGGTTACGGTGCGTACACAGGCAACGAACCGTACAAGCCAGTGTACGAAATACTTGATTTTGGTGGTAAATGGCAAAAACAAGACTTGCCTGATGGCTACGAAGACTGGAAGGATAAAGAGACTTTTGAGAACGCCAAGATAACCAAGTACAACGAACTCCAAAAGAAAAAAATGGAGCGTGGTGAAGAATACCAACAACCACAAGAAGAATATATCCATCCCAAAATGGAGGACTTCAAGATGCAGGAATGGATTCGTAGGTGGCATGGCGTTTGGATTTACTTAATGATTGGGGGCGTAAAAACTCCAGTATATCTTACAGGGCTTCATTATTTCCTTTTGCAGTGGTGGCCAGTCCCTTTTGAGGTATCTTATCGCGATACAGACAGGGAAATAGGCTACTGGATACAATATTGGGAAGAAGACCCACGTTCGGTTGGTGGGATATTAGGGATGATGCGCCAGTATGGAAAATCCGTTTGGCTTGGTGTTTGGGGATTCGAGCGTACTTCTCGTATGCGTAATGCCCATTTGGGTATGCAAGGGGTGAATGACAAAGCAATCAAGACCTTTTACGAAACTCACATTCTATACCCATTTGACCGTTTGATTGATTTTTTTACTCCACAATACTACCAATCGGGACAAAACAAGGAGTCGCTAGAATTTATTGCTACCAAGAAAAGGAATAAAAGGCTTACTGCGGAGGAAATGAATACCGCTATAAACTCAAAGATAGACTTTGGTATTGCGGACATAAACAGGTATGTAGGTAAAACACTTACAGGATATATTGGGGAAGAGCCGGGTAGCGTTGTTGATGTTGCTTGTTATCCAAGACACAGAAAGGTAGTGCCGGCCATGCGCGCGAGGAAAGGTAAGATGTTTTATGCTTCTACATCCGATGAAGTTTCTCCAAAGGCCAAGACCTACCGCGATATGGTAATGGATTCTGACGTTGACAGGCGAAAGGAAAACGGAGAAACAATTTCAGGGTTATACTTTGCATTCGTGCCGGCTCACCATTCGCTTGCTTTTGACGAATACGGAATCCCGAATAGCGAAGAAAACAGGAAGGCATTATTGGCCAACAGAAAAGCATACGAGGACAACCCTGCACAATACACAATCGAATGTCGCCAGTACCCGATGACAGTTGACGAGTACTTCTATGCTGATGCAAACAAATGTCTTTTCAACGTAAGGATTTTACAGGAAGCAAGAAACAGGTGTTACGAGAATCCTAATATCGTGGCCGGTGTAGATTTTATTTGGGAGGGTGGTGAAGAATTTGGGAAGGTAATGACCATTCCGGGGGATACTTGCAAGATAACAGAAATCATAAAAGACCCGAATGCGCGCAACTTGGTAGTTGACAGAGGGGAACGAATGGGGATGTACCGATACATGCCTATAAATGACTCTAAATATTGTGCTGGCCTTGACCCCATCCAGCACAAGATTATTTCTGGCGACACTGGCCGAAAGTCAAAGCCTATTATGTTTGTCAAAAAACGCTATGACGAATCACTTGATGGGGAAACAAGCGCACTGATTCGCGCACAGCGAATGATTGATAAGTACGAATACAAGTCAGGGATTCCAGTAATGCGTTATGATTTTAGGCCAAACGATCCTGTAATATTCTACGAACACATTTTGAAGATTTGCTGGTACTATGGAATAAAAGTACTTGTAGAGAAACAGTATGGTGCGGCATTGATTACTTATTTTGAATCGAAAGGATGCGCTATGTTCTTGATGGTTCGGCCAGACTTTACGCGTACTTCACCAAGGTATAACCAAGAAACAGTAGGAATAGATGCTTCGGTAGGGAATACCCAACTGTTTACTGGCATGATGTCGCACGATATAGAATACTACGGCCACAGGTATCCGTTCAGGGAGTTGATAGACGACTTGTTGCGGTTCAATCCTTACGACACGCTAGAGCATGACGACTCGGTAGCATGGGGTTTGACTCTGGTGGCCGAACAGGACAAGGTGACGGAACAGAAGGTGTTGTCGATAGAATCTGGCACGTTTAGCCGATACCGTCAATTCACAAAAGAAACACATACATTTGACGATTAATAACAACCGATATGGAAGGGCTGGCATCAGGCAGAATATTGTCTAGGGAGGAAAAACTAAAACCCGACTACGGAGTAAAAATGGCTAGAACCATGATTGCTTTGGATAGCAACAATGGCTTCATGTCTGGACTTACATCGTCACAGTATTTGGCAAATATAGACATATCGCAAGGGCGAGACGCTAGTTTTAATACTTCTGCCGAACGCTACCTTGGTGCGCGCGATAACCCGTTGCTACAAAAATATGGATATGGTGCAGTGAACCCACAATTGGTAAACTTGATGCCAAAGTTTGTCAATCTTATTCATGGCAAGTTGATGTCTATGGATTATGACATCGGGGTTGATGTTATCGACTCTACTTCGATGGACGAAAAGAAGCAAGTAAAAGACATGCTTTCGGCTTGGTTAAAGATAAAAGACAATGTGGCTCAATACGGAGTGACGTTTGACAATATCAAGGAAGAGGCTGGAGTTCCCGAACTGCCGTCCACTACCGAGGATTTGGAAATAATGATGACGACTATTTATAAGCACTACGAGGCCATGAAAGCCGAGTTGGAACTTATGAAGGTGCATTCTATGAATGATTGGGATGCTATAAAAAGCAAGTTCATCATGGAGTTGGTTGTTCAAGGAATAGCTGGGGTTAGGACGTTCGTGGATGGGAACGGTGTCATCCGCGAAGAATGGTTTCCTATCAACAGGTTTAGAGGGTCGTACAGTGAATCAGAGGATTTTGATAATCTTACTCATGGTGGCATTATTGATTACTTGACTCCAGAGCAATTCTATTCGGAAGCAAAAGACAGCCTCTCTCATGAGGTAATCTTGGAAACCATAAAACAGTTCGCTTCAAATACCAACAAGGATGCCAATATTGGAGGTGCAGGCAATTACGCATTCTTTGGTGTTCCTTATGGCATGGAGCGATACATCAAAGTCTTCCGCTTTCAAAAAATAGAAGAAGACGTTGAAAATTGGGTGCAATTGACCGATAGGCTTGGAAACAAATACATGTCAAAAAGGAAGCCCAATTTCGTCATCGCTCCAGAGGAAAAAATAAAATACGAGTCAGGAGAAAAGACATTGTTCAGCGTAAGTACAACCACAAAATATGGCGGTGTTTGGGTGATTGGTTCGGAAGTTGTTTATGATTACGGAATAATCCAAGAGGGGAGCGATGTAAAATTGGATTTCCATTTGTACGCGCCAAACATGCGCTATGGAAAAACAAGTAGTGTGTGTTCGCAGATAAAAGAGCCAGTTTACATGTTTTCTATTGCTTGGAGCAGGTTGAAGCATATTGTCGGACAAGGATGGAACGGAACAGTTGATATTAATGTGGACATGATGTATAATATGTCGTTAGGTAAAGGAGGTAAAAACCTAGACCCTTCCGATGTGTTGGATTTGTTCTTCATGGAAGGAGTTTCTTTATCGAAAGGGAAACAAAATCCTAATGACCCGAACAATGGTAGGGCTATAAATATTATCAACGAAGGGCTTACTGCTACTGATTTTGTGTCAGTAATGAACCTTTGCATTGATACGATTCGGAATATTTGTGGCATCAACGAGTTGTCCGATGCTTCAACCCCTGCATCTGGAACATTGGTAGGCGTGGCCGACATTGCCAACCAAAACTCTAACCATGCAATTGCCCATTATTACAGGGCGTACCATAGTATTTACAGAAGGACAAGTTTGGCCATCCTTGGGTATTGGAAAAACATTCCTTCCAATATGGCATGGACAAGGGAATATTTGGTTGGACTAAAAGCGTCTACCACATCACAAGAATGGGCTATTTACAACCAAGAACTATCTAGGCTTGTAATGATTCCTTTGATTGACGGAGGGATTACCGTTGCTGACAAGTTCGAGTTGCAATATCCAAACATCAAGGATTTGAAACAAGGGGAGTTTTTATGCAAGATTCGTGTCAAGAAAAACATGAAAGAAGCACAAGCAAGAGCCGAACAAGCACAAAACGCGCAGTACGAAGGTAACGTAAGGAATATCCAAGAAACGCTAATGGCCGACAAGCAAAGGGCTGATATTGATTTTGGGTATAAAGTACAATACGAACAATTGTTGACTGCTGAAATGGCGAAAAGACAACAAGCGATTACGGAAGGCGCATTAATGGTGAAACAACTAGAAATGCAGGGGCGTATTCAAGTTGCAGACGTACAAGGAAGGGATTCCGTCATCAAGGAAGCGCAAAGGTCAGCATCAGACCAAAAGATAGCCGAAATGAAAGCGCAAATGGATGGATTCAAATTGGAATACGAAAAGATGCAACACCAATTAGAAATGACATTAAAAGCTGTCGAAATTGATAACGACAAAGAAGATGCGAAAGAAAAGAAAAAGGAAGTAGCCTAAGCTACTTCCCATTATAAATCAACCAATTTTTTCTAAAACTAACAGTGTCGTATTCTCTTTCCCATGAGTCCATGCCTTTATTGAACCTGAACCCGAAGAAATCAGAGTAAGGTTTGTTGTTAGCCCACCAAATCTTAGCGGTAACTTTTCTAACGGTATCGGTTTCTAGGTTTCCTTTCTTTAGCACCAAAGCCCAAATATCTGCTTTCGGTACATGCCTGTCATCGTGGCCAACAAAACGGCAATACTCTTGCAACCCCTTATAGAACCTTGGACAGCATTCATTGTCTTTCGGGCGCAAACGTAAATAATACGGTTCTACTTCAACAACAACCGCCTCTTTTTGTATTTGTGGTTGAATTGGCGTTGGTTTTTCTTCCGACTTCTTGGTACAGGAGAACAAAAGCGATAATGCGATAACTGAGAGTGTCTTTTTCATTTTGTTATATTTTTTTTACAAACATACGGAAATGTTTTTGATATTATTACATTCATTATTGTTTTTTTATATTGTTTTAAAACAATATATTTGTATAAATTATAACGAAATGAAAAACGAGCTAGTACATCAAATCAAAAACGACTTTTCCACCAACACTCTTATTGTTGCTGAAAATTTAGAAGTACCACACAAGGTATTAATGAATACCGTAAAAGCTACTTTGGAAAAGGTAGAAAAACAAGGGCATGACCGTGCCATTGTTTTTTTTGAGTCTTCTTTTACGAATAAACAAGGTCGTACATATCCGATGTATGAAATGAACGAAGATGCTTACATGCTTTTGGCAATGCAATTATCGCAATACGAAAAAGCGTTCAAAGTTCAAACCTCTATTATTAAGGCATTCCGTTCGATGGCAATTGCCTTAATAAATCAACAAAATGTAAGTTGGATAGAAGCGCGCCAAAATGGTAAAATCGCAAGAGTAGCTGAAACAGATATTATAAAAGACTTTGTTGAGTATGCTACAAGCCAAGGGAGTCAAAGTGCAAAACTGTATTACATGAATATTACAAAAATGACAAACAAGGCTTTAGAGTTTATGATTCAGGATAAAACAGGTGTGCCAATCCGAGACTTATCTACCTTAGACAACTTGGGATTTATTATGGCATTGGACAAGCGAGCAGGGAGCGCAATTGAGCATGGCATGGCTGAAAAAATGCACTACAAAGATATTTTTCACTATGCAAAATCAGAAGTAAATAAATTAGCTGATGTACTTGTATTTAAGCCAAGACTGAAATAAAACAAAAAAAGCCCTCACTTAAAAAATGAGGGCTTTTTAATAGCAATAAATACAAACATAAAACACTACATAATTGGTTCATAATGACTAATGACAGGATTTGGGTCTATTTTAGAAAATTTAATAGTGCAAATATGATTCCCTTCGATATAAAACTCGTCACCTATTTTCTCTATTACAACATCTGTCATTTTATATCTGAACGGAATTAAAAGCCTAAAACATATATATATCGTTTTGTTTATTTGATTCAGAAGGGCTAGTCCGTCTTTTCTGTCTTTAATTGCAGTAGAAGATAAAAGTTTAACACACTCAAAGTAGTAATCTATAACTCTTGACCTTACATGATTAATTGCAGAATCAGATAGCAAATTGAATGGAACTATGGCTGTATGTTCACGGTCAAATTGCATTATCCCTATATATTTTGATTCTAAAAGTCGTTTTTCTACAAAAATATCTTGACTTCTAAAAGAACAATCCTCTTCTTTTTTGTTAAACAATTTTTTAATAAAATCAATCATACTATTGGTGTTATGTTTAAATTCCTCGTGTCGTCAATAAAACGCATTCTATTTACTTCTAATTCCCTTTCGTAGTAACTTCCAATCTTAGCTACAACAGAAGACTCATGTGTTGACCAATAATTCTCTCCCTTGTATTCAAAAAACATAGGATGCGATTCAAGCAACACTTCGTCTCCTTTTGAAACTTCCGTACACGCTTGCCCTGTAAAATCTATAACGGCTCTTTTTTCAGGCTTCCTAAAACATTCAGGAATCTCTAATCCTGAATCGTAATATTTCTTTGTTAACGGCTCTTTCAGCAAGATGCGCTTGCCTAAAGGAATAACTTCTTCGTCTTCTACTTGGCACATCGCCATTGGCTCGCGCATAGCAAAATACTTCTCTCCAAGAATTTCCACTTCGATGTCAGAATTTCTTGCATAGATAATTTTAGTTCCCGAACGAAGGTTATTGGCGTATATGACAGTACCTAGCAATGGTTTTGGTTGCACTCCTTCTGAAAGCCAAATTCCGCTAGGTGTTTTTATTTCGTCTTCCGATTGCATGATAGGCTTAACCAACATATAATCTCCGTTCATGGTTACTTTCCCTCTTGAATTAGTAGAGCAAATAACCTTATCGGCAGGAATCATAAACACATAGCGCATTCTTACGTTTCCGTTGGCATCTAAATCTCCATAGAATCTTTCTTGCAAAAGAAGCATATCGGGCTGTGTCGCTATCCAATAGAAGTGTGCGGTATCGCCAATTTCCAATAAATCAGAATACGTCTCACGAACAGTCATTCTTACGCCACCTGCATCATCATAGACCCTTTCCGACAACGCTTGAGGAACGGCTATTATAGTTCCGTAAGTTCTTTTGAACTTCATTGGCGAATAAAGAGGGTTATTGTCTTCCCCAATTATTATCTTCTCGAATGCAATATCGGACGATGCACCAATGATAAGCCCTTTCTCAAAAAGGCAATCTAGTTCTACTAGATAATTGTCTATGTTTCCTTTCATTAAACCAAAGTTAGTCTATAACAATTTAATTCACAACCACAAATAAGAAAATACACACAAAAACATTTACGTGGTAAGTATTTTTGTTCCATAAAACCACATAATTATGGCAAATATAGCATCACCTGTGGCTTTGGTAAACTACGATCCAGTTTCCGATAGCGCACAAATAGTATATGAAATTCCAGTTGGGGTTAATAAGGTTTCATTATTGCCTCGCACGTTGGGTACGTCAGACAATGCAAAAGTGTCCGTAAACAAAAGTGGGCTACTTGATGGCATTAACGTGTTGGAAAAAGCTGGAGTGGTTAATTTCTTGGCTGCACAAGCAGGGGCTACGGCTACTGGACTTTTAATTTCAGGTGCAGGTTTTGTTGCAACAGCAGCAACAGCGGCAGGAGCTAACCAAGCAGCCGTTACAACAGCCCAAACAAAAGACCTTATTATAGTTACAACAGCAGCCTCGGCCAATTTGGGAATAAAGTTACCTGTAATTACTCCATTAAGAGCTATTAGAATCATAAACAATACTGCTTATGCAATAATTGTTTATGCAGCGGTGAATGATTTTATGGGATCAGAAGCATTAACAGCAACAGGCGTTAGTGTTGCTATCGGTGATTCTTTGGTAGTATGGTCAAAAAGCGATGCAGTAACAAACACCGCCACTGCAAGATGGCAGATATTACAGTCTTAATTTTGTTTTGTTCTCTCAACGGAAAGCCAGATTAATCTTAATTCTGGCTTTCTTAGTTACGAAAGAACAAAATCTGTGTTTATTGTATAAAAACAGAATATTCTATAATACAATTATCTTTGTGTAAAATAATATTCTTTTCTATATCTTTGTGATAAGAGAACAAGACAAAACAAAATATGGAAATCGGGAATAATACAGAAGATAGTTTCTTAGCGGCAGTTGAAGGCGAAATAAAAGTTGCCGAAACTGTTGTAGAAAAGCCTGTTGACAAAACAGCAGAAGTAGTCGCTGAAACCACAAAAGAAGAAGTTGCGGTAGAGGCCGATAAACCAACATTTGACCCACTTGCGGTTGACAACAACTGGAGGAACGCAGAAGAACAAGAAGCGGCACAAGTAGAAGCCCCTAAAGAGGTAGAGACATTTTTGGCCGATAGGTTTGGCAATTACGGCATCAAGACCCCTGACGACATCGTTTCGTTGATTGATACAGTGGAAAGCTTAAAAGAGCAGTTAGCCTCAAAGCCAACGACACCTGTATTTGAGAATGACGCACAAGCAAAACTGTTCGAGTTTGCAAAGCAGTATGATGGGACAAACGGGTCTGTCATTGCCGAATTTGAACATTTGCAGTCTTTAGACGTAGCAAGTCTTTCTCCAAAAGAGAAACTTCTTGAAGCCTATGTCCAAGAAAACAAGGATATGGATAGGGTGAAAGCCAAGAAACTATTCGAGCATGAATTTAAGGCAAAATATGGTACTGATGGATTGGATTCAGATATTGAAGAAGATGCAGAAACCATTGAGTTGAAACAGATTTTATTGGAACGCGATTCACTGAATGCTGGCAAAAAACTAGTAGAGGTGATTTCAAAGTTCAAACCAGTTGCTTCCCAAAAAGAAGTAGCACAAGCAAACCCAGTAATAGAGAAGGCAATCTCGGAATATTCAGCCAAAGCAGAGGAAGAATTGAAAAGCTTGAACGCAATTGAAGTTGTGTTGTCGCTTAAAAAGGATTCCACAGGCAAGATTGTTCCAGAAGATACCTATAATCTAGGATTGGACAAAGACCAAATCGACTACATTTCTTCGTTGACAAAAGCCCACTTTTCCAATAAGCTAAACTTCACGGCTGATGGGAAAGAGATAAACGGCTTTAGCCCGAAAGCATTGGCAGTTGTTTTGGCAAAATCTATCTATCATGACGACATAGTAAGGGCTTCTGTTAAAAGAGCCGTTCAGTTGCACGAAATGAGACAGATAGAAAACAAGCAACCGAAAGGACAAAAGGCATCAGTATTAGCAACACAGACTAGGCCAGTCGTACATGCCAATAGTGAGGATGCGTTTTTGGCGGCAGCAAGCGTTTAAATTAATTTATCTAAAAATCTAAAAAGAGAAAAGAAATGGCAACACCAACCTCATCGTTTTCAGCACCAAAACTGACTAGCGATATAGTAGCATTAACACCATACCTAGCGAAACCGCAGGTAGTGAGTAAATTCGTCAAGACATTTGGCGCGCAGTATTCTTACGGACTAGACTTGATGGCGCAATTGGGGATGTTCAAATCCATAGTTGGTGGCGATAGATGGTCATGGCAAGAAGATGACTTTTTCCGTGCAACACCTGCTATTGGGGTTCTTCCAACGGTATCAGGTGCTAATTTGCTAGTAACGCTTTCGGCAACAAGCCATACCGATGCAGGTACAAAATCATACGGAAAGCCGGGGCAAAACATTGAGTTTGCAAATTATCTAGGTGGCCGTATTGTTTCAAAAGACACTACCACTCCTAGCGCACACGTTTACACTGTTGAACCTATTGGTTATAATAGTGCAGGAACAGCCTTGACATCTACACAATTGCTTGTTGGTTTGGCAGTAGGACAGACCATGAGCATTACGTCAAACTCGTTTGCAAATGGATCTTTAGGCCAGACAGAATCTACCATCCCAACTGTTTCCCAATTCAGCAATACGCTTCAAACATTGACAGAAGACTTTACAGTTAACTTCAATGAGAAGCATAATGATACTTGGGTTAAGTTCCCTTTCCCAGTAGAAGGCGCGGACGGACAAACTGATTCAGCTAAATACTACCTAAAATCATTGTACGGAACTGAAAGAATTTTCCAACAACAAATCGTAGGGGCTGTGTTTGGCGGCAAAGGAGGCGTTTCTCCAAGTGGTGTTCCTCAAACTCTAGGGTTGTATCCAGCAATGGAGAAATACTCACAAGGCTTGCAATGGTCGGGTAACTCTGTTTCTTTGGAGTTCTTCAATTTGATTGAGCAAATCGCAATCAAAAACTACTCTTTAGAAAATTCGGCTTACTTCGATGTGTACAATGGCTTCTTGGCTACACAAGCACTTCAAGGTTTGAAACGTGATTACAAAGTAGGAAGACCTGATGGAGATGCGATGGGTATTGATAGCCGTATCGAGTACGTGAAAATGGGTAGTATTACCTATAAATTCATCGACATGGCAATCCTTAACGACCCTGCTACGTTTGGAGGTATTGGTGACAAGTACAAAACATCTATGATGTTCGTTCCTAATGGTAACGTGACATTGAAAGATGGTTCAGAAGCTAGTTACTTCGGTGTAAGATACAAACCACGTACTAGTTCGTTGGGTACTTGGGGCGAATCATTTGTAGGGTATAAGAGAACTGGTTTCGACCAACCTGATACTCAAACAAACGCTGACATCACCAACTGGCACATGAAGGCTACTGTTGGTGCAGAATGGCACGCACTTAGACAAATGATCCTTTCTTCTAAAGGATAAAACAAATAGCCCCTTCTGATATGGGAGGGGCTATTATTATTTAATCAAGAGAAACAAAACAAAAAAAACAAATCAAGATGGAACTGAAAGAAATTTTATCCCCTACTGCATACAAATTGGTGCAGAAAAAAATTGAGGTACAAAAAAGGTACAAGACAGATTCAAATACTGGCTATACAATGCCGTTCGTATTTAAGTTTTCCGATACAGGCTCAATTGACCATACGGTAAAACCACCAAAAGAAATTGGAAGGAACTATTCTTTTGAGCCAATATTCAGAATTTACGACCCTTGGAGAAAAAGCGGTAGCAAGACGATAAACCTACCAAATGTTACTGGAGTAGAGCCTAAGACTACAAACGACAATATGGGAAATACTATTACCATTGACGTTCCTAGTCATAGTAGAATACAATTTGAAGGTGGAATTTTAGAAGTTCCAGTAGACAACGAATGGCTTGTAGCAATAGCAGTACTTGCCGACAACAACATGTCGAAGCCACAGGAAATGAAGAACAAAAATGCTGTTGTTTCGCCAAACCATCAATGGGTAGAAGACACTGCATCGTTATACACTGGCGTAGAGGTGAAGCCAGTAAATGACATCTTGCTTCGTAATACAGCATTGAATTTCGCCAAGGAATACACTTTTGAAACAAAAAGACAAGTATTGGCCGAGGCATTCAAAAAAGACAATGAGAAGTATAAGGCGTACAATCCAGAAGGGAAATCGTCAGAAGCAATTGACAATGACTTGTTTATCTTTGCAGACAAGTATCCAAGGGAGTTCTTGCACTTGAATGTAACGGACGACACGAAAGTTGACCTTTTGATATTAGATTTGAAGGCTCGTGGAATTGTGTTGCATGATGCTGAAAATGCCAAGTTCATCGAGAAAAGAGG
>ERZ869921.1016-NODE-1016-length-13176-cov-8.102126_pt1 | contig 13176 bp, 18 predicted proteins | sample MGYA00579310_ERZ869921 | MGnify/ENA primary metagenome ERZ869921 (study PRJEB32216, sample SAMN09231816) | wastewater metagenome | place: USA: Maryland | collected 2016-06-21 | study: EMG produced TPA metagenomics assembly of the PRJNA472060 data set (Reclaimed...
CGCTCCTCACTCCTCACTGCGTTCGTCGCTCCTCGGCTTCGCCTCGCCCCCGCTTACGTTACGGGCACGCCTCACTCGCACGCTCGCTTCGGAGAGCCCTAATCATTATCGAAAGGCTCACCCACAAAATGGCGTTCGTTTACACTCGGGCACGCCTCACTCGCACGCTCGCTTCGGAGAGCCCTCGCAACTCACTCATTCAAAAAGGAGTCGGCAAGCCTCCACAATCAAAGCAAATCGCCCTTCTCCTCGTCTGTCGCGGGCAGGGTTCCCCGCCCTACCCGCTCCGCCTCGTCGTCTCAACCGGTCGCACCACCCTGGCGCAGGTTTCCCCCCCGACCCCCCTTCCTTGCCATACCCCATTAAAGGATAGGTGAACAAATTTAAAACGGGGGGGAAACCAGCTCTTAGGGGCTGCTAGTCAGGCCATTCACCCGGGGCACGCTCACACCTAACCCGCACAGTGTGTCAGTCGCTTTGCTCCCTCCACCCACTGCACGGAAAGGTGCGTGCCCCCTCCTCTGGCCTTCCTCCCGGTAACAAGTCGGGCTCTTCCAAAAATCAACGGTCGCGTATACGCTCCTGCATCTTCCGTCCAGGCTCTGCAAAAGTCCTACATTCTCCAAAGCTACTGCTTCGCCTGGCACAATGTCCGTTGGGGGTGTTACGTCAAGCTCGCGCTTCGCGCTCATACCTCCCGTTGGTCGGTAACAACACCCCCACACCCCCCCCTCATCACTGTGCTCGCTTCGCTCGCGCTTTCGTTAAACCCCCCCCCTTGGGCCGGGGGGCCCGGCGGTCAAGTGTGGTTTACTGTGTCGGGTACGCGCGGGCACCCAAGGGCGCGCGCACCCTCCTCATCTTTTCAACCCTTACGGGTTGGCACACTCGTTTGGCAATTCTCTTGCGTGCGTCGGCCGGGCTACTCCTCACTCGCTCCGCTCGTTCGTCAAACAGGGCGCAAGCGCCCGGCCTGCACGCGCTTCTTTTCGGGGGGGTTTATCACGCAGTGGTTGCTTCTTGTGGTGGAGTACCAGAAAAATCAAAAGACTGCTGCGAAATCGGAACATTAAAACGACGCTGTGCCAAAAGGAACGTCTCAACAAGTCCTTGCTGCGGTGCCAATTCGGGGGCCTGCAAAATCTGGTAATGCAATTTGATCAGCTTTTCATAGTCGGAAATGTCAACTTTCAAAGTGCCGGAAGCAATACGTCTCAAAATTTCTTCGAAGGTATACTGTGCCAAAAAAAGTGTCTGCTTCTGGTGCTCGGCCACCAGGTCAATAGCCGCGCTGAATTCGGTGTAGGCCTTAATAGTCGAGTGCTGTCTCAATTTCAAGCCGTACTTTTTAAAATGCCAGTGGAGCTGGTCTTTCGAAAGTTCGATTGCGTATTCATTTTTTAAAAATTCGGAGAGTTCGATCAGCGTTTTGGTCGGGCGAAGCGCATTGATTTCGACGGCGAAGCCTGAATCGCAGACACCACATCTTCCCTCACAAAATGGAGACGGTAAAATGCCGAGCTCGTGTTCGGTTTCGGTCGGCTGCTCGTTTTGAATCGGCACGTTCGTGTCGTTCGTACGATTTTCAATTTCTAGGTTTTCATTTTCCATATTGCACAGATCGTTTCGTTCGAAGATAGATAGAATAGAGAGATTGCGATCGTTCTTTTCTTTTTGCTTCTTTTTCTTTTATCGGGCTTGCTGGCCTGATTGTAACGACAAACAAAAACCTTGTCAAATTTTCAAAAACCTTGCGCGATTTTTCGGGGGGGTGTATATTGTAATCATTAAAAAAAAGAGCCCCTACACATGGAAACAAAAAGCCAAAAAATAGTTTCAATCACAGACGCAAAAGCACTTGTGGCTGATTTTATTTCGTCCAGCGAGCCACTCACAAAACAACGTGCCTCACAATTTGCAAAATACGAAAGGTTCATCGCAGACAACCAACAATGGGACACGGCAGACATGCCAGACGGCGACAAACCAATGCTCACATTTAACCAGAGCGAAGAATACATCAACACTTATTTGGCAAAACTCTTTCCACGCAATCCAGAAACAGGAACGCTCGAAATTGGAGTCAAGGTTCGCGAAAAAGACAAAACAAAAAAAGAGCAATACGAAGGAGAGATCCTCAAGGTATACCAAGAAAACAACCTCGGAGAGATTCTGCTAGAACAGGGACAGAATTTCTTGGTAGGTGGAGACGGCTGCTTATACTTCCCACAAGACGCAACAACAAAATCGGCAAGAATTATCTCTCTCGATCCAACAAGCGTATATCTCGGGTGGAGCGGAAACAAGCTCGAGCAATTTGCATTCAAAGATCAAATATCACTCAGAGAAGCAGAGCTCAACCCAAAAGAAAACAAACTCATTGCAGTAATAAAAAACTTTCTCAAACTTTCAAACGAAGAAGCCGAAAAATTCAAAAAAGTTGACCGAATCACCTATTGGGACAATCAAAATCAAATCATTGTCATCGGCAACGAAGTCGACATCAGACCAAATGAAAGCGGCATAATCCCATTTGCCTGGATACCAAACAAACCAAAATCCGGGAGTCGCGAAGGACGCAGCGAGGGAAAAACACTATACGACCTCGAAAAAGAATACAACAAACGAAGCTCCGACTTTGCAAAACGTGTTAAAGACAACACAAGCGCCATTCTCGCAGTAGCCTCAAACCTCGATTCAAGCAAGCTCGACCGCGAAGAAGGAAAAGGAATTCTTCCACTCAAACAAGGAGACAAAGCGGAATTTCTCCACCTCACAGAAAACAGAGAAGTGCTCAACTTCCTCGACCTCATCGAAAGGAAAATGGACAAGAAAATGGCAGTCAATGACGCAGTCAATGGCAACATAAAGTCCAATGTTTCAAGCCTTGCAATGATGTACTACTTCTCACCGCTCTTGGATAGAATAGGACTCAAACGAGTTTATTGGGACAGCGCTTTCCGAATTTTAAACCAAGCAATATTGCAATATAAATTCGCAGCAAGTAATATAAGCACAGAGCCAATATACCAGCCAATAATGCCACTGGACACAGAGAGCAAAATCAAAAACACAGTGCTCATGCTCGAAAACGGACTCATCACACACATTGAAGCAATCGACATTCTCAGACCTGGCGAAAATTCAACAGAAAAATGGAATGAGATTAAAGCGGAAATGGAAACAATGGGCAAAGGAAAGTTCTTAAAAAATCAGAAGGTACAATAACAAATTGTACCTCGCACGAAGTCTTGGTTGGCGGTAAATCCGACTGGCCAAAAATGACTAGCAAAATATTTTTGTTTTCTGCGAAAGCAGACGGGGACAAAAACAAAAATAAAAATGTTCCCTCCTGGCATAAACGCTCAAAGGCCAAACGAGCGTGTCATGGAAAAAATCGCTAGTCGCAGCCGGTTAAAGGGCGAGACACGACCTGTTCCAATCAAAACTTCGTGGGGGGTGTAATTTTTTAAAAAAACATTATGGGAGACCAAGACCCGAAAGGCCCGGAAGACCCGCACAAAAGCGGCAATCCGACCGGCAACCAGACCGGCAATCCTGATCCAAATGTTGTGGCTTTGCAACAGAAGCTCACGGAAAAGGACGTAGAGTTGAAGAGGCTTGAAAGTAAGCTCTCAGACCTGGAAAACAAAACAGGCGCGGGAGACGAAACAAGCAAGCTCATAGGCGAAATGAACAAAACCATTTCGGATCTGACAAACAGCATTTCATTAATGCAGTCAGAGAAAGAAAAAGAGGTACTCGCAAGAGAATACCCCGATATAGTGCCAGAACTTCTTTTGGGTAAAACACCAGAAGAACGGAAAACACTTGTTGAAGCTCAAAGAGCAAAAACAAAAGCACAATTCGAAAGCGCACCGTCCGCGCACACGCCAAGGTTTACCGACCGGGCCTCCGTCGAGAAAGAGTTGGACAACGTCAAAACAAGCAAGACAATGTCCACAGATGAAAAGCTACAAAAAATTCGCGAACTCAAAGAGTCCTTGGACGAATTTTAAACAATGGTAAAGAAGTAAAAGTATGCAAACAGCAGGAAACCCTAGAGCTGCGGAAGATCTCTCTCTCGAGATTGACGTGCTCTATGAAAGCGAGCGCGACATGTCGTTGCTCTCAATGGTGCGCTTTATTCCTTCGGGCCTTTCGGTCATTAACGAAAAGCACGAATGGCAGGACGACACAATGCCACCAGAAACATTTACGGCACAGGCCGGTGGTGCTGGTGCAACGTGGGACACGGCAGGTGTTATTGCAAACATGCCAGTCGTTACAGCTCAAATTGGAAAGCTAAAAGTAGGAGACGTGCTCGAATTGCCAAGTGGTGAACACACAGTCGTTGAATCAATCAACGTGGCTGGTCAGACAATCAACCTGGCAAAACGTGGGTGGGGTGGTACAACCGCAGCAGCGCAAGGAACTGGTCTTTTAACAATCAAGATCATCGGAAATGCGCAGGTGGACGGAAGCGATCCACAAAGCGAGACGTACTACGCACCAACGGCAGTGTATAACTACGTTCAGGTTTTCGAAGACGTATTAGCAGTATCAGGAAAGGTTATGCGTTCACGAATCACACGCGAAAGCGAGCGTGCTCGTCAACGTGGTATCAAGCTAAAGCGCCTCATGTCGCAACTTAACTATGCGATCATCAACGGAAGCCGCGAAAAGTACAACGACCGAACAACTTTTCAGGGTCTCCGCAACGCGTCAGGTTCAACGTATAACGTGGCCGGAACGCTCACAGTGGCCAAGGTATACGCAATGGTCATTCAGATGATCAACGCCGGTGGTTCACCAAGTGCCATTCACGGAAGCGCGACCGGTATCAGCCGCATCGAAATGCTCATGAGTGCATATGTAACCAGTGGAGCCAGCGAATTCAATGCAAAATTGACAGTCAAAAAATTGTCAATGCTCGGAATGGATATTGAATTGCACGTCGACAAGCACATCATCGACACTGAATTCTTAGTGCTCGACTATGGCCGACTCCGCATTGGTACCATGGACAGCCCAGACGCAAAAGGTTCTTTCCAGGCCTACACAATCACCGAGAACGGAAAGCAGATCAAAGAGCAAATCGCAGGTTACTACACCTTCGAGCAGAAACAACAGAGTGCCTCTTGTGTGCGCGCATTCGGTTGTACGGGATAATCTAGCGGGGAGCCAGCTCGTCTGGCTCCCCATAACTCTCAAGCAATATGGCAACATTCATTCGTAAGCACCCGGGCCCGGGCATTTACCAGGCAGCCTTTAAAGAAAAGGCAGACGGAACACTCGAGCACATCACGCTCGAAAACCGCGACTTCTTCGAAACGGACGACAAAAAAATGATCGAATTTTTGCGAAACGATCCAGAAGTCGAAGAGGTAGACAAAAAAACACTGATCGAAAGTCAGAACGACGAAACAGGAGAAGGGGAAGAATAAGTGTTTTTATTGGCGGCCAATCCCTCCATTGGCTGCCAGATAAAGCAATTATATATGGCCTACACATACGCAATCATAGAAAGCACAGTGCGCAACAACGTCAACGACGCAAGCGCAAACGTAACGCAAGAAATTGACGACGCAATCAACCTGCTCTCAAACTTCTTTACGCAGAAAAAAATTGATACCAGTATTTCAACGGTAAATGGCCAAGCATACATCAACATGCCAAGCAATACCGTCGAGATCATGAAAATCAAAATCGGAAGCGACCACTACACAGAAAAAAGACTCTCCGAAATAAAGGACAACGAGGAAGCAGAGTCAAAATGCTTTTACGAATGGGACGGCAAAATTCAAATCATACCAACACCAACCGGAGTAAGTAGCACCAAAATTTGGTATTTAGGCGGCTTCACTCCTCTCGCTGGTACAGGAAGCACAGACGTGCCCGACAGACTCGTGCCAGTTTTGTGCGTTCTCGCAACCTGGATTTATTACGTCCAGCTAGTAGCAAAAAATGCAGTAAACCGGGAAAACCTCCCAGACATCACACCAGATGAAATTCGTGAGCTTTCTAAACATTGGAAAAAAACTTTCGATGAAATGGTTATCTCAATTCAAAACCAGAGACATTAAGAACATCGCTTTTTTGTTGTCCATTTGTCTTGGTCTATTATTCGCAGTGCAGTATTACCAAAAAAATTTTATGCCTAAGCGGTACGAAAAAGTAGAATTCAAGAGCTTCGCAAATGGAATTTCCAACACAGACTTCATAGAAGAAAACGCTTTTGGAAATACATTTCAAATTGAAATAAAGAACAACAAAGCAAGCATTGACGAAGTCTGGACAGGTTACGCAAAACCAAGTTTCGGAAATGAGCGAGACATGGAAGTACACAACGGTCAAGCGTACCTAATAGACGGAAAAAAAGTTTACAAATTCAATGGTACATCATTTTCAGTTTTTCAGGATTTAGGCGGCTTTGAAAATATAGGAAAAATATTTAGCGTAGGAGAAAAGCTCTTTGTAACAAAAGGAACAGAGGGTGTGTTTTTGATAAACGAACAATCTTCACTATTCAACCATGTAAGTGGAACAGATGGATCAGTAGAAGCAGACAGCGGACATGTAGCACTTAGCGATGACGGATCGATATATTTTTTTCAAAGCAACGGAACAAAAACAAATCTCAAAAAAACAAACGATGACTTCGTATCAGCGACAACGGTTTTTAACATGCGAAGCGGATATAGCAGAGGCTCAATCGCAAACATTAATGGATTCATTTATTTCGCTTTCGAGAATAAACTCATGCGCGTAACAAAAACTGGTGTTGAAGTTGCGGCAACATCAGACAATAGCGCTTTTATGTTTTCAGAATTTGGAAGAGAATATGTGCTACTTGTTTCGGGAGAGAAAGGCTCAGTAATTATAGAATACTTCGACGGATTTCAAAAAAAGCTCATAAAAAAAATAAAAAACGGAAATACATCAGAAGGTGAACCTTTTTTTGACGGACACTATACATATATAGAGATATACAGCGAAGAAGGGCCAACATCAAGCATATTTAAAATAGACAAAGAAGGAAATTCATTCAAAATATTTGAAGCAAATATATCACTAGGATACCCAAGCACATGGGTGACACGAAATTGGGGCGGAACAATAATATTTTCTTCTGCAAACGACAGTAAATGGTACAAAAGAACAGCAGACGTATTTTCAACAGCCGGATATATTGAAAGTGGTATCATCAGCAAAGGCGAACACGCACCGATCAGAATCATCGCCAGACACAAACCACTCCTCTCAAATACAGGAATCAAAATATACTACTCAAAAGACCGTTCGGGTAGCTACGGTGCCTCTGTATTTACCAACGCAGTGGCGGGCAGCGTGCGCACAGAATACGACTTTCCAAACACAGTTGGCAAAGTTTCATTCATGGAATTAAAAATAGAACTCACTAGCAGCGACAGCACAAAAACGCCAGAAGACGTAGAATTCGACTATATCTATAAGCCGCTCGGACTAGAAACAAGCGTATGACGCAAGAAATGGGAGCTTTAATTTCAGCAATCCGCAAAATAGCGGACAATATAACACCACCAGGAGGTGGCGGTATTTCAGACATCGCCGGAATGATAGAAGCAGGCGACGACATAACAATCACCGGGAGCGGAACACTCGCCAACCCTTACGTTATCAATGCAGACACTTCGGGAACATGGTTCACACCAACAACAATAATACCAACAAGAATTGTAGCCGACGATCCAACGTACACGCTCAACTTCGCAGGTATAAACCTAACCGGTATTCTCTCAGAAGGAATGAAAATCAGTTGGGAACAAAACGGAATTGTACGCTACGGGTTCTTATCAAAAAACCCAACATATGGAACAAGCACACTCGTACAGGTTTTGACAGTTTGCGGAAATAATAGCTCAGATTATGACGTACTTGACGAAGGTGTATACCCAATTTCAAACGTAAAATTCAGCGCTGCAAGAAGCCCTTTTGGTTTTCCAATGAATCCGTCATTATGGACAGTATCTCTTAGCGACGGAAACAACCGCGTGCAGGCAACACCAGTAGCAAATACATTTTATAACCTCGGAGGATTAAGTCTTACAATGCCAATCGGTTCTTGGAACGTAAGTTTTGCAGCAATTTGCGAACTTTCAAAATCAACAGCAATGGACATGCACGGAAAAGCAGCCCTCTCAACAAGCGCGTCAAGCGTATCAGATACAGACTTGCTCACTGGTCTCCGTGGTGGGGACGCATACCAATGGGTGGCAGCATACGTCCAAAAAAGTTTATCAGTAGCAGCAAAAACAACTTACTATCCAATAATGACAACCGGAAGCACAATCGACAATATCATGTTCCGAGGAGATTGGGCACCAACACGCATTCGAATGGTATCAAACTATTTATAAAAATATGTACATACAAAGACCACTCCAAAAAAACTGGACAATCACGCAGCGTTTCGAAACTCGCGTGTCTTACATGCGCTCGGGTAAACACTCGGGCATAGATTGGGCTTGTCCTACGGGCACAGAACTGCTCGCTTGTTTCGAAGGTGTCATCACCAAAATCGAAAACAAACTCATCAATTCAGGCTACGGCCGGGCAATATATATCAGATCAAAAGAAAACCCGGACATTGTGGCACTCTACGGGCACACCTCAAAAGCACTCTGTAAGGTAGGAAGCACCGTCCGCGCCGGACAAATAATCGGACTTTCTGGCCGTTCTGGTTTTGTTTTTTCAGTACGGCCGGGCGGTGATCCGTCGCACCTCCATTTCGCGCTCATCGAAAATGGACAATTCATCGACCCATTACCACTTTTCTCAGACATTAACCCAGTACCACTCATACCGTCAGGCGAAGAAAAAACAGGCCTCAAAATAGAAGTCAAAGACGCAAACGAGGAAGTGAATTTTGAATATTACACAGTCAAAAAAGGAGATACATTGTACGCAATCTCACAACGGACTTTCGGAAAACCAGGAAAATGGAAAGACATTTTTGAACTCAACCGCGACGTGATAAAAGATCCGCGCACAATGCGGGCAGGGATAAAAATTAAACTACCGCGCCAATGATATGCAATTCTTAATTTCTATTCTTCAACGCCTATTGGGGAATCCAAAGACACTTGGTTATGCAATAATTTTGGGAAGCACATTAATCACAAAAAAATCAAATTTTATGGAACACGCAACAACATCAGACCACACAACAGCCGAACCGCTATTTTTGCCACGCGGAACCGTGCGAGCAATAATCGCACTGGCACTCACAGCGCTCGTCATTACCTCTTTTGTTCTACCAGAAAAAATCACACTGCCGGAAGAAGTAATCATGATCTGGATTGGTACTCTCGGATACTACCTCGGTTTTCGCACAGATAACGCCAAAACCAGAGAAATTAAGGTCTAAAAAAAGCCAAACTTGACAGCTAAAAAACCAGGGTGTATAGTTAAATCGTTCTATTCGTTCTCTCTATGAAACACAAAAAAAACCAAAAGCCAAAAGCCGGGAAAACAAAAGGTGTACATTTCAACGGAAAGCACGTCAAAAAACTCCCAGTCAAAAAATAGCCCAATTATGAACCCCTACGCAACAACCAAAAAACGAACGAAAAAAATCGGGCCACCTTGAACGCCCTTTTTTTCGTTTCCGTAAATCCATAACTATGCCACGACATAAAAAAAAGAAACTTATGCAAGAGCGCATCAAAAATGAAGAACTAAGCCGCTTCAAAGAAAAAGCCGAAGAAGTAGAAATCGAGGAGCCAGCAAAATTTACAGTCAAAAAATACATTTGCCGCTTTGCAAATCTTACAGCCTACCGGCTGCCAGAAGATTCAAAAATTCACTGCGCAGACGGCAGAACGCTCGACGGAAAAGCGGGCGAATACTACGTTTGCCTCGATCGCGTCCAAGAATTTGTCCTACCATTCGAAATCTTCAAAAAAATGTTCATTATTAAAACAGAAGACAATGAATAAATTTTCAAAAAATTTGCTCGTCGCAATCATCACTGGCCTGGTAATGTCAAAACTCTGGTTGGTATCAGAAAGCACAGTCATCTTTGTTTTCGGAACACTCTTTATTCAGCTCTGGCTACACATCATGCAGAACAAAAAAGTCACAGTAGAAATGCGATCAAGCAAACTCGAAAAATTTGCGAAAGAAATGGAAAAATTCAAAAAATAATCAATGGCCACAAAAGAGGCCGTGAATGGCTAATCTCAAGCGCCACTTTGTCGTAGGGGTTCCGCTTGTCAGGTTAGCCGCTCACGGTCGGCCCAAAAAAAAGCTATGGAAGAAACAATGGAAGAACGTATCGAAGCAACACGCCAAAAATACGCTAAAAAAACAGAAGATGAAAAAGGAGGGAAACGGACAAAAAAACGGATTCCAAAAGACATGAAAATTTGCCCTTTTCAGAGCACGGCAGATCAAGAAGTACCATGCAATGCACGTTGTGCACTGTACCGGTCAGGAAAACAAGCAGGCTACGAATGCCCACTCACTGAACTCACATCAATGTCATGGGTACTCAAAGGCTCACCAATGCGCGGTAAGAAATAAAAAAGAAAATACCACTATGTACACAATCAAAAAAACTAACATCGGCTGGCGCGTTTCAAACGGCAAAACATCTGCTACAATGCAAAGCAGACGGCAGGCAAAACGATTCAAAAAATTTGTTCAATCACTCAACAAAAAGCAAAGCCATGTCTAAAAAAATACAGCTCTTAGAGTACATCAAAAGCCAAGCACAAAGCTACTCAACCGAAGACATGCTAATGGCAACAATCGAATTTCTCGCGGAACACGTCAAAGCAGAAGTCGAAATAAGCGACGAAGAATAAAAAAATTTATGGCAGAAATACAAATGAAACCAAGCCAGTTTATAGCAGAACAAGCGCGGACAATATACGAACGCAAAAATGGAAAACATCTCACCAGTTGGCAAACGCCAACCAATGATTGCATGCTACAAGCAATTCTCAATTTCATCGACGACAATTTCGACGACATAAAAGTGCACCAACCAGACCTACCAACAATTCAACTCGAAGAAACAGAAACAAATGACAGCCAACCAAAATACCGTTAAAATTTACCGGATAACATTTTGTGCAAACATCGGCTCAATACCAGTGGCGGGCGATCTTGATATTCAAACAAAAAAAGAAACGTGGGAAATAGACCACGAAGCAATCGTGGAAAAAATGTTGAAAGAACAAAGTGGAGGCTACGCAACACTCTCTCGCATAGTTGACAGCGTCCGTATAAAATAGTATAGTTTAAACGTACAGAAGTTAGGGCTTTTTCTTCGGTACTTTCTTTTGAACAAAACCGCTTGATACTGCAAGCGGTTTTGTTTTTTTTGGCTTATTTAAGCCAAAAAGAAAAGCGTTATAATCGTTTCTAAGCGACGAAATGTAAAAAATGGGTATAGTATATGTCAAATTTTACATTTTACGCGGCGAAAACATCAACATCAATGAAAGAAAGCTCTTGCGTCGTGATAACCTCGAGCGCGGAGCACGCAACAGCGAGCGCCATTATATAGTCAGTCGGCAAATGCTGGTCTTGTCTTTGGTACATTGTCATCTCCTCACCAAGCTCGATAATATACGGCGAACGCAGCATGCCCGCGTCGATAACCGCTTGCAAATGGTCAAGGATTTCGTCTTTTTTTCCACCACGAAAATCAACAGGGCGAGCAATATCTTGGAGCATACCAAAAAGCGTATCGCCAACGCCGGTGGAATCCAAAAACACTTCCGAGCCACTGGCAGCATGTGCCATTCTTATTTCTCGTTCAATACTCGAGTTTTCTTGCTGATAGCCAACTTCCGTATTTATATTTTCTCGCTCCTTTTCTGTCCAGGGTAACTGAAAGGCCCAAACCTTCACAATGCGGTAGGGCAGCTCCGTGATATCAATGCGAAAGCCAACAGTCTGATCGGCCGACTTTTTACGCCCACGCGCCAAATCCCAACCCTCGATATATCGTCGGCCGGGCTGCACTTCTTCGAGTGTCAAATCATTCTGAAACAAAACCGGAACGCGAGAAGCAAACATCATTTCCGCCGTATCAATAAACTCGCCAAGAATAGCCTGCTTGAATTTGTTTTCGCTCCACGAGCTTTGGAAATAATCAAGCAAAGTGTGATCGATATGCGGGTTTTCATAGCTCGAGCCGCCACGGACAAAAAAACCCTGGCGCTTAATATCCTCTAAAATTCGATAAAAAGCCGTGAAACCCTTTGGGGTAGCTGAATAATCAATTTGACTATCCTTCCACGCACGCAAACGCGGCAGCAAAATTTTCTCGCGTATGAACTCCATGTATACCTCGAGCGCAATTTCGTCGGCCGAAATATAGCCATACTGTTTACCCTCGATCGACTCACCTTTCTTTTTCGTCGTTTTGAACTCCGTCATTGCGCCGTTAGCATAGCGTATTCTCGCGTGTGGGAACTTTACAATACCATTTGAGGGTATAAGCCCAATGTGAGACAAAAGCGGGCTCTGAGATACCAATTTCGCGATTTCATCTTGTACCAATTCGGACTGGTCTTGCGTAATAGCAACGTTTAGGGTCTTATAAGCGCCAGCGTCCGCAAAATGCTTCAAAATGAAATAAATGTGTTTTTTCGCGATAACACTGGTTTTTCCCCAACCATTGCCAGGGTGCAAACCATTTTCGCGAAAAATAGAACCGGCCAAAAATTCATACTGCGCCGGGTGGGACACCTTGTCCGGTGGCAAGCCTAAAACGAGACGATCAAAAGCATGCCAATCTCGATTCTCATCAATAGCCTGCAAGCAAAACAAAATAATTGTCCAAATGTCGTTATCCTTTGCCATATAAAAAGGCCGGCAAAATTTGCCGACCGTCCTTCGTCGATTACACAAACAGAATACCACAAAAAACAAAAAAGCACAAGAGAGGCGAAAAAAAATAAAAAAATTTTTTGGATTCAATTGAAAAAAGAGAACAACACACACAATTGTTTTTGACTATCACTCCAAGAAAAAAGAAAGATAAAGGAAAGACAACACAACAAAGAAAGGAGAAGAAGAAATACTCTACATACAATCACAACACACCCAAAGAAAGAGAAGGCATTGTGAGTCTCTGCCTGTGGTCGCGGGGTAGTCGCTGACGCTCCTCACTCCTCA
>ERZ869921.1017-NODE-1017-length-13172-cov-4.300374_pt1 | contig 13172 bp, 15 predicted proteins | sample MGYA00579310_ERZ869921 | MGnify/ENA primary metagenome ERZ869921 (study PRJEB32216, sample SAMN09231816) | wastewater metagenome | place: USA: Maryland | collected 2016-06-21 | study: EMG produced TPA metagenomics assembly of the PRJNA472060 data set (Reclaimed...
GCCCGGGAGAACCAGGAACTACAGACGATGAAGCAAGTCATACTCATGAGGGACGACCTCAACATGAGGAAGGGGAAGATGATCGCTCAGGGTGCTCACGCGAGCACGAAGGTGATCGTCGAGAACCGAGAACACCCAGCTGTAGCGGAGTGGCTAGCTGGACCGTTCAAGAAGGTGGTGGTCCGCGTCTCCTCAGAGGAGGAGCTGCGGGAGATCATCGACCGCGCCGCCGGCTCCGGGCTGCTCACGAGCTTGATCGTGGACGCCGGGCTGACTGAGTTCAACAACACGCCGACCGTCACCTGCGGTGCTGTCGGCCCTGGGAAGGATGAAGACGTAGATCCCGTGACGGGACACCTGAAGTTACTCTGAGGACCACTAGCTTAACGGTAGAGCGCACGCCTCTTAAGCGTTGTAAGGTCTGGGTTCAAGTCCCAGGTGGTTCTCCAAACATCGAACTGATAAATAGATCATGAAAATGATTCCTAGTTCGAAAGTTTGTCCGAAGTGTGGAGATCTGCACAATAAGAACGGAATATTCTGTTCGAGAAGATGTGCAAACTCTAGACAGTGGAGTAAAAACACCAGCTGTAAGAGAAGCAATGCTATGAAGACTGCATGGGAGAACGGAAAGTTTGAAGGTGTAGATTTCAACGTCAAAGCAAGTGCGGAATCTATAAGAAAAACTGCACAGCTTAAACGTGATACGATAATGGCGACTCGTCCTTTTGAAGACTTGCCGCCGACATATAGAAAGGAAAAACTGTACTCGCTGCATGGAAAGAAGTGTTCTGTCTGTGGCATCCAAGAATGGATGAACATGCCATTAGTTCTAGAAATAGATCACATCAACGGTATAAAAACAGACAATCGTCTAGAAAATGTCAGATTGGTTTGTCCAAACTGTCATTCACAAACTCCGACGTGGAGAGCTAGAAACATAATCTTCCAAAAGAAGAAAGACGTCTCTCTAACGTGAACACTGTGAGTCTGAGACCCCGTTCCCGTCTGGGAAGGGTCCGGTCTGTCTAACCGGAAAGGCGGGTTCGATTCCCGTCGGGGTCGCCATACACCGTGTCGCTCTCGGGTGACACTACTCCAGTCGCTCAGGGAGCGAGCGCGGCCGATAACCGTGCTTAGCTTGGATCGTTACCAAGGACTGGAACCAAATTACGCCCGCCAAGCATAGGTGGCGATGCACTCCCCTCGTAAGGGTGTGAAGTCGGTTCGATTCCGGCGGCGGGCACCATGTACTCTGCGTAGGTTAACTTGGTAGACAACTGGACTCGGAATCCAGGAGCGTGGGTTCGAATCCCGCCGCGGAGACCATTTGCCCCGGTAGCTCAGCCGGTAGAGCGGTACGTTGAAGGCGTACGCGTCGGCGGTTCGAACCCGTCCCGGGGCACCATACTCAGACTGCTCGCGGTTGTGGCGCAAGTGGTTGGCCTGAATCCATAAGACTCCCTGGGTGACGCCTGTCGGGAGCAAGGCTGGTTCGAATCCAGCACGTCGGGCAGTCTGAGGACTATCGTGTGAGCTGGCCGTGGTGTAACGGTAGCACGGCGGGTTGTGAGCCCGCAAGCGTCGGTTCGAACCCGACGGCCAGTACCACACGCCCGTGAAGTGCGGCCGGAGTTCTCTGGTGAGCTTCCAGCGTTGCCAACGCTCGAGGGCGGGTTCGATTCCCGCCGGCCGCTCCAACTTTCCTGTTTACTTCGTTTCGGAACTGTGTTACAAGATTCTCAAGGTGTTCAGCCGTGCCATCTGCATATGGCTACGTCTATGGAGGGAAAACCGGGCTTCCCGCGAGTAACGTCGGTTCGACTCCGACCACCTTCGATTATCCCACGGGATGATGTGATCTCGACCTCTCCAACTTTCCTGTTTACACCCGGACTCGGTTGTGGTATACTGTTTCCCGTTGACCTCCGCTACGTGAGAGTAGGGTTCACGTCCAGTAGCCTTCGGGTGTAGACTCTCCCTCCAGAGGGGGAAGTTGAGACATGAAGTCTCAACCTGGTGCCGAAAAGTCTGGTCCTGATCACCCAGACCGCACTCACGTAGCGGAGATCAACGGGAGAAGACACATCATGAACATCATCAAGAAGCAGGAACTCGGTTCATTCACCGTCAGCTCTGGAGCCATCAAAGGCGTCCGATCCCTGCTACAGCGACGACACTGGGTGTTCCGGATTCTTTGACGCTCTCGACGGGGAGTGGAAGGCTGTCGCCGTCATCAGCGACGAGCGCGACTGGGGACACCGCGTCGCAGAACTCATCGTCAACCACGTCGATCACCCCGACGCGTCCGCATTCGAGAAGTGCGAGTTCGAGGGTGGCGTCGACTCCGGCCAGTTCGGCTTCTACGACCTCAAGCGCTGGCGCGAAGAGGGAGCCGGGCGCGGCAAGTACGGTGTGAAGGGCAGCTTCTACGGCGACGTCTGCGATCTCACCACTGACGAGGACGAGAAGGGAATGCTCGGCGGTATCATCAACGGGTTCGGGGCGGTCTCGCGGACAGGGTACGGGGACGGCGGCTACTCCGTCTACGTGGCGCGCAAAGACGGTAAGGCGGTCGCCGCCCGTGTCGTGTTCATCGGTGACGACGAAGAAGACGAAAGTGGTGATGAAGAGGAATGACCGACTACGAAACACGCAAAGCTGAACGGAGACGTAAGTACGCGTCTAAGGTAGGTCGTAAGCTCATCACGTGTACGGCGTGTTCTGGGACCGGCCGGTATGATGACACAAACAGCCCGCGGTGTGCGGTTTGCGATGGCACTGGGAAAGTTTTTACTACGACGGAAGAAAGATGATACACCTCGACGCACCGATTCACAAACGCTCGCCGAAAGGCCGCGTCAAGTATTGTCACCTCACCGCCACTACTGAAGAGGAGCTTCATGCTTTCGCCAGGGCTGCTGGTATACCGAAGCACTGGTTCGAGCGTTCCCGTCGGGGAGTTCCTCACTACGACCTGAACCCCGAGAACCGACGCAAGGCTCTCGTAGCGCTGAGGAGGGACGAAGATGACTGACGAAGTGAAGCTGAACGGCGAGGAGCAGGAGATGCTCGAAGCGTGCGTTCTAATGTTTCGCGAAGTCGAAGAATACGACTACGAATTCTCGAAAACGGTGTTCATCGCTTACCCGTCTACCGGGTGGTTCATGATGACGAGGGCCGACCTCGACGAGTTCAACCGTGAGCCGGAAGTCCGGAGGAAGTTCATCGTGAAGTTCTTCGAGGAATCTGGTACCCGCATAACCGCGCCGAGCGAGTACACAGCGAAGATCGTCATCCGGGTTCCAGAAGATTCGGCTCGCAAGAACTTAGCGGGTGCGCTCGCCGAGTTCCGTAGAGAGAAGATCGAGAAAGCGGTGGCTGCGGAGCGAGCTCGCGCCAAGGCAGCTGAGAAGAGAGCCGAAGCCAACGCAGCTCGTGCCAAGAAGAAAGCCGAGGAAGACGCGAAGAAACACGAAGAAGATATGGCTAAGCTCGTCAACCTCGCTAAGAGGCTCGGCGTCGGCATCAACATCGACGGGGGTGCGAAGTGATAGACTACGGCCTCGTAGATCAGTCCATCGAGTTCTACTCCGGTCGCGGTTACGACCGGGTGGAGGTGCCGTGGCTCGTGTCGAAGGCGGTCAGCGACATGACGAAACCCGAAGGTTGCTCCACGTACACCGTCACCAAGGAGACGAAGAGAGCTGAGAAGGTGTTCGTTGCGAGCGCCGAGCAATCTTTCCTCTACCAGGTGTGCAAGGGACACCTCCCGGAGTCGGGTAAGTTCCAGGCGGTGAGCCCGTGCATGCGGGACGAGACGTTCGACGAGACACACACGAAGTACTTCGTCAAGAACGAGCTGATCACCTTCTGGCAACCCGGACAAGTCGACCAGAAGTTCAGGGACGACATGGTCTGGTCCACAGTCGACGACGCGATGAGTTTCTTCAAGCGCGTCATCCGGGAGAGGGACGGTGACCCAGACGCGCTAGAAGCGCTGGTCACCGGAGAGGCGTCGGTGGACGTGACGTACCGTGGAGTCGAGTTGGGTTCTTACGGGTTCAGGCGCTGCAGCTTCTGCGAGTGGGTCTACGGGACCGGCTTGGCTGAGCCGCGGTTCTCACGGTTCGTTCAGAAAGTTAGGAGACGCGGGTGAAGAAAACACACGGATACCACTCCCGGGAGATCGCGAAGGGTGTCCTCGGGCAGAAGTCGAAGATACGCGAGGAGTTCGAGGAGTTCGAGGACGCTCTGGAGCAGGAGAATCCGGTCATGGCTCTCGTCGAGCTGAGCGACTTGATCGGCGCCGTAGAAGCCTACGCTTTGACTTACGGCGTGTCTCTCGAAAATCTCATCACCATGAAAGACGCGACGGCGAGAGCTTTCGCGAGCGGGAAGAGGAAGTGAAGAGGTGAGAAACACCTGGTACTACGTCCTCGTTGACGGGAGGGAGTGGGGTTCTAACCACTCCCTGTACGAGGTGTACTTCGAAGAGACGTTGGTCATTCGGGTCACCAGCATAACTGCGGCGAGGAGCATCTGTTCGGACGAGAAGAAGGTGGTCGACGCTCGCAGGTTGCACCGAGAAGGTATCCTCGTAGAAAAACTGTTTGACACCGCGTCGGGGTGGCGTTATACGACTAACCGAAACACGGAGGAGTAACACAGATGTCTATCAACCTCAGCAGCGCCACGACTGACGAAGTTCTCGATCGTCTCGAGAGAGACCAGATGTTAGTCGCAGATTACCTCGACGCCCAGGCGAAGAAGAGGAACGCTGAGGGTGATTCCCCGGTTCCGCTGTCTCACGACATGGCTATCATGGCTATGGTTCCGTGTCTGGCTCTCCTGACCCTCGGGTCGAAGAGCAAGGCGACACAGAAGAGGAGCCTGGAAGCCATGCGTTGGGTCAGAACCGGCGTATCCGCGATGATCGAGTCTCTCGAAAAAGTCAAGATCAGCGACGAGAGGGAAGAAGAAACTATACGGAGAGCTTTCGAAGGGCTGGCGGAACACGTGGCAAAGGGAACTACCGGCGTCCCGGGCACCGAGAACTTGCTCGCCGAGATCAACCGTATGCTCGCCGCGAACAAGAAGCGAGCAAACTGAGGAGAACCACATGGCAAACATCAAGGACGCCTTCGTCCGTCGCAAGATCGAAGTCGGGAAGAAGAACCCGACGGCCAACGACGCGAAGACCACCGCCGCACCGATCGTCGACGGGCGAGCTGATCAGAAGGAGCGGGAACGGCAGAGAGCTTACTCGGCCATCCGTGACAACTGGTCCTCCGGCAGAGACGACGGCGAACCTGTCGACGGGAGAACGTACCGCGCAGACGGCTGGTTCTTCGTCCACACCGTTGGCACGGTGAGGTACGACACCCTCCGTAACGCCATCCGTGACTACACGGACGGTTCAGTCGTGATACCGGCTCTCGTCGACATCAGCGGCACGATAACCGACGCTGACTCGATCAACGACACGAAGAAACTCGAAGTCCTCCACATCATGGCTGCCGGTGACCGTCGTAAGCTCGACAGCGTCGAAGCGGCGGCAGTCATGTGCGCGAGCCCAGAGATCGCAGCCCGCTTCGACTCTGACCCCAACTTCTACGCGGTCCCCATGAACTGGACCCCGCCCGAAAAACTCAACTGAGGAACACCTCCGTCATGTCCAAAGAGACACCGAAATTCTCGAACTTCATGTACTCCGGGGGACGCGTCACTGTGTCCCCCAAGGAGAGTTTCCGGATCGACGACGTCCTCGACCCAGTCACGTACGCAGCCAAGTACAACCAGGAAACCGGGCAGTTCTACCTCCAGGTCGTCGCTGACATGCCGGTCCCGGACAAGATCTACGGGGACACGCTCAGCATGGCCGATCGCGTCATGCGTACATACGACGCTCGCGACAAGAGCACCGGAGTCCTCCTCTCCGGGGAGAAGGGATCTGGGAAGACTCTCCTCGCGAAAGTCATCTCGGCCGTCGGCCGTCGCGTCGGCATGCCGACGATTCTCGTTCAGGATTGCTACCACGGTTCTGGGTTCGACGCGTTCATCCAGTCGATCAGCACGCCGTCGGTCATCATCTTCGACGAGTTCGAGAAGGTGTACGACGACGAAGCGCAGCCAGCTGTCCTGACTCTCTTCGACGGCGTCTTCCCTTCGAAGAAGCTGTTCATCGTCACGTGCAACAAGGTTTCCAAGATCGACGAGAACATGATCAACCGGCCGGGACGCCTGTACTACCACTTGTCGTACTCCGGGCTCGAGGAGAACTTCATCCGGGAGTACTCCATGGACAACATCGTCGACCCGAAAGACCGGGAGAAACGGGTCGACGACATCGTCAAGCTGTCGGTCATCATCGACCCGTTCAACTTCGACCTCCTCCAGACGATCATCGAGGAGATGAACCGCTTCGGCGAGTCGGCTTACGACGTCGTCAAGTTCGTGAACGCCAAGCCTCAGAAGTACGGTCGTTCGTTGAAAGTCAGCGTATTCGACAAGAGCGGGAACGAGTACCGCCCCTACGACACGATGGTCTTGATCGACGATCCGTTCAGGTGTTCTTTCTCTGTCAACTTCACCCTGAAGAACGACAAGAAGCAGAACGGCAACCCGAACAAAGTCATCAGGCTGCAGAACAGACGTGGCGGTGTACGTGCTGAAGACATCGGCGTGAGCGCCGAAGTTCACGGGAAGAACCTCGTCGGCGTTGACTACAAGAACAAGGTGTTCACCTACCGGGTCACCGACGACACCGGAAAGATCGAGTTCTTCGTGAAGCTCACACCGTACTCCTACTCTTACGACGGGGATTACGGGGCGCTCTGACCCGAGGGATCCCCGAGCCAGCTGGGTGAAGGCGTCCGGTTTACACCCGGAGAAGCGCGGTTCGAACCCGCGGGGGATTACCACCTGCACACACCAAAAAAAGGAGAACACCCGTGAAACTCTTCGTCACGTTATACATCCTCGGGCACGTCGCTCACACGACCCCGCTCGAAAGTCAGATCAATCCCCTCACCGGAAACCGGTGGACACCCCAGGAGTGCGCCGAGATCGCCGGCGACACCCAGGACCTAGCTCGGGAGCTCGTCGGGAAAGCGCCAGAACTCACCACTTACCGTGGGCAGAGGATCTCGCGCGGAGACGTCTTCGTCCTGTGCGACTACGCCGAGACCGCGCCGAAGGTTGAACCGTAAATTTTTTCGTCTCTCCGGGAATCTGTGGTTGACACCTCCCCGGGAAAGTCGTAGATGATCTACACGGTGCAGGGAAACTTGCACCACTGAGTGATCAGAGTTTGAGTTCGATCGTGAGATCGATGGGGGCATGGCCCCAACTGGGACGGCTGGGCGTGAGTTCAGCTAAAGCGGTGAATCCTACGTACCCGCGCCGACGCGAGTCGGTCCCTCCATGCAAACCCAACTTGGTCCGTGAGGACGGTTCGCGCCTGATAGGGTCGGACCTAGTCGAGAAGGGATAGAGGAACTGTAGTTCAAGCGCCCGACTCTGTCGGGGAACGCAAGCTGCAGGGACATGTGACCGGGTGGTTCTGGTCGTAGTCTCCTCCGCCGATTCCGAACGATGACAAGTAAGGGCAGCTCCGTGGTCTGAGGTCTAAGCAACCGATGGCTGCGCAGCAGGGTGAACGGTGCCGGTTCTGACGAGCCGACGTCGCGAAACCCGGCGAAGTACTCGCAAGGGAAACGCAAGAAGGCGTGCCGTATTCTGTGTCCAACCGGGCGCGGAGCAGCTGCGGCAGCACGTCTCTGTAGGTTCTGTGGACTAGCTCAGTGGTAGAGCAGTGCTTTCGCATAGCATCGTCTTGGGTTCAAATCCCAATTCCTCAACCAAACGCAAAGTCTGCCGCGGCACGGTGTGAAAGTTGCCTAACGTCTGGGAGACCTCGGTCTAACCCAGCCCGCCGACACCCGCAAGGTGAGAGCGGTTCGAGAAGACGGAGTCGTAACTCCTTAGCGGGGGTGAGCAGCTGTTAAAGGCTGACGGTTCTAGAAACTCGGAGTAACGCCGTGCGACGAGTCTACTGCATGACTCCCCAAAAACTGCGGCAACGCCGGGATACGCCTCACTAGTGCGCTTCGTCGCCGGAGGTTGTGGACGTCGACAGAACCTGTCCCGCAAGGACTAGGGTAATGGTCGGAGTCTCGGTACGGTGGGCTTAGTCTCAGCCCACCCGTGTACGACTCGCTGGGAGAAGGTTACTCACCTGCTTCTGGCGAGTCGTATATATAAGACGCGAGCTCAGGCTCCGGGCAGGAGATACTCACCCTGCTCTCTTCGGGGTTAGTTTAACGGTAGAACAGTGGACTCTGACTCCACTGGTTTTGGTTCGAATCCAGAACCCCGAGCCACTTCACGCGTCGCGGGCCATATGGCGAGGCACCTTCTCGACACGGAGGGGATACGAGGTTCGATTCCTCGGCGACGCACCACGGGAGTATCGGCTAGTCGGTGAGGCCACAGGACTCTCAATCCTGAAACACGGGTTCGATCCCCGTTACTCCTACCAACACGGCGGTGACTCACGAGTCACCGCTTTTTTGTTTACAACCACCTCGTAAGGTGGTATCACAGCTGTGTCACAAACTCAGAGGAGGATGACACGGTGGCTAACAACTTAGAAGAACTCATGAAATCTCTCACCGACTCGATGGGGAAGAAGAGACCGACCAGCGTCGGAGACCACGTCTCCGACAACCCGCCCATCGAGCAGAAGCTCGTCATGCTCAGCGCGTTCCTCGACGACTACGGCAAGAACCCGTTCAGTGTCGGCGACATCATCACCCCGAAGCAGTCTTCGAACATCGCTCTCCAGGGACAACCCGGCATCGTCGTCGAGTCCATCAAGGACGTCGGGAAGATGTTCGTCCCGACGGGCGACTCGAGCGCGAACGAGTACAGCGCCAAGATGAACGTCCGCGTGGCCTACGTCATCACGTCCAACCGCAGCGGTCAAGAGAAACACATGGTCGTGTGCTTCTGGCACGAAGCCCACGACATGTGCCTCTACGACTTCGGCGACGAAAAACCCGCCGCGAAGGCGAAGAAGACGGCAAAAAAGTGAACGCCGTCGAAACCATACTGGAGGGACGCACCGCGTCCCTCTTCGCCGGCTGCGCCGACGCAGACTGCGCGAAGAAGACGTACAAGACCCTCGCGAAGTCGGTGCACCCTGATCGCTGCCCTCACCCGAGGGCTGCCGAGGCGTTCTCCGCCCTGACGAAGTTCTTCGAGGTCTTCTCGGAGAACCCGGAATCTACAGCAGTGAGCGAGAGCACGGTTCTCGTCACCAGGAATGACGGGATTCGGGCGGTGGTTCACTACGTCAGGAAGCACCAGTCTGACTTGACGACCGACTACGTGACCCATAACGGGGTCCTCAGGGTCTTCGCGACGGAGAAAGACGCGAAGCACGCCGAGAAGATCGTCAACTCAGTTCGGGGCGTCGTCGAGTCGTCCGCTGTCCTGAAGTCGTACGCCCGGATCGTCCCGTCTGACTCGTACTCGATGCGAGACTCGAAAACTGTGTACTTCAGGAGAGACCCGAAGACTGCCTCGCTGAGGGACGTTCTGGACGCGTGGGGTCCGTGGGACCCGCGTCACGCTGCTTGGCTCGCGTCGTGTCTCATGGACTTCGCCTGCTTCGCGAACTACCAGGGGTTCGCCCACTGCGCGCTCACCCCGACCAACATATTCGTCGACACCGAGAACCACGCCGTCCAGGTCATCGGCGGGTGGGAGTTCGCTGAGAAACGGAACACCAAGATAACTCGCCTGCCCAGGTTCGTCTACGACGCGTGCTCCCCGGAGATCAGGGGAGCGAAGAGAGCTACCGCCGCGATCGACGTCTCGGCAGCCAAGCACGTGGTGAGGACGGCCATGGAGGGGTGGAACGACCGGATTCCTCCGGCGTTCGCCGCCTGGCTCGCGTCCGGTACGGTCGGGGTCGACCCCACCGCGGAGTACGAGAGGTGGGAACGAGCCAGGTCAGCAGCGTTCCCGAAGAAGTTCGTCGTTTTCGGCAAGCAAGCCGGCGACGTTTACAAGGAGAAGTAAGATGGGTTACGGACGATACACCTCGAGTGCGTGGGTTAGCCACAGCACCACTCGTGGTTACGACTCGGCGACGACGGCAGATTCCCTGCTGACGGCGACGACTGTGGACGAGAAGATGAACCCCCTCAACATCACCGTTCGCGAAGCTCGCGACTCGGCGATGAACCCGAAGTCGCTGCCGATCATCCTCGCGCTCGACACGACCGGTTCGATGGGCGGGGTCATCCTCCAGGTCATCAAGAAGTTTCACATGATCCTCGAGGAGCTCATCGAGAAGAAGGCGGTCGAAGACCCCACCATCATGACGATGTTCTTCGACGACGTCATCTACGAGAAGAACGCTCTCCAGGTGTCGCAGTTCGAGTCTGACGTCGAAGCAGCGAAGCAGCTCGACGCCATGATGATCACGCGCAACGGCGGCGGCAACTCGAGCGAGTCGTACCACCTGCCGCTCTACATGGCGGCGTTCAAGACCCGCACCGACAGCATGCAGAAGCGCAAGAAGCGCGGCTACCTGTTCACGGTCGGCGACGAGGAGATGCCTCCTCCCCTCACCCCGGAGCAGATCAAGCACGTGTTCGGCAACGACGAGAGCGTCACCGAACCCCTCAGCTACATGGACCTCTTCGCCGCAGCGCAGCGTGACTACCACGTCTTCCACGTCGTGGTGATGCAGGGTAACCACGCCAGCTACAAGGGAGTCGACGCCATGAAGAAGGTGTGGGCTCCGATCGGCCAGTCGCTCATCACCCTCGACGACCTGAACAGTCTGCCGGAAGTCATCGTGAGCACCATCCGCATCTGCGAGGGCGAAGATGCCGACGCGGTGGCGAAGTCGTGGAGCGGGACTACGGCGGTGACCGTCAAGAACGCTACCGGACACCTCGCCAAGGGTGCGGATTCGTCCGCAGCTGACTCCGCGGGTCCGGTGGAACTCTGATTGTGAACTTCTCGGCTGTCCCGAAAGAGTCAGACTTCAAGACCGATGACGGCGTAGTCCAGATCGTCGCCATCGGTCTCCTGTACTTGTCGGTGTGCCGCAACAAGGATCTGCCTGACGACGAGCTCGTCAGGCGAGTCAACGACATGTTTCCGTGCGGTACCACCGCCGGTTGGTGTCTGCCGAGCGCGGAGTTCATCGCTCGGCACCCGTCATCGGCTCCCGTTGGGTGCGAAGACGACGAAAGTCGGGAACACGTCATACTCGTTTGCTGACGTGTTCCTTTCACCGGTGGTGTCGAAAAATATAGTTTGACACCGCCGGTTACACCTGGTAGTAGAGAAACGTCGCCGGGAGGTCTCGGCTCAAACTGGAGATGATTTGACATGAAAAGTTTTTCCACGTTCGCCCTCATCGGGGTGTGCAGCGTCTTCGCGATCGCAGCAGCGGCTCGCGCAGACACCATCAACTTGTGTTCCGGAGCGACCGACGGTCCGTATGACCAGATCGCTCACGAGATCGCCAACAACCTCCGCGGTTCCGGCGTCGAAGTTCGCGTCGTCTCTGACACCGGCGGAACCTGGGGCAACATCGAACGCACCACCCGAGTGTCGAACAGCGCCCAACCGACTCAAGCCGACTACGACGCGGGCACCGCGTGTCACGCTTTCATCGGCCAGCCAGACGGCCTCAGCGCCCTCAAGCGCAAGAACCCTGCCGAAGCCAACCGTCTCGTGACAGTCGGCAAGCTTCACACCGAGTACCTCCAGGCTCTCTGCAACAAGGACTCGGGCTACACCGACATCGGTGAACTCGGCGGCCGCGACGACGTCTCGATCGCCGTCGGCGATTCCGGTTCCGGCGCCTGGCTCATCTGGGAGAACTTCATCGCCGAAGACTCCAGCTACGGGACGGTTCCGACCAAGTCGCTGTCTGGCCCAGAAGCGGTGGCTGCAGTCGCCAACGGTGACGTGACCTGCATGCTCGTCCCCGCCGGCATCCCCAACAAGACTGTGTCCGAAGCCGACGAGCTCTTCGGTGACCAGCTGGTCCTCGCCGGAGTGAACGACAAGGACTTCAACGACGCGGTCGACACCGACGGCAAGTCGCTCTACACGTGGGCCAAGATTCCCTCCGGCACATACTCCAAGCACCTCCAGGGCTGGTTCTCAGGCAAGAACACCGTCTCGTGGAACGCCAGGGTCGTCATGAACACCGAACGCATCACCGACCAGAAGGTCAAGGCCAAGCTCATCACCGCGGTCGCCCGGGTTCGGCCGTGGGCCCAGGCCACCTTCGGCGGCGGTCAGTAACAACCAGACAGCGACGCGGTCTCCAGCCTCCCACCTAAACCGCGTCGCAGGGGGAGCAGCCCGCCTTCTGCTCCCCCACCCATGCCAGAAACGGTGTCCCTGAAACAGTCAGGTTGATGCCGGGGCGGGGTCGACGACCTCCTCAGCCAGCGACCCCGCCCAACCTCCACCATCCCCCTCACACGGAGACTCGCAGTGTTCAGCTACCTGTTCATGTTCGACATCATCTTCTGGCTCGCGATCTTGGTGGGGTTCGCCCTCGCGGTAGCCGCAGACGAGCTCACCGACACCAACTCCCCGGGGTTGAACTTCGTCAGCCTCATCCTGTTCGCAGTCGCGCTCTACGTGTCACCGGTCAGGGAATACGTTGCGACTGACTACGTCTGGCTCGCGGTGATCTGCGTGCCGCTGTACTTCTTAGCTGGGTCGTTCGTTGCCGTCGTGAAGTGGTTCCTGTTCTGTCACGATGCCCGCGTCGCTTTCGACGCGACTGAGGACGGTCTCCGTCTGCCGAGCAGGTTCTGGCCGGTTTCCCCGTACAAGAAGGTTGGCAAAGACGGTTCCGCTGGGTACGCCCTTCTCGTCAGGGATCACAAGACTCGCATCGTCGGGTGGATAACGTCGTGGCCGGTGGTGACAGTGTGGTTCTTCCTGCGCGAACCTCTGACTCGCCTGTCCAAGTTCACGTACGACACGCTCGTGTCCGTCTTGACACGCATCTCTAACAACGCGTTCAAGTGAGGGCACGCCGGTGTACATGACTTTCAGCACGTTCGGGTGGTACATCGCGTTCCTAGCCGTCGCGGCGGCGTGCCTGGCGTTCTTCACCG
>ERZ869921.1019-NODE-1019-length-13154-cov-13.801512_pt1 | contig 13154 bp, 15 predicted proteins | sample MGYA00579310_ERZ869921 | MGnify/ENA primary metagenome ERZ869921 (study PRJEB32216, sample SAMN09231816) | wastewater metagenome | place: USA: Maryland | collected 2016-06-21 | study: EMG produced TPA metagenomics assembly of the PRJNA472060 data set (Reclaimed...
TGTTACAAATGTTTTTGGGCAACTTGGACATTGCTTGTAGTAGAGGCTGTCATTACTCCTAGAAAGACTGCCTCGTTGATTTAATGTATCAGAGATTCCTCCGATTATGCTTACGGTGTCACCGTTGTAATACCAGATGCCGTTTATGTACAGAGAATCCATAAACCCTAAGCTGTCTTTTTTGGACCAAATAGGTTCCCCGTCACCAGTTCTACCCCTTACGATCCAGTTTCCAGAAGAATCCGGAGCATATTCAACCCTGTATAATGGAATCTGCTCGTCTGACTGAGAGAACAAATTAATAGTAAGAAAAAGTAAAGCAATTATTTTTAAATACCTCATGGAGTGTGTAAGTAATTTCCGTTTATTATGATTGATATTCTGCCTGACTGAGGCCTATTAAAATTTATTTTATTGGGGAGTTCTATCAAATATTTGTTATTAGATGTAGAAGTCAAAGCCATCTTGTCTGTATAAAGCTGCACTCCTTGGCCATAGATGTTTATCGATCCATTTATTTCGTCAGCAGTTCTTGCAGCTATGTCAGTTAGATCATAATCCAATGTTATAAATGTCTGTCCCGTTAGTGTGAAATAATCGGTATAAATAGAATCCAAACAAGTTCTCAAAAATTGAACAAACAATGTTTTATTTCCGAACTGCGTATCATCAGGTTCTACATAGTACGATTTCCCATATATATCTTTAATTACTACATCGGTTGCACCGTAATAAGTAATAGCTAATGGGCACGTCAAAGACTTCTTTTCAGTTCCGTTGTCGATCACTATACCAGTAAATAAAGTGTCGGCTTCATAGCTATTAGCCACAAAGCCGACCGGCAGTAGTTTATTTTTATAACAGGTAACCGTTAGCACTATATCGCTACGTTGGTTACTGCTACGCCATTCACACTGGTAATTTTAGCACTACCAATGAAAGTAATTACAAAAGTACCTGTAACGGTAACAGCTGCACCTCCTTCAAGGTAATCGTCCAAAATGTAGCCATGCTCAACAAGTTTGGCTTCCAATGCAGTTCTTATCCCAATAGCCGTAGTAGGCGCAGGAGAAAAAGCAATCGTCTGCGAAACACCGTCCGCATCAGGGAAAATCATCGCCGTTAGCGACGTGGCAATAGTTACAGTACCCTTGTATTTAGGAACCGTTACACATGCAAAATCATCAGAAACCTTAAACGTATTCGCGGTTTCGGCGCTAGTGTTTAATCTTTTCTTGAACATAATAATAATAATTTATATAAATAATTGAACAATACCATCTCCCCACTTCCCTTCGGGACAATGAGTCAACTCCTTTTTGCCTTTTTTGATATTCCAATTGACTTTGGTTTCAACCTTTAAATCAATGTAACACCCACACTTGTCGCATTTTTCATCCACATTAAACGGACAAGTCCTGCAAGCCTCTTTTCTCATTTCAATAGTTTCTAAATCAGCTTTACCGTCTAATTTTTCAACTATAATTGCATATTTTACAATATTTCTTTTTAACTCTTCTGCCCACATATCTAAAAAGCTACTCTACCATCATAATCATCAGCGCATTCGGTTTCATTTTCTCCACATCCAACTACTGAGGTTTGGTATGTTTTCTTGTAAAACCGCATCATCGCAAATTTAGCCTGGTTAATTTGATTCTCCAAACTTCTTATGATCACATAATACTCTTTAGTGTCAACCGTTCTTTCCCCACTATCTTCGAATATTTTTGTAGTACCTTTTGCTGCGATCTTGTAAGTATTGAATGGCATTACAGCTTTCAATACTGTCAATGCAATCCACCTAGCCATCCCCTTTTCCCAAAGCTCATTGTAATTCGTATCAACGAAATATTTAGCTATTTCCCAAGAAGCATTTACTCCTACGATATCACTATTGGATGCAATTTTGGACTTATAATGGTAGCCATTAAATTCTACAATTTCATTCAAAGCATATACCTTGTCCTCGCTCCATTGCTTGCATTGAGAGAAGTCTACTGCATTTAAAATCATTGCATCCCTGAACTCAAAAGAAATACAGTCACCAAACAATGATTCTTCGCTAGGATAAATCTCTGCGCAAAACAAATCCAGATCAAAGCTCTGTAGTGCCGGCACCCATTTCGCTGCTTCCGTAGGTGTCATTAGTGTATTTCTCATTCTTCAAGATTTGTATGTAAGGGCTTTGAAATTGGAAAGACAAATTTTCTAAGTCAGTCCTTTGTTTCCATTGAATAGCCAATTTTATTGCAGTGTCTAGCAAATCTCTTACCTTGTTTTGGTAGTATAAATTTGTCGTAACATCTTTCACTTTTAATTCATCAATATAAACACCGGTAGAAAAATACGAACTTGTATTACCACCCAATAACCTTGGGGACCAACTATGAGACTGGATGATATTATCCTTATTCATAACGCCAATAGTCTTATAGTACTTCTCATTAGTGTTTGGCAAAAGTTGCTCTACTTCCATTGGCTTTGAGTCCTTTGGCCTACTCATTAATATCAAAGTAGAAGGGTCTTTGCTCTTATTGGTGAATTTCTTTTCCCAACGATCTAAAGTGCTCGCAAATCCTGCGTTTTTAGCAGATTTATTATTAATTAATCTATTTACATTCGGAGCATCATCTTCAACTTCTATGATCAATTTTCCAGTAAAATCTTTACCGGTTAATCTACATAAATAGAACAAATTTTGATACTCATTATATTGATTTAAAAAACTACCTTTTGAAGGAGGTTTACCATACCATATGTTTCCATTTTTAGAGCAAATAATGGTTTTGTAAACTCCCTTATCTTTTATAGCATTTGGGTAAACAGGGATTTCTCTTGCATCATCAGGCATGAATCCACTCATGATTGTGCCCCACTTATTTGAATGAACAGCCACTCTATTGTTGTAATTAGCTGACCATTGGAACTTTATCATCCTCGTTTCGTGTCTGATAAACCTGACTTTCCTTTCAGTACCAACTTCCCACATGTTTACCTCTAAAAACATGTTGCCGTTTTTCTCCCACTCAACATAGTTATTGATGGCAGAATCTTTTATAGTTTCGTCCCTATACCAATCAATCTCTTCTTTTACGAACTTCGCATAATCCTGGGCTTTCTTTCCTTCTATGTAATTATACTCGTCGCCAAGATCAAACTGATTATCGAAACTTTCACACACCTTTATTTTACCGCCAAAAGCAGTAATCTTCTTAGACTCTATACAAGCCTGAGAAGTAGGTGAAACATCAGCCATTTTGTCAAAGAACTGTAACAAGCTATCGCCCGTTCCTTGGGTTGATCCTGCGTAAGGGACCAATTTATTTTTAAAGAAGAAGTCCGATATTTCATCTATATCTGCGACCTCGAAAGGCATTTTAGCATCAATAAGGTCAAAACCGAATAACTCTTGCTCGGTGTTGTTGTCACCTACTTGAAATATCTCGGTTGTTGTTGCCATGCTTAATACCTTTTTTATTTGTTTTTACTTCTGTTTTTACCGGCTCTGCTATCTTAGTTTTTACTTTGACATAAGTAGCACCGATTCTGTATAAGTGTTCCAAAAGTTCTAGATCAGGAGCATAAATTGTTATTTTCCTGAAAGGGTCTTTAGCAGTAGGTCTCTCTACAACTTTATCAGCAGTTAGGGACAAGTCGTATGCCTTGTCCCCTAATGCTGTTATACCCTTTTTGAGTTCTAATTCAAACATTATGCTGCGGCAGCTAATGCTTCTAAAGCACTTACCGCCATAGACGTAGGTACTAAATCCGCAGATGTTGAGATAATATTGTATTCTACCGCACTTTCTCCTTCTCCCGTATTTGATTTTACGCTAGGATTAATCTTAGCTCCCACATAAGAAGGAACTAATGTTGCGCCATCAGCTGCGAATTCAGCTCCTTGTAGCATTATTGATCCATCGTTCAAAACGTGGAAAAACAAGCCTTTTAGAACTCCTTTTGCATCTTGTGAAGCAACTACCTTGGCATTTGTAATACCAGTAAATTTCAAAAACGCAGCCTGAGCAGCCCTGTATGTATTACCCTCCCTAGAACCTTCTTGGTTGTACGAAGCGGTATTATCGTCATCGAAAACAAACTTTGCTACGGCATTCGTTGCACCCGCTTTCATAGTGATAGCAGTTAAAATCCCTGACGCTACAGTAGTAGTATCAACGTCGTTCCAGTCCATAGCATAAGTCACACGGACACCTCCGATAGTCTTAGCACCACAAACGGCAGCTTGGTTTTGATCATTTATTTTACAAACTAATGGCATGTCTTAAGCTTTTATGGTTCTTCTAACCGCATAAGTTACAAGATCCGGGTTATTAAATCCTGTACCCACTTTAATGTGAGAGTACATTCTGATTTTGCCCATGTCTTCAATTCTGTCAGACTGTTGAACGATTAAACCAAATCCTTTGCCAGCAGGTAAAGTTGAAGCGTTTTCGTTTGTAAGGATTGGAATGTTACCTGGTACAGTAGCTAATACGAAATGCGTATCGTAACCTAAGATGGCATCAGTAGCATTGATCTCGTCAAAAGCTACTATCCACTTGTTATCCCACTCTAAAACAGAGTCAACACCAATACCCATAGAAGCTGCACCACTTTTCAACAATTCGTAAGAAACAGGAAGTTGAGCAGTAAGAGTGATGATCTCAGATTTGTATTTTTCGAAAATACCTCTTGATACCAACCAAACTTCTTTCATCATTCCACTTCTAGCTACAGTTGTCATTACTGGTTTTCTTGCAGCTCTAACAGCAGGGAATAAGCCTGTGTTTACAGCACCAGTATAAGAAGCACCAGAAACATCACCACCTGCAATTGGAACACTAAAGTTAGGTTCTCCTGCCGCTCTTAAGTAATCAGCAGTAGTCATAAAACCACCAATGTTAGCTTGTTGTGCCTTGAAAGCAGCAAATTCAGCCGCAGAAACCTTATATGCACCAGCAGCCTCAGAAGTAGCTATGATTGGGTTACCGCCCATAGAAACCATATTCCAGAAGTCATTCTTTAGCCCCATGTCTATGATAGACATAATGTCCTTCAATAACATCATACCCTCAGCAGTCTTAAGTATCTTGGTAGGATCACCTGTACCAAATAATACCTCCCATGGAGTACCAAAAAATTCATCTGGACATTGTTGACCCATATAAACTTTCTCGTGCAATTCAAATTCAGCAGACCTACTACCAATACTACCCTTTGGGATAAATTGGCAATTTTCAGGCTTATCGCCCCACAAGTGCGAAGTTCCTGTCAAACTGACCATTTTGTATTTGTCAGTCTTGATGTTGCCTCGGTACGTGAATAATTTCAAAGTGTTATTTGCGATAACGTTGTTACCGTAAATATATCCTTTGAAATACTCTGTAAAATAGTTGCAAGGTATCGCTATGGTACCTGCTCCGTTGTTGGTTCCAAACACATTAACTTTTGCGTTACCAACATTATAAATCATTGTGTTCATAATACTCTTTGATTTAGTTTTGGTCAGCTAAAAACTTGTTAATGTCAAGGACATTGTTGGTGATGTACTTTGCTAAATTTGGATCAGCAACATCATCCTTTTTGTCCTTTTCGAACGTTTCACCGTCCCCTTCTGGATTGCCACCACCAAGACCTTTCTCGACAATGTCAGCAAATTGGTTTTTCAAAGCAGTATTCTCCGCTTTCAAATCCTTGATTTCCGTTTCCAATGTTTTGAACTTGCTGTCTAGCAATTCCGAAATTTGAGTTTTTTGCAAACCCAAAGCATAAGTAATCTTTGCTGTTTGCTCTCCCTCGCTTAAGAACTTCTGAAAAGACTCTTCAACCTTTTCCGGAGTTGCATCGTCAGTTAAAGAAGTTTTTAAGAATTTGTTGAAAATCCCTATTAAACTCATTTTTAAATTGTTTTGATAAGACTTATAAATACCTTGACTTAGATCGCCAAGACTTTTTTGTATTGTTGCTTCTGCATTAGCAGGAATGTCAGCCAAACTAACTTCTAAGAGTTCCCACTCCTTGATAATATAGCCATATTCTTTTTCGCTGACTCTTTCGTATTTCGTAGGAATAAACTTGATGGAAACAGTATTCCACATCCCTAAACCGTGCTGCCTTTTGATTTCTTTACCTTCTGCGCTGCCGGTATCAAGCCAAACATCGCCATCCATCCTGTCATCAAAGATTTCAATATCCTTGACAATTCCAATTGGATTACCTCTTTGGTGATTTTTAAGTAAAATATTTTGTTTTAGGTAGGCGTCGATCTTACCGCCTTTGGTTATGACAAAATCTCCATCTCTGTCTTTAGATGAAGTTGTCAAAGTATATCTACCTAATTTTACTAACATATATCGTATTTGACTACAAATATATGCTACCTAATTTATGGTAGACAACACATTAATTAAAGTTGGTATGCATTATGAACCATTTTGTTTTATCCAATAAAGAGCAGACTTGGTTATCTCATATTTGATGCACACCATGCGCTCGCTAGTGCCTCTCTCTAAATCTTCAAGCACAAACTTCCGGATCAACTTAGTATAAGGAATTGCGCGAAATATCATTCGAGCACCTTCGTCCACTTGTTTTTCTACACCTATCTCAGCATAGATTCTTAGAATTGCCTTATCTAATTTATCTCCAACCACGATCAATTCCTAATTTTACCCATTGCATAAATCCTTGGTGACTACAACAATAATCTGGATTATGACTCAATACATATTTGTCATGAATCCTGATCAATTCTACAATTTTACCTTCCTCGTACAACTTCTTGACATTTTCATGCTCGTGCTCAGGAAGATTACGAAACATCCACACACTAGACATATCCTTTATTTAAACCGTACTGAATATTGATATCTACTAACTTTTCGTAACTATCACAACAATAATGGTAGGCAGACCACCCTCCTTCGTTGTGCATCATGAAAATTTCTTTATACTTTTTTTGAAGCCATAAACCATAGGCCTTTTTCCACAAACTCATATCATTTATTTCCCAAATTGTATTTGCCTCAGCAAGCCCAATTACGAACTCGCATCCAGGAGGGACTTCTACTCCTTCCGTTGATTGGAAAATTCCTATAATCTCGTATGGTTGCCACCTGACTAATGCTATCATTATTTTGCTTTTATGGTTTTGACAATATTATCACATACCCCCCCCGCAAAAACAACAACCCTTTGGAACCAAATTTCATCAGCATAAATGGTTTCATTAATTTCAAGTAACTGCCATGGGTCACCTAAATTTATTTTATACATCAAATGATCCAAAGCCACACAGCAACCTATCACTCCAATTCTTATAGCTTTATAAGTTCCGTCTTCAATTACAAAATCTACATCAGCGGTATTTTCAGAACAGTCAACACTTCTTTGTAAAAATTCATAACAATATTCAGGAAGCGTGACCGGATCGCAGCCACAAATCAAAGTAACCTCAGCACTCGCACAAACCTTTCTCAGATCGTCAACCATCTTAATCACAACAGGAGCCGCAACAGTACTCTCAATTAGATCGTCTCCAACGTATTCTTTGATCGTCCATGTTATACTATCAATTTCAGCTTCTTCTACTCCCAAGATTTTTGGCAAATATCCGGTACCATCAGGAGTATCAACAACATCAAAGCCTACTGACAAATAAGCTAAGTCGCCACATACTAGAATAATTTTCGTCCCAGAAATACCATCCTTTTCCCCTCGCACATAAAAGCTCTTTGAAGGATTGGTAACAGGCATAGGTGTCCAATCATTACTTAAATCTGTATATCTCCAATCAAATACTGCCGGCATGATTAAAAGCTTGAAGTAGGATATTCATTTGCAGTGTAAGTGCAACCATCCTTAGTGATAAAAAAATCGAATCCATGATCAGCAAAACTCCTAGTTTCTACTTCCGTGACAACTGTTGGGTCAGCCAAAAAAGGATTGGAAACCCTAATATCAATAGCAACATCATTGTCTTTAACACAAGGTGTATAAGCAGAAATCCCTATCACATATCCTTGAACTATATGGTCCCTGTAAATGTAAGTATAGGTAGCTCTACGATCTAGCTTGTTATAGTCGTCTGGATTCATATAAGTTTCCACAGTGCCAGTAACAGAGTTTCTTAATCCCTTGATGGCATTCTTGGCTATCATAGAAAACAAACTTGGAGTCTGCGCTTCTTGAATTTTTACAAAATTCAAATTCAAAGGCTTCAACAAAGCATTGTAAGTGTGAATATCTTCCAAGAAATCCTGACTAGCCCAATATGCTTTATACAAAATTCCATCCCTATAAGGCACCTTATAAAAAGTACTTGGCAAAATTCCTGCATCTCTTTTATATTGTAGATCATCAAAGCCATATGAAAACAAAATCCTTCGACCTACATTGTTTTGCTTGTAATTTTCCTCGCCTACGATCATCGGGAATCTTGTAGACTTGAATTGCCTTTGATTTAAAATATCGAAAACCATACCTACAGTGTACCATTGGCCAACAGGAAACTCTTTGGTTATTGTAGGCTCAAAATACGTGTTTATAAAAGGCTCCCTATCCGAACGATACTTTTCGCCGAAATCAATAAAACTTCCAAAAAATCCGCTCTTTTGGAAACCTTCTTTTTCTTCCCCTTTAGGGATATTTATATCATTGCTTGCCTTGAATCCTAATTCAATGTATCTTGATAATTCTCGCTGATCACTTTCAATATTACTTCCAAACTCTTTGATCCTTTCTACAACCCTATTTATCGGAGTATAGTATCCATCTATTTTGGTGCCATGGTAATAAGCATCAAATGGAGAATGAATAGAGATTTTCATTTTATTGTAATCCACAGTAACCATACCAAATATGGCTTCTGCAAACCCAATGGTAATGTCCCACAAAGTGTCAGAACCTTGAAATAATTTCTCAACATTGTACGACATCCCTTCCTTGATGTAAGCTTTCTTCGGAACAACTTTAAAAGAAATTTCTAATGGGGTAACAGCCCCAAGTGGAGAACCATCGCTTGTTGCCACTTTTTTAACCCCGTCTTTCAAGATATAGTACCTTACCTGTAAAGGTTTTCTATTTGGAGATACATAATGCTCAGCAAATAATTCAACAGTGTGCTCGTCTTCACTATTTAGGTTCCATGTTACATCTGTCTCAGCTACAACTTCATCACCAGAGCACAACTCAAATCTCCAAGTAATATCTGATACAAAACCAGGTAATTTTACTACTTTAAACTTAAACAAAAAACTACTTTCTACAATACCATGATTTCTATATGTATTCCCATCAAAATCTCCATTTGGATTCATTAAAAATACCCACTTGCCATCAACTACAGTTGTATTTCTTGGAGCTAATGGCCTAACTAATGTTCCTGGTACATCGTCATCCACTACTGAGGTGGTTTCCATCGTCGTCTTAGGGAAATAATCATTATACTTGTCGTCCAAAATATAAACTAAAATCCTGCGACCCGCCTCGCTCTCTAAAAATGGGCAATCAAAGTAATAACCAATACTTGCAAATGTCTTTTTCAAAACAGCAGTCAAGTAAACCAATGGCCTTCTTTCGTTGATATCTAAATACCATTTATCAGTAACGTCGTCGTGATTCAACTCTAATGGGAACCTCCAAATTCTACCACCATCAGTATAAGCTTTTCCTCCTACTGCATGATTGATAGCAATACTATTTGTGTCTTGGACAATAAGCCCAGATTCGCCATAATCAACATCTTTTAATTTTTTAGCCTTAGCAAGTTTGGCCCAACTCTTAGAATTGTAAAAAACTACATAAAATCTCCCGTCTGAATGAAAACCATTTCTGATAGGTCTCATTTTATCAATAGGAGAAATATCAGTATTATTGATAATTAAAACATCTATCTCCTTTGGTGATAAATCTATTCCACTTGCATCCAATAACCCATTTAAAGCCAGATAATTCTTCCCCGTCTTTGGGAAACTTACATTGTACAATATTTCATCATTGTACGAACTTCTATAAAGATCAATAGAACTCGTATCAATGAAAGGCATTGTTTTTTCATCGACATCCAAAGGATCCGGATATCCGTTTATTTTAACTACTAAACACATTATCCTAGTTGATTTACTGTTTGATTAAATGTACCTTCAATTGACCAAGCCTTATAGCCGTCTTCGTATTCTGAATAATTGTAACTCAAACTAGACAATTCTCCTTGTATAACCCTTAAACCATCAGCGTCGTTTACTATCAAGTATACTCTTTTACTTGCTGACACTTGCGAAATCCAACTTTCAGAAATCGTCTCACTAAAATATTGGTAATTTTTACTCAATCCACCACTTCCACTACTTGCCAAATCTTGAAATGGAGTATAGCCAGCTAACCAAAGATTCTCTTGCAATTGAATACTTATTCGGTTGATATTACCACCACCTCCTAAGATATTTACAGTCCCCAAATTATCAATACCTCCATTGGGGTGCTCGATCCAAATATTGTCATAAATACTGCCATAATAAACGCTATTTGCATTTGAGCTACTAGAACCACTGCCAGAAGTATCAGGATTCCCCACACTAGCTATCTGGTTGTCGCAAATCTTATCCGGAGTAGTAGATGAACCACCTTGGATTTTGGAATTACTGCCGTCGCTCTTCTTGCTTTTATCGATTCTGAAATTATAAGTTTTAGAACCTGCAACAACAGTAACCAAATACACCATAGCCGGATTAGGAGAAAGTAAATTGTATCTATATAAATCAACAGTAGCTACATTATAGCCACTGGTAAAAGTTCTGGTTTCTATTGTTACTCCTGCCGTAGTTTTGAAAGTTATACTACCTGGACCATATACCGTAACTACATCCAAGCAATTTGCTCCCACGAAATACGTACCATTTTTAGTGAACTTACCAGCTACCAAGCTACCGCTTCCATTTTTACTAGGAGGCAAATAGTTTCCAAACCTTCCTCTTATTACATCTGGAAACGAAATGGTTCCCGTTTCAGTCTCAGTGGCCACTCCCGTAGTTTTGTCTATTTCTACATCGTAAATCTTTACTGATATTTGGAATTTTTCATCAACACTATAAGTGCCTACTGAAAGTAAAGCTAAAAGCATATCGTCAACTCTGGTAGCCCAGAAAGCATGATCATAAGGTACCAAATCTTGAAGTCCTATATTCACAACTTGGGAGGTGGCATGCCTAAACAAGGTCAAACCTTTTAGCTCCGTAGCTCCATTGAAAACCTTGAAACCATAACCATTCCACGTCATCTCGTCTTCCGTAAAGCCGGATATCGTAGCAGTATATACAACCTGATCTCTAAATAACATCTAATAAGAATTTAATGCGTACGCTTGGTCCCTGCTCATTCTCGCAGTTTCCTTTAATTTATAACTATCTCTGTTTCCTTCCCTGCTTCCTTGCGCTGAACCGGCTCTCGTAGCTTCGTAAACCTGTACAGCTACCTCAGCTCCTATTTGGGCAGCAATCTGGCCTACATCAACATTTCCTCCTACTCCACCATTAAAAGGAATACCCGTTCCATACCTTTGTCGATCTTGGTCCAAAAATCTTATTACATTAGGGAACCTCCTTACCGTCTTTGCTTTTACGTGGTATTCACCAGCATGGTAATTTGGATTCGCCGGATCGACATACTCGCCTGTTTCATCAGTTCTCACTCCTGCCTTAGAATAATATCCCCCGTAACCACCTCTCGCAAACTTTTGTTTTTTAATGGTAGCTATTTGAATCAAACCTAAAGCTACTGCCGTACCTATTGCTAAAGGATCAGGAGCAGCTTTTATAATCGCCAAGGCAGCTTGGACAACAGCTTCCTTCAAAGCAATGTCTTTTCTCTTTCGAGCAGCTTTTACCTCAGCTTCTTCTCTCTTTTTGTCGTACTCTTTTTGGATTTTTTCTTCCTCAGCAGCATTGCCCTTAGCATTGTCCAGTTTAGCCTCATATAATGCATCAATCCTAGCTAATTCATTATCAGATTCGTTTTCAACTCCTTGTTTCTGAAAATCAAAAATAGCTCCAAATACACTACCTACCTGATCAGCTATTCCTTTTAAAGTTTCAAGTAACTTTTTACCTTTTTCTTCGGCATCATCAAAAGCATTCGTAATAAGCTTACCCTCAGCTTCTTTTAACTTTGCTGTAGCTTCTGCGATCTTTACAGCATTACCACTAGCCTTTGCTATATCTAAATCTACTTGCGCAGCTAAAATTTCCCTTGTTAATTGGGCTTTTTCTAAAAACTCATTATACTCTTTTAAACTCTTCTTGCTTCGATCACCATCCAAAAACTCTTGGGTCTTCTTTAGAATTTCATTATCGGCAGCTAAAACCTTATCACTACCATTCAGCGTAGCTTGGCCAACAGCAGCTTTATTTCTTAAACCCCGAGCTTCAATCTCTTTTTGAAGTTTTTCATCGCCAGTATAAACGCCGGCAGCGATCTCTTTTTCAATTCTCTCAGCTATATAAATATCGTCCAAGATGGCTTTCTCTTCCAAAAACCTTTCGTAGTCCTCAGTATTTAACTTACCCAACTTCTCGGCATAAGCTCTCTCCGCAGCTATCCTTTCATTGTCTTTTTCAATAGCCCTGCTCGCTCTTTTTTCTTCTTCTTTAGCTGTTTCTATGGCAGCATCCAAGTTGGCCTTCTCTTGTAGACTTAGCTTATCGTCATTCAAAGCCCTTTCTAGCTCTAATTTAGTTCTAGCTACTCTTTTTTCCAACAACAACTCCCGAGCAGCAAAACTCTCTTTGTCTTTGAAAAATACAGCCAAAGCCCTCTTGTCGTTTTCAAGCTGATTATCAAGTTGACTTCCACTTTGGCTTAAGATGTCTTTATTGTCTAGCCTGGATAAATCTTCAACTTGCTTTTTTGCAGCTTCTAGCTGATCTTTTACACTTTCTAATGATTTTACCAGAGGAGTTTTATCAATTCCTTCACCAGCTTTCCTTATATCGTCCTCAGCCTTTTTTACCAAGTCTTCTAAATACGCAATACTCCCCAAAGCAAAAGCAGCTTCACCATCTTTATCCTTGTCTCCTCCTTTTTTTGGTAATCCCAATGTTGGAGCTTTACTCCTTACTATACTTTCTTTGTTTTGTAATTCTTTGATAGCTTTATCA
>ERZ869921.1022-NODE-1022-length-13147-cov-7.592958_pt1 | contig 13147 bp, 15 predicted proteins | sample MGYA00579310_ERZ869921 | MGnify/ENA primary metagenome ERZ869921 (study PRJEB32216, sample SAMN09231816) | wastewater metagenome | place: USA: Maryland | collected 2016-06-21 | study: EMG produced TPA metagenomics assembly of the PRJNA472060 data set (Reclaimed...
TGACAAAGGAACAGTTATATTTTCTTATAATTTAAAAGGAAAGGAAGAAAGAAAATTTTATAGAAATAGAAGAGTTTGTTTGAAGAACAGAAAACAAAGAAAGAAACTGTTGAAAAGAGAATTGAGTAATCTAGGAATAAATTTTGAACCAAGTTCAAATACTTTTGAGTTGAGAAAAATTTCTTGTGAAACAAAATTAAATCTAAATGAATTAGGAAAAGTTATTTACAATCTAAATCAGAAAAGAGGATTTAAATCAAACAGGAAAATAAAGAATGAAAATCAGATTGAAAATAGAGATTTAGTTATTTCTGAATTTAACACTATTCTAAATTTCCAATCTCAATTTTATCCTAGTTTGTTAAATGAAGAAACAAAATCCAAATTATTTAATACTATTTTCTTTCAAAAGCCATTAAAATCACAAAAGAAATACAAAGGAAAATGTGTTTTTGATAAAAGAAAGTTTAGAGCACCAAAGTGCTCAATTCTTTCACAAGAATTTAGAATGCTTTGTGATCTAAATAATTTGAGAATAAATGGTGAAGTTCTTGACTTAAATCAAAGAGATATTTTAGTAAAATATTTAAGTTTAAACAAAGAATTAAATTTAACAAAAAGTAATTTCAAAAGAGGTGAAAATACTGTCTTGAATTCTAAAGTTGTTAAATTATTGAATTTGAATAAATTTGAGATTTATATTTCTAATTTAGAAAAGTTAAATGGTTTAGACTCTTTGAGTCAATTAAATAAAATTGTTGATTTAAATTTATTTGATCAAACTCAAATTGATAAAATGGTTCATACTTTAAATTCAGAATTTAACGGAGACCTAACTCAACAATTCTCAATAAAAGAATGGAATTTCACAGAAGATCAAGCTCTACAATATTCTAAAATTCAATTAGAAAAAGGATATTTAAATATTTCAACTAAAGTAGTTAAAAGGTTACTTCCGTATTTAAGAAATGGATTAATTTACAGTAAAGCAGCGTCAGCTGCTGGGTATTGTCATTACGCTCCTGATGAAATAATTGAAACAGAATTCCTAAATTATTTTCCTAAAACTAATAATTCAGTTGTTGATAAGAGTTTAAATGAACTAAGACTTCTTGTCAATAGGTTAATTCTAAAACACGGAAAACCAAAAATAATCAGAATAGAATTGTGTTCTGAATTAAAGAATTCTAGAAAGAAAAGAGAAGAAATCCAGTATAATCAATGGAAAAATGAAAAGGAGAATAAACAAATAAGAGAAATTCTTAGTTCTGAATTTGGTTTAAGAAATTCAAATAAACAAGATATTTTAAAATACAAGTTCTGGATTGAACAAAACAAGATTTGTTTATATTCAGGGAAAGAAATAAAGAAGCAAGAACTCTTTTCTAGTTTATTCGAAATAGACCACATAATTCCTTATTCTAAGTCTTTTGATAATTCTTTTAATAATTTGACTTTAACTTTTAAAGAAGTTAATCAAAATAAAGGAAATAGAACTCCTTTTGAGTTTCTTGAAAATGATGAAAATTTATTAGATAGAATAAAAATACTTTCTAAATTCAAACAATTAAAATTTACACAAATAGAAGTTCCAAAAGATTTTATATCTCGTCAGCTAGTTGATACTAGCTACATTGCTAAACTCGCAAATAAACATTTAAAGAGAATTTGTAAAAATGTTGAAATTAGTAAAGGAAAATTTACAAGCGAACTCCGTTCCTCTTGGAATTTAAACACATTATTAAACACGAAAGACACAAAGAACAGGACAGACCATAGGCATCACGCAGTTGATGCCATTGTTATAGCTTGTACTAGTAAAGAAATGTTGAGTTCTAGAAATTTTTATGGAAATAATGTTTCATTTCCTCTTCCTTGGAAGTCTTTTAAAGAAGATGTTGATAAATCAATTTCAGAAATTTTAGTTGAACATAAAGTAAATAAGAAAAGACAAGGAAAGTTACATGAAGAAACAGTTTACGGTTTAGTTCATGAAAAATGGAATAAAGATATTCCTCTTTATGAAAAAGAGGATAAACACAAATTTTATAAAATTTTAAAAGTTAAAAAACCTTTTGGTTATTTTAACTCAATTAAAAGAATTAACGCAATTGTTGACAACAAAATTAAAGAACTAGGGTTAAAACAATTCATTGAATTTGGAGAATACAAAGAACCTTTAATTAAGTCATTAAGAGTTAAATCAAAGAGTTCAAAAGCGTTCCAGATAAAAGGAAATCGTTGGGTTGAAAATTCTTTAAATTATTGCTACAATATTTTTGAAGATAATGGAAAGAAATCAGGAAAAATAATAACAATGTTTGAAGCTTGTCAAAAAGATTTTGAATTTCCTAATGATGAAAATTATTTGTGTTCTTTGTTCAAAAATGATTTATGGTATTTTGGTGAAAGAAATGAAGTGTTTGATGTTGAGAAAGTTTTTAGAGTTACAAGGATAACAGAAGGAAGAATTTCCTTCCAAAAGAGTTATTTAAATGATCTCTCTGAACTAACTTATTCTTCAAATAAATTGCTGGGATTTAAATTAACAAATTTATAATGTATTGTTTAAAATTATTTTATGCCTGATTTAAAATTTTTGGATTCTTATGATATAGTGTTGCGATGGGGATTAGAAAGTTACCCAGTAGCAGGAAAAGAAAGAGACGAACTACTTCAAGTTGATTGGTCTAGTTTTAGTTTAGGAAGTATTATTGAATTAAACAATTCTAAAATAAAACTGGAAGGTATTGACAATTATAAAGGTAATATTTATTTAAGATATTTATAGGATTAAGATGCCGACTTCTAAAGTGTCAAACAGAGCTGAAGCTTCAAGAGTTTCAGGTGGTAATGTTTATAGGATGGCAGAGTTTCCAGGAAAGAAAAGAAAGAGTAAAGAGTTAAAGCAAGAAAAACTCCAAGACTTTTTTATTGAAGAAAAGCCCTATCAAGTGACTCCTAAAAAAGGAGGAATCGACAAGAAAGAGTTATTACTAAAAAGGAAAGAAGCAGTTCTTTCAACAAAGACAGATATTCAGAAAGCATTAGAAAAGATTGGCGTTATTCAATACTATGTTTAAATAATGAAAATAATAATCAACGATTTTGATATTTATAGTTTCGACGATTTAGATGACGAAGATAAACTCGTAATAGAAAGAGAAGAAACTGTTGAAGCACAAGAACTTGAGAATTTGATAGTTGCTGTTGCAAAAGATTTTCAAGTTATTCCTCAGGATTTAGAAGTAAATGTAGACAATGAAATTGCTTGGGATTGGCTTTGTTCTATTTACGAGTTAATATGTTCCTCAGGGGATACAATTAGTAAGAAGGATTTAATATACGCAATAAAAGTTAAGTCATATTCTTTAAATCCGGAAGTTAAAAAAGAAAGTTGGTGCATGAATTTTGTGAAGTCTTTATTTAATTAAATAGTTTATTCTGTTTTAGAATTAAAGCTCTCTTCGGAGAGCTTTTTTAATATTCACATTAATAAAACGTTCATACTTAAAAATGTTTTAGTTTGTTTTTAGAGGTTTATGAAAAAATTTAAAATAGAACAAAAAGTTATTGATCCTATTCTTAATCTTATTAAGAAAAATCAGGGCTATTTAACTCAAAGAGAAAATTTGCCACAGTTGGCGAAATTAGGATATATTTACAATACTCTTTGGACATTTGGAAGACTAGTGTGGGGAAATAATGGTTTATTAACTAAGAAGTTTAACACAGGTCAGTGTGAAGATAATCCAAAATACAAGATAGAAATGTGTAAACCAAAGACTGAAGAAATTGAAAATTTAATTTATGACGCTTGGGGATTGCATGTTGAAAATGATCTATGCATTAGCTGGAAAGAGTTTTCCAAAACAGTTTTTGAAAAAACAATTTTATCTGAAAAAGAAGTTAAAATGTTGAAATTAGAAAAGACTTGTGATGATTGGTTAGAAATATATTCTTTGGAAGAAAGCTGTTTTTACAAAGAATTGTTTCCAAATAGAAATAGAATTCTTGATCATTTATTTTTTGTTATTGGGAATGGTTATGACTGTGATGGAAAATTTATATATGAAAGTGGAGTTACTAAGACAATAAATCTTGCTTGGTATGGGGATTGGAGAAATGTTAAATTTAGAAAAGATATTGAAGAATTAGTTGAAGAAGTTTTGGATTATCCTGAAGTAAAACTAACGTTAGAGACTTCTTACAGCTTTATTAAACACGAACAACTAACAGAAGAGATAAAACGTTGGGGAGTTTCTAAAGATGACTTTGATAGAATTTACAATTTTAAATCAATGTTTAATTATTCTGATACTCCTTACTATCCTGTTAGTGAAAGATTCTCGAATATAACTTTTTTTAATGAAGGAACTCACCCTTCTTATTTAAAGTATGGTTTAGAAGTTTGTCAAGATATTTTAAATCGTGGAGCAACAGAACGCAAAGAAAACTTAAAATTTGCAGAAGAGTTTATTCTAAGATTTAAGAACATTAATTTTGATTCGACGTTCAATTAAGTGTTAAAATTGTTTTAATTCAAAATGAAATATGAAAACTTTAGTAATTCATCCCGCAGATAAAACAACAGATTTTTTATCTGAAATATATTCAGGAGAAGACTGGACAGTAATTCGACATGATTTAAGTTCTAAAATGCTGAAGAGTTTAATAAAAGAGCATGATAGAATTATTATGTTAGGACACGGAACTCCTCAAGGGTTAATTGGACATAATAAATTTGTTATTAATTCTAAATTAGTTTATTTGCTTCGAGAAAAAGAGCTTGTTTGTATTTGGTGTAATGCTGATAAATTTGTTTTAGCTTATGACCTAAGTGGATTCTACACTGGAATGATAATTTCAGAAATAGGAGAAGCTGATTTTTTAGGGATAGATTCTTCAATTCAAGAAATTAATACATCAAATAAAATGTTTTCTTTTGCAGTTAAAAATTCATTATTTAAAGAAGACCCTATTATAGCAATGAAGTCATTTTATATTTCGTTTAATAATAGAATAGTTTCTTATAATAAGAAGAATATCTATTTTAGAACTTCAGTAAGACAGAATGTTAAATCTGGAGTAAAGGAAGCAAAACTCTGGAAAGAAGATAAATTAGAAACAATTAATTTAGAAGAATTTTTAAACTCAATAATGAATAAATAGATGCTACAAAAAATAAAAACTTTAAATTTGGATAAAGATTTTCATCCATTTGGTAAAGAAAATCAAATAGAATTCGAAAGATTTCAGTTCCCGAGTGGGTGTGAACCACACATAAGATTAAAACTTTCAGAGGAAGAACTAATTTCTTTTAATCTTCAAAATGAGATTGACCGAAAAGTAATTATAACTTGTAGGATTCATTCAACAGCAGATATATTTGAGTTATTATTAGTTACTGATTCATTAAGAAGAGTTGGGATTAAAAGACTAGAATTGTTTATTCCTTATCTTCCTTTTGCAAGACAAGACAGGGTGATGGTAAAAGGAGAACCACTTTCATTAAAAGTGTTTTCAGATTTAATAAATTCTCAGAATTATGAGAAATTATTCATCTATGATCCTCATTCAGATGTTAGTATGGCTGTTTTGAATAACTCTGAAAAGATTTCTAACCATCTTTTTGTTGAAAAAGTATTAAATAAAGTTGCTAGAAATGGATACCAATTAGTTTCTCCAGATGCTGGAGCATGCAAGAAAATTTATGACCTTGCAAAATCATTAAACAGTCACTGTCAAGTTATTACTTGTAACAAAGTAAGGGATGTTCAAACAGGAAATATTTTATCCATTGAATGTTTTGAACAAGATTTTAGAGGAATGCCACTTTATATTGTTGACGACATCTGTGATGGAGGAGGAACATTTGTTCTTTTGGCGAAAGAATTAAAAAAGAGAAATGCTGGAAAAATTAATTTAGTAGTTTCTCATGGGATATTTTCTAAAGGTCTTGATGTTTTTGAAAATATTGATCACATATATTCAACAGATAGTTTTAAAACTATTGAGAATTCAGATAAATTTACGCAAATTAAGTTACAGGAAATTTTTTAATATTATTTTATTATTCAAACTTTAAGGGAATTTTATGAATCCGACACTAATGAATGTGTTAGTTGGAACAGATGTTTACAAGATGGGACATATGGAGCAAATTGCTCCAGGATGCAATCAAGTTTATTCTTATTTGCTTGCAAGAAGTGATAAGAAATTTAAAGAGACAGTATTTTTTGGTCTTCAGTACATTTTGAAAGAGTACTTAAGTGCAAAATTAACTCCGGAGATGGGTGAAAAATGGTTGGAAATAAGACGAAGAATAATTGGAAGTGATTCAGAAGAGGTTACTACAAAAATTAGAGCTCTTTGCAAGTTAGGTTATTTTCCAGTTAAGATAAAAGCTATTCCAGAAGGAACAGTAATGTCTGTGAGGAATGTTTTGATGACAATAAAAAGTACAAATGACGAGTTCTGTTGGGTTACAGGATATTTAGAATCATTATTATTGAAAGTTTGGTATCCTACTACAGTTGCTACTTGTTGCTACCAGTACAAGAAGTTAGTTGATAGGATGTTTGACAGAACAGTTGACGAAGATCAATATTTCTTAAAACCTTTCATGGTTCATGATTTTGGTTATCGTGGAGACACAAGTGAAGAAGGAGCAGCAATTAGTGGAGCAGCACATCTCTTGAGCTTCATGGGGAGTGACACAGTTCCAGCTCTTCCATTTATTGATGAATTTTACACTGGGGATAAATCAAAGACTTATATGATGTCTGTTCCTGCTACTGAACATGCAGTTATGTGCAGTTACGGAAGAGACGGAGAATTGGAAGCTTACAAAAATTTATTAAGAATTTACCCGACTGGTTTGGTGAGTATTGTTTCAGATACCTTTAACATTTGGACTGTTCTTCGAGATTATGCTGCTGAATTAAAAGAAGAAATTTTAGCTCGTGATGGAAAAGTAGTTTTCAGAGGAGACTCTGGTGACCCAGAAAGTATAATTTGTGGAACAATTGATTATATTAAAAGTATAGAATCTGAAATTAATCGGATGGGAACTTATTTGAGTTCTGTTGATAAACTAATTTTTGAATGCAAAGACTACATTCAAGAACGCTCTAGTAATATCTACGATCCACTTCCAATTTATATTCATAAAAATGTTTTTTGTAAAGACCTGAACAAATTTATAAATTTAAAATTAACCATGGAATATGAGTACATTCCAATTTATGACAGTATTAATAGCAAGATTTTAGTCAAATCTTTTACTCCAGAATACAGTGATTATTTTCCAACCGATGAAGAAAAGGGTTGTATTCGTCTTCTTGACGAGATGTTTGGTTCAACAGTCAATAAAAAGGGATTTAAAGTTTTAAATCCAAAAGTTGGATTTCTTTATGGTGACGGGATGTACTATGAACGTTCAGAACGCTCTTTGGAACGCTTGGAAACAATGGGATATGCAAGTTCTGAGGTTGTTATAGCCGCTGGTGGAATCTTCCGAAATCATTCTAGAGACACTCTTGGGTTTGCATTAAAATCAACTCATGTAGAAGTAAATGGAATACCAAGAGATATTGAAAAAGATCCAATTACTGATCCTGGAAAGAAATCTCACAAAGGTTATTTGAAGTTAGAATTCAGTGATGGAAAATATGTAACAACAGATAAGTGTTCAAAACTTGAAGAAGAAAGTGGTTTACTTCAAACAGTATTTGAAGATGGAAAATTATTAATAGACCAAACTTTTGATGAAATAAAAGCTCGAGTTCAGGAGTATGACCATGCGAAATGATCTGAATTGGGAATACCAAAAAGAACTATTTGTCAAGTTAAATGTTATTTCTAATAAAGTTAGACTTCTTGGTGGAGTTATTCAAAACGACTTAGAAAAATGTTTAAAAGAGGGTTATTTAACAGAGCAAGAATTGGCAGACTCTATTCCAGAGTTTGCCAAGGATGCAAACGAGGTAATGACAGAATTACAAGAGTTGTCTCCAAAAATTATAGAACTTCTTCAATACTGGTCTTCAAATAAACTAAATCGTATTGATTGGAGCAAAGCCGATCAATAGTAAATAATTGAATTTAAATTTAATAGAATTTGACATGAAAGAATTAATAGAAAAAATACTTAGTGAATTTGCAAAAGAAAATAATGGAGTAATTCCTGAAGAAAAGTTTGAAGAAGTTTCAAGCTCAATAATGAATCTTATTTCTGATTACAGGAAAAAATGGAAAAAAGTAACAGAACAATTAAGTTCGGGAAGCACCTTAGATTTAGGAAATGACTTATTAAAATCAGAAGAAGGTAAAACATTAAGGATGGACGAACTAGAAGAAATAGTTTATCTTTCAGATGTTAATAAAATTTCTTTTATTCAATTAAGTAAAACGGGAGTTTTTAAAGTAGAACCACCAGATTGTATAGTAGGAGAAACAGAAGACGATTTGAAAGAAGGAAGTGAAGTTGTATTCTTGGGTCACAATGAAAGTCAACAGTCGTGGGGAGGGTGTTCAAAGACAGAAGGAGTTTTAATTCCTGGAGAGATTTATGAAGTGGCTGCGGTTGAAGTTCATTCTTGGCATACTAAGGTTTATTTAGTTGGGATAAAAGGAAAATTTAATTCTGTTCAATTTGAATTAGTTTAATGTTATGGACTCTTCTGAAGACGAAGATAATTTAGATTTTGCACAAGGTTTATTTAAGTTTTTTACAAGAGGTGAGCTATTAAGAAAAATTTATCTCACTAAAAGAGCAAAAGAAATTTTATTTATTTTAATAAAAGAGTCTAAAGAAAGAACTGGAGACATCGAATATGAATCAAGATTTGAAGAGTTTATGATTGCGATGACTTTTATTGAAGATAGACTACTGGGGAACAAACAGAAATTTAGAGTTAGCAAAACAATAGCAAATACTTTGCATTATTGGATGATTGATCACAAGTATCATTATCTTTCAGGTGAAAAAGATTTTAAAATTGCAACTCAGTGGGTGACAAACCAATGGAATGCAAATTATTCTTTGTCTGAATTATGTGTTTAAAACGTTCTATAATTCCTAATAGTTTAAATACTAAACAGAAAAAGTCTGTTAATAAAACTTAATTAATGGAGTGGTTATGTAAACCTTTTTAAAAAGTTCTGATTTAAGACTGCTAATATTTTGAGAAGGTATTAGCAGTCCAGAACTTAAAATTATGAAAAATAAAAAAGAAAATTATTGTCCGTTTTGTAAAAAGAAAACAACTCAAGTGGAAATTAGAAGAGTAAGGGAAAACAAAACAGTTGTTGATTTAAAATGTTTAAAGTGTCAATCTATCCTTCCAAATGAATTAAATTTTTATGAATAAATTAGAAGACTTTAAAGAGGGATTACGAGTTAGATATGTGCCAACTCATGCAGAAGGTAACCCAAGTCACCAAGATTGTGAGAACGGAATTGTGAGTAGTACTAATTCAAAGTATGTTTTTGTTAAGTACATCAAAAATAATGTTTTACAAGAAACTTCAGCAGCTACTTTACCTGAAGACTTAATATTGTGGAAATAAATATGAATAGAAAAAATATAGAATGGCCATTTTTAGTTCGGTTGATTTTCTTATTTCCAGTGATGGTACTCATGGGAGTGATTTATTCACTTGCTGCTATTTGTTCTCTGCGATTTCTAGGGTTTTTATTGAAAGGAAGTGCGGAAATTCTTCTAAGAGAAAAAGACTTAGGGCTAACTCAAAAACATTATTATGAGGGCAATTTACCTAAATTAAAATTCTTGTTAGATTTTAAAGTAAAAGATACTCAATTTTTAAAAGGTCAATATTATCCTCCCCATGAATTTACTTATAACATGATGATGGAGCTTTTATCCACAGGTGCTTTAATTGTTGACAATGAACCTAGTTAAAAAAGAAGTAGATTTTGAATCCTCATTTGAAGATAGAATAGAAGACATTCCTTTTAAACAGTACTGTGGTGTTTATTTTCTTTACAATGAATCAAAATTAGTTTATGTTGGAGTGGCTTGTAATATTATTGTTAGGCTTTGGCAACATAGTCTTTCTAAAGGCAAGAATTGGGATTCAGTAAAGTTTATTGAAGAACAGGATTATTTAAAAGCAATAGAAATAGAAAATTATTATATTGAAAAATATAATCCACTTTATAATAATTCTCTATCTAAATTAAAATATTTTCTTTCCAAAGAATCAAATAAATTGAAAGTCACCTATCCGAGTGGTTGGGTGAAAATTCTATCTGATGAAGAACTTCAACAGCAGAGAACTGAAAAACAAAGGGAATTAGAAAATCACCAAAAGTATGAAAAAGACGCAAAAGAATTGATGCTAAAACCAAGAGCAGAAAGAAAAATGAAGTATAAGCACAAACAGGTTCATTTTTCTTTCTTTACTTACAAGCAGTGGCTTGAAATAACTGAAAATGGAGAATTTAATTTTTGGGATAAACTATTATTAAAATAAGTTATGCAAATAAAAACTATTGAAAAACAATTAAAAGCAAAGTTAGAAGAATGGTTAGAAACGATAACGAATGAAGACTTAAGAAAAGATGTTAAAAAGAATCTTTTAGTTAGTGGTGGAAGTGTTTGTTCTATGCTCTTAAATGAAGCTGTAAATGATTACGATGTTTATTTAATGGATAGATCTGTTCTAAAAAGACTTGTAATTTATTACTCTCGAACTTTTAAAGAGATCGTAATTTTAGATGGAAAAGACAAGAAGAATTTGGAATCTCAGTTAGGTATTCCTGATGAACTTGGTGAAGATTGGTTAACTTCATTTTTGATATCTGTTAGAAATTTAAAAGAAGATCAAATTAAGCTTTATTTCAAAGGAGGATTAGGAAGTTTGAAAGTAAATATAGATAAAAAGCCAGAAGAATTAAATTACTCTCCAGTATTCTTTTCTCCAAATGCAATATCTCTTTCAAATAATCTTCAAATTGTTATTAGATTTTGGGGAACTCCAGAAGAAGTGCATAAAACATTTGATTTTATTCATGCTACAAATTATTTTACATTTGAAACTGGCTTAGTGAGAAATTTACCTGCTGTTGAAAGTATTTTAACAAAACAATTAAGATACCAAGGTTCTCAGTATCCATTAACTTCAATAATAAGAGCAAAGAAATTTATAAAACGTGGATTTAATATTTCTGCAGGGGAATATTTGAAGATAATGTTTCAAATATCTCAATTGGATTTAAATGATCCAGAAGTATTAGAAGAACAACTAATTGGAGTTGACATTGCTTATTTTGGGACAATTATCACTGCTCTTAGAAATAAATATGAGTCAACTCCAGATTTTCAATTGTCTTCTGATTATTTAACAGTTTTAGTTGATAGAATTTTTAATGAAGATACTGATTTGGTTTAAATTATTTTAATGATGTAAGATACATGACTGAATTACAGATTGAATTATTAGCTTATTTATGAGCTATCCTTTTTGTAATAAGAGATAAAGTTGTCTCGTAATTATTTCTCGAATTCTTTTCGAGTGTTATTTAACAAAAATAACTAGAAATTTAATGAGTTACGTACTAGGTCTTGATGTTGGAACAAATAGCCTTGGCTATTCTTTGATTCAAGATAATAAATTTCTTGATAAAGGAACAGTTATATTTTCTTATAATTTAAAAGGAAAGGAAGAAAGAAGATTCTATAGAACTCAAAGAAAACAATGGAAACTAAAGAAACAAAGAAAGAATTTATTAAAGAAAGAGTTAAGTAACTTAGGAATAAACTTTGAAGAAAATTCAAACACTTCTCAGTTAAGAAAAGTTTCTTGTGAAAGAGAACTAAATCTAAATGACTTAGGAAAAGTAATTTACAATTTAAATCAAAAAAGAGGATTTAAATCAAATAGAAAGATTAAAAATGAAAATCAAGTTGAGAACAGAGAAATAATTCAACAAGAATTCAATTCTATTCTAAACTTTCAAAGTCAATTTTATCCTTCTTTATTAAATGAAGAAACAAAATCCAAATTATCTAAAATTATTTTCTTTCAAAAACCTTTAAAATCACAAAAGAAATATAAAGGAAAATGTATTTTTGAAAAGATAAAACCAAGAGCACCTAAATGCTCTTTATTGTCACAAGAGTTTAAAATGCTTTGTGATTTAAATAATTTGAAAATAAACGGAAGTGTTTTGAGTTTAGACCAAAGAGAAGTATTAGTTAATTATTTAAAAGTTAGTTCTTTCTTAAATTTAACAAAAAGTGATTTTAAAAGAGGGCAAGAAATCCAATTAAATTCTAAAGTTGTTAAACTCTTGAATTTAAACAAAGATCAAACTTATTTTGTGAATTTAGAAAAGTTAAATGGTTTAGATTCTTTAAGTCAATTGAATAAAATTATTGATTTAGAGAAATACTATAAAGATGAAATCAATAAAATGATTCATTCTCTTTTGATATTTCAAGATGAAAATTTGTTGAAAGAATATTCTAAAAAGACTTGGAATTTCACAGAAGATCAAGCTCTAAAATATTCTAAAATTCAATTAGAAAAAGGATATTTAAATATTTCAACAAAAGTTGTTAAGAAACTTTTGCCTTTCTTAAGAAATGGTTTAGTTTACAGTGAAGCAGCTGACGCTGCTGGATACTGTCATTTTCAACCAACTAAAATAATTGAAACTGAATTCTTAAATTATTTTCCTAAAACTAATAATTCTGTAGTTGATAAGTCTTTAAATGAATTAAGGATTCTTGTTAATAGTCTAATTCTAAAATACGGAAAACCAAAAATTATTAGAATAGAAATGTGTTCTGAATTAAAGAATTCAAAGAAGAAAAGAGAAGAGATTCAATACAAACAGTGGAAAAATGAAAAAGAGAATTTAAGAATTACTGAAATAGTAAAAACAGAATTTAGTCTCAAAAATCCAAACAAATTTGATTTAATAAAATACAAACTTTGGAAAGAACAAAATCAAATTTGTCTCTACACTGGAAGTGAAATTTCAAAATATCAATTATTTTCACAAAATATAGAAATAGACCACATAATTCCTTATTCTAGAAGTTTTGATAATTCTTTTAATAACCTGACATTAACTTTTAGAGAAGTTAATCAAAATAAAGGAAATAGAACTCCT
>ERZ869921.1023-NODE-1023-length-13130-cov-4.567725_pt1 | contig 13130 bp, 15 predicted proteins | sample MGYA00579310_ERZ869921 | MGnify/ENA primary metagenome ERZ869921 (study PRJEB32216, sample SAMN09231816) | wastewater metagenome | place: USA: Maryland | collected 2016-06-21 | study: EMG produced TPA metagenomics assembly of the PRJNA472060 data set (Reclaimed...
CTTCGAGGTCGAGCTTGAGCTGGGCGTTCTCCACCTCGAGCTCGGTGACGCGCGCTTCGGCGGCGGCGCGGAGCGCCTCGGAGGCGCGGAGGTCTTCACGGAGGGTGGCGAGCTCGCGGCCGCGCTCGGCCCACGCCGCGTCGAACTGCGCGCGGAGGGCGTCGAGTTCGTCCTGCGCCGCGTGGATCACGCGCACCGGGCCCTCCACACCGACCGCGCCCACCGGCACGAGGAGTCCCGCGTCGACGAGGCCCTTCACGACGGCGGGGTTGAAGTCCCCCGCCTGCCCCGGGGCGACGCCGTCGATGCTGCTGGAGTGGGCGTTGCGGAAGCGCGCCATCTCAGCACCCGTCCATGTAGCGGAACGCCTTGGGGCGGCGGAAGATCACGCCACCCGCGCGCGAGTCGCAGTTGATGACGAACCCGAGACCGCGCTGCTCCGGGGCCATCTGGTAGAAGGGCAAGGGCAGCAGGGCCTGCAGCACCTTGGGGTCCTTCTTGCCCATCGCGATGCGGGGGCCGTTGCCGCCCGCGTTGGCGCTCTCGGCGCGCGCCCAGACCTCGGCGTTCTTCACGCCCATGGACTTCTTGAGGAAGAACTCCAGGGCCGTGGTCTCCGTGTTGGAGAGCCTCTTGGTGTTCGCGAGGGCGAACTGCGAGGGCGAGAGCGCGACGAAGTCGGGCATCTCGACGCTGTTGGAGTCGACGATGATCGCGCGCTCCAGCTTCAGGAGGTCGTCGACGATCTGGTCGGCGGTGGCGGTGAGCCACGTGCCCGTGGTGGGCGACACCAGCGACACGTTCGCGTTGTTGTAGAAGCCCGTCACGGAGATCGAGCTCTCGCCGAAGGCGATGATCTGGTCGTTTTTGCGGGCGATGGTCTCGCGGGCGAGTTCGGCGCGCTCGGAGTCGAGCGGGAGCCCGCTCATGCGCGAGCGGCGCAGGTCCTGGATGCTCCAGCCGTAGCTCGCGCCGTGGCCGAAGAGCTTCGTGGTGACCTCGCGGCCCTGCACGTCCACCCGGGGGAGGTCCTCGGTGTAGGACGCGATGATGCGGCTCACGCCGACGCCGTCGAGCACGCGGTACGTGTGCTCCTCGGCGCCCTCGTTGATCGCCGTGCGCACGGGCACGATCTGCTCCCCGCGCAGCTCGGGGTACTGCACCCGGTGCAGCTCGGCGTCGATGTCTTCGAGCTGGCGGGCGAACACCGCCGTCTCGTTCGCGTCGGTGCGCACGCCCTCGGCGCTGTAAAGCGCCTCGACGGCGCGGCGGTACATGTCGAATCGGTTGCGTCGCATGGTGGCGTCCCTCAGCTCAGGTCGATGCAGGCGACGCCGGCCGAACCCGAGCGCCGGAAACGCGCGCCCATCAGGAGCGCGCAGTCGGTGGAGTCGGGCGACGCCCGGAAGGCCCCCAGGGTCTCGCCCTCACCCGCGACGAGGCGGATGTAGACCGGGTCGCCGTCGTTGTAGGCCGTCTCGCTGGTGACGTAGACGGGGCCCTCTTCGATGACGGGCACCGGGTAGGCGATGGGGAACGCCTCGGGCTCGCGGCTCGCGACGTACTCCGCGACGCCGTGAACGAGCGCCTTCGTCAGCGGCCCGAGCTTCGAGCCGAAGCCCACGGTGTACGTGCCGCTGGTACCGGCCTGCGCGGGCACGTAGACCTCGGTCACGTACGAGAAGAACTTGTTGCCGACGAGCGTGGTGTTCCCCGCGTCGGGCATCACGAACAGCTCCTCCTGGGGGAGGCCGTTCTCATCGAGCCCGCGCACGATCCACGTGCTCAGGTCGAAGTTGGCGTGGGAGCTCGCGGTGATGGTCACGTTGCGCGGGGGACTCATCACGGCCGCGCCCACGGCGCCATCGAGCGCGGAGCCCGTGAGGCTCGTCGCGGTGGCGGCGGTAGCGAGGGACTCCACGATCCCGTCGGGGTCGGCGGCGGCGGGGGCGGTGAGGGCGTAGCCCTTCGCCAGCGTGGCGCCGCGCACCACGAGGAAGCCCGCGAGGAGCGCCACGGCGGCGATGACGGTCTTGCGGCGGTGCGGACCCGCGTCGGCGGCCTGGCCGGGGTATCCGACCGCGCGGTCGAACGAGTAGGTGGTCTGGACGGTCATGGTCAGCGGCTCCCGTTGACGGTGAAGGTGGGCTTGCCCTTCCAGGCGTTCTCGGTGCGACGCGCGAGGCCCTCGGGCGTGGCGTCGGCGGCGTCGGTGCGCGTGGTGGCGTCGTTGTGGCCGAGGGGCGCGCGGGCGTTGTCCAGGGCGTCGTTGCGCGTGGCGGCCGAGGCGATCACGACCTCGTACATCCCGCGGAGGGTGTCGGCCGAGAGGCCATCGAGCTTCAGCGTGGGGTGCGCCTTCGCCACGACCTGACGGCGGATCTCGTCGGCCTTGACGCCGTCGAGCTTCACGTCGGCGCCCAGCACCTTCGCGGCGTCGGCGCGCAGGGCGCCGCGCTTCGAGATGATCGAGTCCTGCACCTCTTCGGGGACCATGTCCTCGGTGACGGGCGCGGGGGTGGCGGCGGCGCTCGCGGCCATCTTCGCTTCGAGGGCGGCCACCGACTGCAGCGCCTTCATGAGCGCGTCCTTCACGGACGCGAGCTCGCCCGCGTCGGCGTCGGCCTTCTTCTCGACGGTGTCGACGGCGCCCTGCGCCATCGCGAGCTTCTCCTCGTCGAGCTTCTTGTCCTCGCCGTCGAGGCGATACTCGACGCCCTTGACCTTGATCGTTCGCTTCATCGCGTCTCCCGCGGCGATGTCGCGCCGCACCTCGACTGCCGCGCCATCCATGCGCAGCGACACTTCCGGCCCGCTGCGTCCCTCACCGGGTGGCAGCAGCGCGATGTGGTTGTGACGGATCCGACGCTGGATCGCGTCGTACCGCTCGCCCTCGGGCGTGACGCCCGGGGAGTGCTCCACCTCGCACGTGTACCCGCACGAGACCTCCTTGCGCGAACCGGCCTTCACCAGCTCGCAGAGGGCGGCGTCCTGCACCATGAGGTCGACCACCACGAGGCTCCCGTCGCGGCGCGGCGCGCCCTCGGCGTTGCCGCAGGTGACGGCCTTGAAGTTCTCGGGCGTGACGAGCTTCTCCGGGTGGTCGTCGGTCACCACCGCGCCGCGCAGGGTCGCAACCGAGTCCTCGGCGAAGACCTCTTCGGCGGGGCGGTACTCACGCCACGTGCGGGCGCCGTCGCTGTACTCCAGCACGCCCGTTCGGGCCACCGCCGCCTCCACGAGCAAGCCGCCCTGGGGCGTCGGTCGGACGCCTCGGGTGGGGCCTGCGAAGTCTCGGCGGTACACGCGCACGCCCCAACGGTGCGCGGGGGTGGGGCCGTGGCGCTAGACGGAGGAGGCGGGGAACTCAGGCGCGCGCGGGCGGGGTCTCGTCGAACCCGGGGATCACCGGCTCTGCCGTGCACCTGCACTGGTAGTCCTGGCCCGGGTGCTCCCGTCGCTCTGCGCGCCCGCGCCGCACCTCCGAGGCGTTCACCACCGGGGGGTCGTCGTAGCTGAACACCTTGCCGTTGAGCGCCTTGTGGTCGGGGCGCACGTCGCCGTCGCCCGAGGTGCGCCACACGTACTGCGTGATGCCTGCGGCCTCGTGCCGGGCCTGCGCGACCTGGGCGTTGAGGCTGAGCACCTGGTCTCGGGCGATGAGCGCCGCCTGCCTCTTGGTGACGCCCTGCTCCTCGAGGATCCGGTCGCGGATCGTCTCGACGCGCGCGTTGGGGGCGTCGTCGAGGATCGCCCGCACCCGCGCGACCTTGTCCTTCGCCATCGACACGATGAGGTCGAGGTTCTCCCGGCGGAACCGCTCCATCGTGGGCGTGAGGTTCGGCTCGATGGCCGAGAGGTCCACACCCACCGCGGCCTTCGCCTGCCGCGCCCACGCGGCCTTCGAGGCGGTGCCGACGTTTGCAGCGACGGCATCGAGGGCGGTGCTCAGCACGCTGCCCCGGCGCTTCACCACGCGCTCGGCGAGGCGACGGATGCGCGCCATGAGGTCGCCCTTGCTGAACGGCGGCGCGGCCCCGTCGGCGGCATCGACGCGCGGGAGCCCCTCGGCCGCAAGGGCGTCGGCAATCTCGGCGTTGAGCTCCTCGGCGATCTCGACGAGCGCGCGGGTGAGCACCGTCGGCCGTGGGAGCGGCGCAGCGGGCACCGGGCGCGGCGGGTGGCGCTTCGTCGCGGCGGCCACGAGCGCGCGGCGCTGGGCGAGCTGGGCGCGGGTCGGCATCAGGGCTCCGAGGGCTTCGCGCGCCGGTAGTCCTGGATGGAGGAGCCGTAATCCATGCGCGGGTGCTTGCGGCAGAGCACGCAGGCGTCGCGCTGCTCAGGAAGACACCCGCCCGTCTGGTGTTGAGGCGCTTCGGGCGGCGGCGCGGGAGGTGTGGGGGCCAGACCGATCAACGCGCTGAACCACCCCCCCGCGCCGGGCCCGCTGGTCGCAGGCGTCGACGACTCCAGCGATTGCCCATCCTTCACCACGGGTCCCGGTCCGCCCTCGGTGGGCTTGCCCCCCATGCCCATCACACACCTCCCTGCGCCGCGGGGTCGACCGCGGGCACTGCAACCACGTCACCCGGCTCCAGCCCGTCGCCCTCGGCCACGTCGGTCGGCTCGCGCGCGGTGAACGCCCCGAGCTCCAGCCCACCGTCGCGCGCCCGCTGGATGAGCCGCGCGGTGTAGGCCTTGTGGCCCTGCACGCTGCGGGTGAGCTTCGCCACCTCGCCCTGCGCGTCGGCGAGCTGCTGCGCGTGGCCGGGCTCCGGGGTGGTGAAGAACGACCGCCCCGCCTCGCCCATCGACGCCTCGGCGGCCTCGGGGGTGAGCCCGAGCGTGGTGAGCAGCCCCAGGCCAGCGTCGCGGGGGATCTCGCGCGCGGCGACCTTCGCCACGATCTCCGCGGCCTTCGCGGTGGTCTCGGTGTCGGTGGTGTTCGTCAGCCCCGTCGCATCGCGGTCGGCCTGGCGCGCGGCCTCGCGGGCGCCGAGGTCGATGGTGGTCTCAGCGCTCCACGCCCCGGTGCCGAAGCGCGAGAGCGCGACCTCGTCGGCGGTCACGACCTGCGCGGTGATGTAGGCCTGATCTGTCGTCGCCTGCTTCGCGCGCAGCTCCGCGGCTTCGAGGGGCGTCGGCTGCCAGAGCGGCGGGTACGTGATGGTGAGCTTCGCGGGCAGGCGTCCACCCGTGGGGCCGTTCTTCGCGGCGAGAAGCACCCGCACGATGCGGCGGTGTCGGCGCAGGAGCACCCGCTCCTGGGCGGACTTCGTCCTGTCGTAGAACCACCGCACGTCGCTCTCCCCGGTCGCCGAGAGTCCCGCGGGGCTCTGCCCCATGAGCACCGTGACGGGGATCTCCGCGGCCCCCGAGAGCAGCAGCAGATTCTTGGTCAGGAGGTCCGCAACGCCCGTGAGCGCCCCCACCTCGGTGCGGGTGTAGTCCTCGCCCTCGTCGAGGAGCACCGACCGCGTCACGCTGCGGGCGAGGTCCATCATCTCGAGGCGGCGCTTCAAGACGTCCTTCTTGTCGGCGGCCATCATGCTCATCAAGCCCTTGAGCTTGAAAACGCTCTCGCTCGCCACCTGCAGCAAGGTGCCGCTGGCCTCCCAGCCGCCGTTGAAGTGCGCGAGGATCGTGTAGAGCCGCTGGAGCTCGCTCTCCCCCCACCCGTGCAGGAGCTGCCGCCGGCGCCTCGTGGTGGGCGCGCCGTCGAAGAGCACCACCCGCGAGCGGTGCCAGAGGGCGGACTCCGACGCCCCGCCGCCGCCCGTACGCTGTAGGCGGTAGGTCACCGGCTCGCCGAAGAGCCTCGCGCGCGGGTCGGTCTCGTAGCGGTCGGGGCGCAGCTCGCGCGCGTCGACCACGTCGAGAAAGCGCACCTCCCGGATGCTCGCCTCGTCGAGGGGCTCCCAGGGGTTGCGGCCGTCGTCGGCGCCGAGGAGCACCGCCCCACCCCCGAAGACGCGCGACCACGTCCACGCGAGGGTGAGCTTGTCGTTCACGCCGAAGTCGTCGAGGTGCTCCTTCACCTGCGCGTCGGCGCCGGTGTCGCCCGTGGTCACCGTGGCGCCCTGGCGCAGGGCCTCCTCGGGCACGACGCGGCAGACGCGCCCGGCGTAGGCGTCGCTCACGTAGAGCTGCTCCAGAAGCTCCTCGGAGAGGATCGCGTCGGGGTCGAACGCGAGGCGCTTCGAGCGCCGGTCGGTGCCCACGCCCGTCACGAGGTTGGCCCACCCGTCGACGCGCTCCAGGGCGCGCTCAAACGTCTCGATGAAGCCCATCACCCACCCCCGAACATCGACTCAAGATTCGCCATCGCGGCCTCCAACAGCTCACCGCCGCGCTGCGCGACGTGGTTCAGGTACTGCGTCATCGCGTCAAACTGATCGTCGTTCGCGGCGCCGGGGACCGTGGTCACCTCGTGCACGAACTCCGGCACCCAGGGCGCGCCGCGGCGCCCGTCTGGGTAGACGGCGTCGGTCTCGTGCGGGAGCACCACGTTGCCCGCGGCGACGATGGGCTCCACGGCCTGCCCGCGCGCCTCCTTGGAGCCGTAGGGCTCCACGGCCACGAGGCCCGGGAGCTTCGTCTTGAGCACGCTCAGGATGGCGGGCCCGTTGGCCTTGTCTTCCACGAGCTTGAGCAACGCCTGCGGGTACCGCGCGGCGAGGGCGACGAACGCCTTGAGCGTCTCGACGAAGTCCATGCGGCCGCGCACCTGGTCGATGAGGTAGTGGTCCACGCCCACGGTGCACCACACCTGGAGCACGACGAAGTCCGCGGTCTTGGTGTCTTTGAAGGTGGCATCGAGGGAGATGCCCCAGGTGCCCCCGCGCGGGATCTCGGTCCAACGGCGAGTGAGCCACGAGGCCTTGAAGATGGCGCCCTCGGCCGGCGCGGGGCGCTGCTGGAGCTGTGCGGCGGCGGCGCGCGGACCGAGGCGCCTCTCCAGCCGCGCCACGGCGGCCTCGTCGTACCGCTCGGGGCAGAGCAGCTCGCCCTCGACGCGGCGCGGGTCTTTCGCCCAGCGGTGCGGGTGGCGCGACTCGTACCGCATCGGGAGGCAGAGCACCGTGGCGCCCTCGCGGGTCATCTCGGTGGTGAGGTCGCGCTCGTGGAGGCGCTGCATCACGAGGACACGGCGCGGGCGCTTCGGATCGCGGAACCGCGTCGGCATCGTCTCGCGGTGCCAGACGAGGGTGCGCTCGAGCTCCGCGACCGACGCGACGCCGTCCACGTCGTGCGGGTCGTCGGTGAGGTGCCCGTCACCGTGCTGCCCGATGACGGCGCTGCCCGTGGTGGTCGTGTACCTGCTGCCCCCGCGGTTGTTGAAGAAGAACCCGACGCTCTTGGAGTCGCTCGCACCCGAGGGGATCGCGACCCCAGGCCAGCGCGCGGCCCACCAATCCGACGCCACGAGCTCGCGGTGGCGGCGCGCGTTGCGGTCGGCCACCGTGCGGTCGTAGCTCGCGGCGATCCATCGCCAGGATGGGCGCTCGATCCACACGTAGGCCGCGAAAAGCGTCGAGACGGTGAGGCTCTTCGAGGTGCCCGGCGGCACGTTGATGACGAGGTCGAGGATCTCGTCGCGCAACCACGCTTCGAGGTGCTCCACCATCGCGTCGTGGTGCCACCCCCAGATGAGCTCCGCGGGCTCCACCTGAGGCCACGCGCGACGCACGAACTCCTTGAACCCCCGACGCCGGATCCACTCCACGTCTGCGGCAGCGGCGCGCGCGTTCGAGGGCGGGGCGCTCACGTCGGGGTGACCTTCGCGTTGAGTCGCTCCCACTCCCGGAGCTCGTCGTCGGTGAGCTTCGAGAGGTCCGTGGCGAAGTGCACATCGAGCTCCGCCTTCGTCGCCCGCGGGATCCCCACCCGCGCCAGGATCGCCTCGGCGGCGGTGAGGGCCTCGAAGGGCTTGGGGTCGCGCAGCTTCTCCAGCAGAGTGTGCGCGGCGAGGCGGGCTCCGGTGCGCAGGATCTCGCGCGCGTCGCTGACGGCATCGGCGAACGCGGCGGCGCGGGCGGCCTTCGCGTCGCTGAGCAGCTTCTGTCCGTCGGGGCAGTCCCGCCAGCGGCGCACGGTCTTGCGGTCGACCTTGAGCAGCCCGGCAACGTCGTTGAGGTGCCAGCCCTCGGCCAGCATCGCCATCGCGGTCTCGCGGTCCTTCGGCCCCGGCTCCGGGCGGGGTTCGGGGCGTTTCGGGGTGTTACGGGGCGAGGTCACGCGGCGGTCTCCGTGGCCTCTCCGGTGAGGTAGGCCAGTGCTCGCAGCCTCACCGCTGGGGAGAGGCGATCAAGGGCGCTGTGGAGGGGATCGCGGGCGCGCGGCCCCGGCTTCGAGGGGGGCGGGAGCTCGATCCCGGCCGCGCGGAACTTTCTCCAGCACGTCTGGCAGCACCCGCGCGCAGGCTTCGCGCCCAGGGCGCCCTCGCAGATGCGGCACGCAGGGGGCGCCGCGGGCCCGCTGAGGCCCGTTGCCGTTCCATCACCACCCATCAGGCTCCCTCCGCGAATCGCGCGAGGTACGCCTCGCGCCCGTTGATCTCCCAGCCCGCGAGCTCGTCGGGCCCCACGCTCCGGCTCTGCACCACCCGGCCCCGCACGGTGCGGCTCGACACCCGCCAGCGCGCCTCGAGCTCCGGGTACGGCACCGCCCACGACCCCAGCGAGCGCCCGGCGTCGTCGTGCAGCTCGATGACCACGAGGGCCACGCCGCGCACCCGAGGCCCGCCCACGAGCGCGAGGTCGGCGTGTTGGTGGTCCGCGATCTCGTGGCGTTGCAGGCGCCCGGCGTAGCTCTTGGCCTCGATGGCGAGCGGTCGCCACCACCCCGGCGCGCGGATGGCGCCCTGGTAGTCCGCCGGGCCGGTGCACGAGAGACCGCGACCCGCAGACCAGCGTCAGGAACGTGGGGTACTCGTCGCCCTCCATCACGCCTCCCACACGCCGTCGCGTTCGCGGAGCCCGGCGCGCCCGAGCAGCTCGGCGAGGTGCTCCCGGTCACCCGCCTCGAGGCCTTCGCCCCCGAGCACGACGAGCCCCGGCTCCTTCGCGAGACCCCAGGTCCGCGGCTCCAGTCGCACCCACGCGGCGAGCTGGCACCACGCGACCACGTCCACCGCGACCCGCCCTGGCACCGCGACGGGCCGAGGGGGTGCAGGGGATGCGGGTCGCATCCCCTGCACGGACAGCGCCCAGTCCCACCAGGTGGTCTCCTCCGCGCGCAGCTCGACGCCGGCGACCAGGGAGTGCCACCGCCCGGCCCCGTCCCGCCACGCCAGCGCCCAGCAGGCCGTCTCGACCTCCTCTCGGGTCACGCAGCCGGGACGGGCCCTGTAGAGCCTCACAGCGCCGTCAGAGAGGCGGACCGCCACGACCTCGGCGCAACCCTCGGGACGGCGCGCAGGGGCAGCGACGGGGCCGCCAGCGGGCAAAGAGCACGGAGCGTCCCGCCGGGGCACGCGGTGTGACGCGGGCAGACGGGGAGAGCGGGCAGCAGGAGCACGCCCTTTCCTTCCCTCTCTTCCCTTCTTCTCCTCTCTGTAGTGAGGAGAGGTCACTACAGAGGGGGGATATGGGAGAAGTCCCCTATATGTGCGCGTGAGACACTTTTCCAAAACGGCCTCCCAACGTCACTACGTCCCTACGGCATGTCCCAGGTGCTGTGGTCGATCAGGTCCGACGGCTCTTCGGCGGCGGGGGGAGCAGCGGGCTCGGAGGCGAGAAGCCGCACTCCCCGCCACGCATCCACGGGCATCGACGGACAGGGCGTCGTGTGGAGACATGGCTCACACCGGCACTTGGGCACACGTTTGCTGGTCTCCGGCTTGAAGGCGGGACCGTGGTCCTCGGCGATGCGCCGTCGCAGCCGTTCGGTGAAGGACTTCGGGCTGATCGGGTGCCCCGAGCCGTTCTCCTTGACCCACGTTTCGTAGACATGGCGAAGGGAGGCTCGGGCTTCCACAGCCTCGGGCTCGAACACGCAGCGGGCGGCGAAGAACTCGCCCAGCGGGTCCATCTTCTGGCGGTACTCCTCGGTGGCGGCGTCGATGCGCGCGGGCACCCGCAGCCCGCCGCGCATCCAGTCCTGGGCTCCTCGCACCGCCCAGGCGAGGATGGCCGGACCGCTCACCTCGGGGTCGACGAGCTCGAGCTTCAGCTTGGGGTCGCGCCGCTCTCGCGGGATGCTGACGTTGAAGCAGAGGCGCAGGATGCGGCGCCACATGGCCGCGTCGTCGTCTTTGACCTTGGGCTCGTGGTTGGCGGCGAGCCAGAGCTTGAAGGTCGGGCGGAACTCGAACCACGCCTGGTAGAGGAAGCGCGCGGTGATCACGTCGCCGCCGGTGAGCGCCTTGACCAGGCCCTCGGCGAGGCGCTTGCCCTCGTCGACCTCGATGGAGGCGACGAAGCGGGCGCCCATGAGCCGGGCGATGTCGTCGTTGGCGCCGCCCTGGCTCTGCTTCGCGAGGAAGGTCTCGAAGTTCGCCGTCTTCGCGTAGTCGCCGAAGGTGGCCTTGATGGCCTCGAGGAAGGTGCTCTTGCCGGCGGCGGGTGGCCCGTGGACGAAGAAGAGCTTCTCCTCGCGCACGTCGCCCGTGAGGCTGTAGCCCACCGCGCGCGCGAGGAATGCGACCATCTCGACGTCGCCGCCCTGGCTCTCCAGGAGGAACTTCTCCCAGCGTTCGCTGCGCGCCTCCGGGTCGTACCGGACGGGGAGCATCTTCGTGCAGAGGTCCTCGCGTCGGTGGGGACGCAGCTCCCCGGTGCGGATGTCCACGACGCCGTTGAGGCAGTTGACGGCCCAGGGGTCCGCGTCGAACTGCTGGGGCTCGACCGGGACGCCTCCGGCGGACTGCGCCAGCTTGAGCATCGACGCGAGGCCTGCGGCGCTCAGGCTCTTGTCGGCCCACGCGCCGAGCTTCGCGCCGGGGCGGTCCTTGGCTTCGTCGTGGATCGAGCGGGCGGTGTCCTTCGCGCGCTCCGTGGTCTCCCCTCGAGCGTCGGTCTCCCAGCGCTTGCCGCGCCAGGTGAGCCAGGACTTCCACGCGTGGCAGTAGCGCACGTCGGCGCCGTGGCGGCGCACGAACCGCGTCGCGTTGTCGGTGTCGGTGGTGCCGAGGGTCGCGAGGTCTTCGGTTCGTCGGACGCCCTTCGCGGCCGCGAGCGGGGCCCTCGCCATGGTTTCGAGCCATCCCGGGAGGCGCGGCACATCGCGCACGCGGAGGTCATCGGCGAGGCCTGCGCCCCACCGCACCTGCGTGCCCATGCGCGCCTGGCTCGGGGGCAGCGCCACCACCTGACCCGCGCCCCACACGCTGAGCCCGGGCACCGCGCCGCCGAGGTCGGGCGAGGTGAGGAGCGTGGGGGGCGCGCAGCGGAAGATCGCCAACTGCAACACGTCGTAGCCCTTGAGCACCGGTGCGCGCGGGATGAGCCCGTGGGCGCGTGCAAGCTCGTCGCGGTGCTCCTCCGCGGCGCGGTCGGCGGTGACCAGGGCGCACCACCCGTCGCCGAGGCGCAGGGTGACCTCCCCCCGGTCCGACAGATCAACCGGCCATCCCGCCGCGCGGTACCGCGCGCAGGCCTCCGCGGGCGTCAGGTCCTCCACCGGGTGACCCCGGCGCTTCCCGCGCGGCTCTCCTCCTCCCTCCACCGTCATGCACCACCTCGCCGCCGCGCGGCCCCGTCACCGTCGCAGTCGGTCAGCCGAGCCCTCGGAGCCGGGGTTGTCGGGCGCGGGCCCGCTCCTCGTCGGTCATCGCGCGAGCTCGCACGAGCTCGTGGGTGTCGAGGCGCCAGGTCTCCACGGTGAGGTCCACGACGTTGGTCCGCGTCTCGACCTCCCGCTCTTCGTGTCCGTCGCGCGCCGCGCGGGAGGCCTCCTCCATCTTCGCGCGCAGCTCTTTCATCTCGGCGCCGAGGCTCTTGGCCGTGAGGGACTTCCGTTCCTCGACGACCTTGTAGTTCTTCACCATCACGGTGCTCTCGTGCGCCCGCTGGTTGCGCTCCTCCTCGGTGAGCTTGCAGGTCAGCCGTTCGGTCCCCATCGGTGCGGTCCTTCTGCGGGCAGCGCCCGCGGTTGTGCGAGGGCTGCATCACGCGCCCCCGATCAGTCGTGAGAGGTAGAAGACCCAGCCCGCATCGAGCGGGTGCAGCTCGCACCGCGGGTCCACGCGCCACGACGCGACGTCGGCCGCGCCGATCGACGGCTTGCCCCCGCGCGGGGAGCACCACGGCACGTCGCGCCAGGGGATCGCGTGTATGACGCCGCCGAGGCGCGCGACGAGCACCGCGAGCCCGCCGCCGGCGGCGCAGGCCTCGAGGTCCGCGCGCTGATGCTCGGGCAGCTCGTCGCGCGACAGCCGCCCCTCGCGGCTCTTCGCTTCGAGGGCGACAGTGCGGCCGCCCCAGAGCTGCCCCTGGTAGTCCGCGGGCCCGAGGCCGACGATGCGGATCTCGTGGCCGCCCGCGCCCACCCTGCGGTGCGGCGGGCCGACGTGGCGCATCCGGCAGAGCAGACCGCGGGCGATGGCCCGGTCATGCTGCGCGGTGAGCCAGCGCTCGAGCTCGTCGCCGTGTCGCACCGCGAGGTCGCCGCCCGTGTGGCGCCGCGGGTCGCGGGCCGTCGAGAGGATCGCCGCGGCGTCGTCGGGGTGCCCGGCGTGGCGGGCGAAGATCGCGGCCGAGGCGGCAGAACGGCGGCGGCTCATCGACCCTCCGGGAGCGGCACGCCGTGCTGCTGGTACGCGGCCTCGACGACAGCGCGCAGCGCGTCACCCAGCGTCGTCTTCCAGCGGGCGATCCCGCGCCAGCTTGCCGAGCCGCCCACGACCTCGCGGGTGAGGCGGTGCTTGTGCTCGGTCGCGGTGATCTCGCGGCGCTCCACGGGCAGCGCGTCGAGCAGCGCCTGGGCCTGGGCCTTCGTCACGCCGACCTCCGTGCGCGCGCCGCCGGCGCGAGACGTCGGGGGAGGTCGCAGCGCACGAGGGCGGGGCAGCGGTGCAGCGATCGAAACGCCTCTTCAGCGGCGGCCTGCACATGGTCGCCGACGGCAGCCCACTGCATCTCGGCGAGCTGCACGTCCACCGCGCGCGGGTGCGACCAGGTCACCTGCCC
>ERZ869921.1024-NODE-1024-length-13128-cov-3.847548_pt1 | contig 13128 bp, 16 predicted proteins | sample MGYA00579310_ERZ869921 | MGnify/ENA primary metagenome ERZ869921 (study PRJEB32216, sample SAMN09231816) | wastewater metagenome | place: USA: Maryland | collected 2016-06-21 | study: EMG produced TPA metagenomics assembly of the PRJNA472060 data set (Reclaimed...
TACCGCATCAATACCAGCTCATGATTGGGCTAACTTTTCTAATTATATCCCTGTATTTCATGAACGTATCAAAGGGGTTGTCATTGAAAATAGAAGCGCGTTTGACGTACTTTCAACCCATGACGCAGAACAAACATTACATTACGTTGATCCGCCCTATCTATTCTCAACTCGTAGTGACCGTGTTAAAAAAGCTAAAAGTTATCGCCATGAGTTAACCGACGAACAGCACCACGAATTAGCAACGGTACTACATGGATTACAAGGCATGGTGATACTCAGCGGCTATCCAAGCCAGATGTATACCGACCTCTATCCCGATTGGCAATGTATTACGAAGCCGACCCATGCCGACCGAGGGCTTGATCGGATTGAATGCTTATGGCTCAATCCTGCGGCCACACGTTCACAGATGCGGCTCAACCTCTAACATATCAGCCTCCTATCATTTTAATATCGACCTATGGTTGCTATACTAGCCATAGGTCAATTGTTATATACGGAGTTTTGTATGGACAAATACTTGATCGCGCTAATCGGCTGCATGGCCTATTGGCAGTATCGGAACTTTCAAGCCTTGCAACGCTTGACGCGGGAGCGTAACGGGCTGTTGCAAGAATTACGGGAACAATCGGAATTACTGCGGGGGTGTGGCAAATGATGCACAACGATGCGTATGGGTTGGCCTTAGCTGCCTATCAAGCCAATCCAAGTCAAAGCCAAACCGAGGTCGCTAAAGCCTATGGCATTAGCCAAACAACGCTACATCGGCTGATTAAACAAGCTGGGGCCGTGGTGAACAAAGTGCGCTATCCCGGCTGTCATGACCACTACCGCGAGGAAGTGCTAGATCGCTGGCGCGGTGGGCAACGGGTGCGAACGCTTGCCAAAGAGTACGGCATTCATCATCAAACCATTCAACGCTGGATTGACGAATTGCCGATAGCACAGCCAACGCACGAGCCGATTGTATTCACGGTGCTAGAGCCAATCAAGGATTGGGAGGATAGCGGCGAGGTTATCCACATGGGCAACTTAGGCCGCGTGCTAGCTGAACAATTTGGGCAAGCATGGGATGGTGATGAATGAAAAATCTAGCCATTCTCATCATGCTCATTGTTGGCGCGGTGCTATTCCTAGAATCGGTATGGTTTATGCTTGATCGGGGTGTCAAGGCTGAGGTGATTGGCGCGGCGTTCGTTCTGTATTCGATTGTTGAATTGTGGCTGCATGGGAAGGGGAAACGATGATCGCACTCAACATTGTCTCATGGCTTGCATTCATGGCCTATGTGTTGATGCGCATGCTCAATCACAAGCCGGTTGGGCAATTGCTCACAATCGTGTTGTGCTGGACGCTCGTTTGTTGGTTGCTCGATTGGCCGTCGCTGTTGTTTTTAGGCCATGCTGTTGGGTATGGCGTTATGAAAGTAGGGGAATGATGCGAGACTTTTTAGAACGATTGCTACTCGACTCGCCGGCGTTGGGCATAGTGATCGCCATGGTTGGCGTGTTCGCATTGATCGTGGTTGCCATGCCTGCACCGTTGATTGTCAAGATTATCATTGCCTTCATTCTTGGATTGTTGGCGATATACGCATTAGACTAGGAGGTATCAAGCTATGAATAACACCATCGCCCTAACCGCTGTCAACGCCGTATTGTTGGCTATGTGGTTTGTCACCCTGCGTTACCGCAATATCCAATGGCGCATTGTCTTAGCGATGCTGCCAACGCCGATGTTGGGCTTTGCTAGCAGCTATGGCGTATTTGCCTATAACGCACACTTTGCACCCGCATGGATTGCATTCGCCATGGCCGCAGCCTATGAAATTACCTATGTTGGTATTGCCAGTTACACCACAATCAACACGCGCCAACGAGCCGAGGGCGAGAAGATTAGCCGTGATGCAGCGTGGATTAGCTTTATTCAAAATGGCTTAGCTGGCCTGGTGTTTATTCAACCAACCGTTATGGGCTATAGCAATTGGGGCTGGAAGGCGCTGTTTATCAATGTACCATTAGCTGCCTTGCACGCCGCGCAGGTCTGGATTGCCTACCGCGCCTCACGATTTACCATGCATGGCGTGCAAACCAAAGAGACTGAGGTGTCAACCGCTGTCAACGTTGACAAGAATATGGAGATTTTGCCAGCGCCGCAGGTTGACAACACCATGCCTAAGGTTGACAAGAATGCGGCTACGTGGCTCGACCTGTATGAGAGTGGCATGACCTTTGCCGCGATTAGTGAGAGCTTGGGCGGCAAGCCGAGCCGTCAATACATCCAACGCCATGTTGCCCTGTATCGTGATTCGTTAGTGAGTGAGGTTGCATAAATGTATTTCGTTCGCAAAAACGCAAACACCTATCCCGACCAAATGACCATTGCCGAGCAAGCGCGAATATTCCAAGAATACGCTGAATATGAGCGCGATGGGTTTACGGTCACGACCGAGGTACGTAATAGCATGATAACGCTGAGCGCGGTCAAAAAGTACGAATACCCAACGCCTGCACTAGAGGCATACAAAACTCAAGGCTTTGAGGTTCGTTGGATTGGTCGCTGATGTTGGATAATGTGGGATATGTGGGATAACTAATGAGGATTTTAGCGGCCTCTCTTGCGACAATCGTTTACGTCGTAACAACGCCTATGGCATGAAGCCATAGTGGAGGCCGCTCATCTCGCTGCATAGAAAGGATTATAGCATGATGCCAGAATTAAAGCCATGTCCGTTTTGTGGTGGCAAAGCCGTTTTATATGGTGATGTGCATTCGGCGTTTATTGAATGCGATTATTGCGGCGTGTTCAACGGCAAACATATTAGCGCCATCGGAGAGGCCGAGACCGATGCAATCAAGGCGTGGAACCAACGCCATAACGAAGTTACGCCGGTCGATGAGGTGTCAAGCTTGGATAGTCAACGTCGTGAGACGGCCTAGAAGCATCACACGGCTAGCACGTCGCGTTTTGTCGTCAAAGCCCGTAGCGTCAAGCACAACGATTCTACGGGCATTCTGTGAGGTGTTATGAAACTCAATCCATGTCCATTTTGCGGGAGTAGCGCTGAGCTATCCGATGATTACTTATTTTTCTCAGTCAATTGCACAAACGCTAATTGTGAAATTGAAACAAAGCGGTTTAGGTTCAAACTTGATGCGATCACCGCATGGAATAAACGCCATAATCCACTCCATCAGGCCATGCTCAATTCGCTTATGAAGCGCTACGCGGTCAATGGCAAAATCTCCGACGTTGGCATGCCGATCTATGATCGGGAATGTCTCAAGCTTTTATTTGAGCAAGGCGTTTTATCGCTTTCTAATGGGCTATATTATCCTTATTGAGACAAAGTATTTTCTCTCTTTTTTGTTTAAGTAATTACTTAAACAAAAAATATTATTAATCATCTCCCATTAATGTTCTACTCATCTAATTTTAATGTTCAAATATCAGTCAATTATCATAGTCATGACCGCTGAAGCTGGCTATATATTGCATTCAAAACCTCGCTTTCATAGACTTAGTATAGCCAGCTTCAGCGGCGGAATGGGTAGCGCCCGCATGGTTGATCGCATGATTGAACGTTACGGGCGCAAAAGCGTCCTGATTTGGATGTCTAACACAAATTTTGAGAGCGAGGGTAATCAACGCTTTGTTGCTGATTGTATGCAGCGCTGGGGCGGGCGCTTGTATGGCACGGATAATGCAGGCAAAACACCCTACGATATTTTTGAGGAAAAGCGCATTATTCCTAATTCCATGATTGCGCCATGCACTCGCGTGTTAAAAATTGAACCATTCCAAGAATGGCTTTGGCGCTTACCCAAACCCGTGACTGTGTGCCTTGGCTATGGCTGGAATGAGCCGCAGCGCATCAAAAAAGCCACACACTATCACAAGCATCAAGGCAAGCCTAGAACGCCGCAGGGTTATGCGCGGCGCATTCACGGGGTCTATGTGGATTATCCGCTGCTATGGAAGCCGATTGACTTGCGCTCTGATGTCGAAGTCATTCGATCCTGGGGGATTGAACCAAGCGGGCATTATGGGCAAGGCTTTACGCATGACAATTGCCGTGGAGCCTGTGTCAAGCAAGGCTTGGCTGAATGGCGACGCTTGAAAGCGATGAATCCAGATGAGTTTGCACGCCGTGCCGTATGGGAGCGTATGATGCAAGCCAAGCTTGGTACAGATCGAACCATACTCAAGCAAACGATCAACGGCGTTGCTTACCCCTTGCCGCTTGATCAAATCGACGCTGATGATAGCCAAATGGCCATGACCTTCGATAGTCGTGAAAATTGTGTTTGTGGCTTTGAGTAGTATCAGCTAATTATCATTCAAAACCATACCCAAACGGGCTATAGTCACGGCGTGGTTTAGTAAAATCAAGGAAGGGGCTGCGGAATAATGAAACGCCGCAAACATCGCTATACCAATCCACGCCGCTATCAACGATGGACACAAGATGAATTACGCGAGGTTGAAACGCTTGTTTCGTCAGGTTATAAAACGCTTGGCATAGCACTATTACTAGGTCGCTCAATCAATGCAATCAAGCACGCTTTACGCGACTACAAGCAAGGCCTGATGGTTGAGCGCCAAAAACTAACCATTCATGGACATCGTGCCTTAGCTGCGGCGTTTGGGGTTGGTGCGCTTACATCCTTGCGTTGGATGCGTATGGGATGGATTGACGGAACCTATGACAAGATTGAGCAATTTATCCGCAACCCCAAATATTGGCCGTTTTGGGAGATTGAGCGTATGACTGATGTTGACTTGCAAGCCATCGCACGGCGCTATCGAGGCCAGCGCATGCCGTGGCTCTTGACGGAGCACGCGGTACAGGTCTATGGCCTCTCACGTCGCCACATCCAACGCATGGCCAAAGAAGGATTAATCGAGGCTGAATACCTCGCCAATGGCAAATGGATAATCAAGAATTTGGAGTATTGATATGTACGCAGTACGTGAATTTGCCCAAGCCAAACAGGCGCTATCAACGGCGCTGCGTTTGGTGGAGCCAAAACTGTTATTTCGTGAGATTCAAGTGATTACGGAGTTTTACGTGCCTAGTCGGCTCATGGTCGCATTGTTTGGGTATTATCCAAATTGGCTCAAACAAGACTATTTGAAATACAAGGCCGTGCGCGGCGGCGGGCAACGCGACATGCACAAAGCCTGCTACAATTGGATTCGGTTGCATGCCCATGAGTATCCAAACGAGGCCTACCAATTCTACTTGGACAATAAACATTGGTTGGAGGATCAAGCATGAACTTTGACGAATTTCGACAAGCAAGCAAGCGCACCATGCGGTTTGAGCCCCATCATTCAATCCTGAACCAAAATAGCCAAACGCACAAAGGCCGATCTTACAAACTAAGATCGGCCTTTGTGTACCACTGAATCATCTAGGAGTTACCGATGGAGTACTGGAGTAGCTAGAGTATAGCAGAGTTGCTACACGCGGTCAATAGGCTGTGCAATGGGCCGCACGGCTTGGGTTGCTATCCATTGATTGAGCAGATCGGAATAAATACGACTGCCAATGCCCGACAGTGCCGATGTTCGATATTCAGCGCTTGTATTAATCAAGGCTGGACTAAGCTCACACGAACGCGGGATTACTGGTTGGATTCTCAACCGTAAACATGATCGTTGTTGGTTCCTCGTTGCCATGGCCTTCGTAGGCATAGGTCAGCTCAAGGCTGAAAATGGTTTGGACGGCGGTCGTGACCATGGTCAAAAATTCGGCTAGTGTCATGGTGTTAGTCCTTTGCATCTAATTGGGCTAATAAGGTATCGAGTCGCGTTGGGGTATCGCGATTGAATGTTAAACTAATTTGCTGTTGGTTGGTTGCGCGGTCATAGGTGAAGCGTGTCGCCATGACCTTTTGCCTGCGGTCTAAGTCATAGCCGTTGCGACGTGGAATTTCTACCACGTCCCCCGCGCGAATGAGACCGCCAACGCACGGCATACCGCCCCGCTTGATTTGATCAACCGTGACATCGCCAACGCTTTGCAGAATTGCCCGATCAAGTAATGCGGATTGGGCGGCGCTGGCAGCCACAGCGCTATCAGTCGTGTCTACGTCAAGAATCTCGTTGACGGTATAGCCTAACGTTTGTTCTAGGCGGCTATCGGTTACGGTTGTTCCGTAGACCTCGTTTCCTTCCGCATTTTTATAACGTGGGGTGATGCGCGTTCGCAGGTTCAGGCTTGAATACTCAAGTTCTGGCATGGTCTCAATTTGGAATGTGCGCGCATTCAGGTTATCCGGCGCATACATCAGCAGTTGATCGGTGTAGATACTGGTTGTGCGCGGCGTGCCATTGCTGTCAACATACTTTTGCATGTCCTCGAACACCTGGTTTGGCGATGCCTGATCATAGCCATAATCCCGCAGATCGACTGATGTTGCGACAATCATCTGCGCTGCATTGTTGGCGAGGTAGGCGTTGGCCGTGTTCAGGTCGCTCATGAGCGTGGCGAGAATCGTACTGGCATAAATTGGTGGTACAGCGGTACAGATGCGTAGGTTTTTGATGGTTGCATAGAAATTGCCGTCTTTGGTCGTGTTGTTATAGGTCACGCCGCTGTTATTGATAATACTGACCTCTGCTAGTGCCCGTGCACTAAATCCCGACAATGTATAGCTACCCGTCTGTTGTGCGCCGTTACCTGTTTGCACGGTTGCCACGGTGAACGATGAATAATCCCGATTACCATAGCCAAAGCGTAGTAAGAAATTCGTCGGCAATTTGATGTCATAGTCGAAGGTGATATATGTCCACAGGTAGTTATGATGCGTTGGCAGTACGTTGATAAATGCCCCCGCGTCGGTTGCATTGCCGTAGGCGTTGCCGTTCTTCATCGCCAAATACAGCACGCCGTCCTCAGTGCGCGATTCGTATAGCGCCGCGTCGCGGGTCGTAATGCCTACGACCGTATCTTTTGAAACGGTTTGCCAATTCGTGACATCAGCACTCGACCATGTGCGAGTTTGGGGCATGCCATCGTACAGCACGCGCACGCCCTGCGCGATGATCTGATTTGACGGCGCATTGATCACCACGCCTTCATAGATCCGCTGTCCATACCAACGGACAATCATCCAGCGGCCTTGACTGCGGCTTGCAATATCGGTGATCGTGGTTCGTGGTAAGGCTTGCAAGGTCACGGTGCAGTCCGTCCAGCCCGTGCCATCGCTACCCCATTCAATCCCTGCGTAGATCGGGGTCAATTGAATAATCGGCCAGCCGCCTAAGCGCGGTGGTTTGTTGTAGATATTGATACTTAGTGTATTACTCATGGCTAGCTCACATGCTCTGCGGCTGAATACCGCGCTAATGTGTAGCTGATGTTGCCAGCAGGCGGGCTCCATGTGGTAGCGGTTGGTGCAAGGTAGGCCACGTGCAAATTGGTTGCTTTGGTCATAAACAGCGGATCATCATACGGCGTAATCTCGCCACCATTGATGAGCGCATAGCCACGAGCGGTATAGGGAACGACATTAATGCTGGTTAATGCTGCGGGAGCACCGCCATGGGTAATCAAGCAACTATTTTCGTCAACGACATTCCACATGAGCCAATCAAAGTCAATCGTACCGCTTGCCGTGTTTGAGGCTACGACTAATTCAATTTGGCCCCATGTGAACGGCGCTGACAATTCGCCCAACACATAGATCCGGCATTGATTATCGTTGATCGGGAAGATGGGCCGCGACTCGAAGTAGTTGGTTGCCGTGGTGCTTGGTTTGACGCGCACGCTGACAATCCATTGATTTGTTGCCGCATTATTGCGTAAGGCAATGGCAAGTGCACAGCGCGAGCCATACGCCGATGAATAGCCAAGCGGTTGCACATAGGTGGTAGCGGCGCTTGCGGTACAGCGCAACAGATTGTTATTCATGGCTCGATTGCCCGCAGGCTCAGCAAAACTACTAAACCCACTTGCCAACCCTGCCCCGCTTGGCAGGTTGCCAATGTTCATGCCCGTAAAGATCGAGGCATTATTGATGGCAATAAGGCCCGATGTTGGCTGATACGAGCTTGGCAAGGTGATACTGAGTGCCGTTGGTGATAGCGCCGTTTCCCCTGGATAAAATGTTGGCGTTGCTGGCACAAACGAGGCAGCACTAGCCGATGCTGGCCGAATCTCTAGACCTTGTGACAAGTGCCAAGCGGTATCATCGGCATCGACGGTTCCCGCTTGAAACATCGGCTCGGTAATGCGCAACGTTGCGCCTGTCAAGCCGCCGACTTGAAAATAAGGGTACAACGTCCCTGTAAACGTTGGGGTTAGATTAGCGGTAAATCGCACGCCGTTGGCAATCGCATCGGTATAGCTTGTGAGCGTCGCCGCAACAACATTTGATCGGCCTGTGACGGGGCCGATGCTAATCAGTTGCACGTCAAGGCTGGTTAGGTTGGTATGTGAGAGCGTACAACTAAAGGTCACGGGAGCGCCGTTGGTACAGCCATAGCCAACATTACTCAAGTACATATTGGCGGCTAAATCACTGGTTTTTGTCCATTCGCCATAGCCAACGCCGCCCCATACCATCGCCCCGCCAATCGTGCTCCGACTGAGGCCGTTTTGGACTGACGTAATCCCGCTCATGGATTGTGTGGCTGCGACCTCGTTATCATTCAGCCATTGCCAATCCCACGGCGTGCGCCGCGTGTAGACAATCGTGATCTGATTCACGGCATTATCGGGCAAATTGCTTGCCGTCAGAATATCGGGCAAATACTCCTCGTTTTGCCACTTCAACAGCGCTGCAAAAAACTTCTTTGGTGGATTGCTGTTCGGCGGCACAATCTCAAGCGCGATATAGCCATATTGCCCCGCTTGATGGGCATTAATGCGCCGTAACATCGATGTAAGCGCATTCAGATTATCCGCTGCCACTTTGCGCCGCACGGCTGGATTACTTGACGACCCGCCCAACACGTTGACAATCAGCGTTTCGGTAATTGTGCCAATACCATCTTCGGCGGGCACATTAAATTGACTCGCCTGATCATCATCAATACTGTAATTGATGCCATCGGCAAGATCAAGCGAACCGCCGTAGCTGTCGATCAATTTGGTTTGAAATGCTGCCATTAGCGAAGTTTCCTTGTTACTACACGATTGACCGTTACTTTAGCATTGCGATTATAGACCCGTTGGGCGATGCGTTCAATAGTCGCCTCGGCTTGCGTAATCTCGCGAGCCGTTCCGGTCACATTTAATACCACTTCCTCGCGATTGATGGTCTCGCTGCGGCCGCTCGATTGACGTGGTGTGGCAAGCGTTGGCGCTACCGTTCGACCCATCGCGCGATCAATTTGGCGTTGGTTGAGAATCGTTCCCGATACACCAGGTACAAAGCGCTCTCGCCCAAACTCGCCCACGTCATAGGCATAGCCCGCGCGTACATTGCCACCAACGGCCCGACCCGCTGCCGCTTCAACACTGGCAGGCGCACCACTTGGAACCGCACTAGCAGCTCCCGCGAGCCGCGCAAACTCTGGCACAAGCGTATTGACCATATCAACAATCGCGTCCTTCGTGCGCGTTGTGGCCTCGTCAACGGCATCATAGCCATCAATAATCTTTTGCAAGCTATCGGCAAACTGCTGTTCAGCCTCAGTACGGGCTTTGGCGTAATCGGCATTTTCATCGGCGATGGCCTGATCGCGCTCTGATTTGAGCGTATCCTCACCGCTGCGGATTTTGGCGATATTCTCCTCAGCTAAGCGCTGTTCTTCAGCGTAGGCTTCCTCCATGCGTAGTTTACGGTCTGCGAGTTTGGCTGCATCGGCCTCTGATTCGGCATTGACTATTTCAGCGTCGATGTCCCGTAGCTGTTGCGCATGATCGGCTCGCATTTGCGCCAATTCTTGCCCCGCCGCATACAATTCAGCCGCCTTGGTTGCATCGCCCGCTTGGGCTATGGCTTGCGATTCATCCCAGTATTTGACTTCCTCGGCTCGCGCTGCATCATACAGATCGCGATCAATGCCGAATAAGGTTTGCTCGAAACTGTTGCGAAGTGCGAACTTGTCAGTATTAAACTTTTGCTCAGCCGCCAACGCCTTTTGGATATAATCAGCGTTGATCTTGATCAATTCGGCGCTATGTTTGCGATCAAGATCCTCTAGCTTTTTGTTGTGGTTTTGGCGAGCCTGTTCGATGGACTTCTCGGCTTTGGCGAGGTCTTTCTGTTCCTTCTCAGCAGCTTTGGCTGATTCTGATTTGCCTTTACTGCCACCACCACCAGAACGCCGCGCACTACCACTGCCACTACGGCCAACACTTGACGGTTGCTGCATGCGATTCAAGGTTGACGCTAATGCGCCTGCCGCAGCATTCCCCATACCGCCGCCGCGTGCTTTGGTTAGTTCGTTATGTAAGGCAATTAATCGAGCCGTTTCCGAGGCTTCAAGGTTATAACGATCTGCCAAAAAGAGCGATGCCGCTGCCGCACCCATAGCTCCATTGCCCGCCATATCGTAGGCGAGTGCTAGATCTCGCTCAAATTGTGCAGCGTTTTCCGTTTCGATCTGCTGGAGGAGTTTGGCCTCAATGCTCTGGAAGTCAGCATCAGTCATGTTATAGACGCTTGCTGTGTGGACATCATTCGCGTCAGTTGCTTGTACCGTCGCATCATAGGCGGCTTGCTGCGCATCGGCATAGCCATAGGCGGTACTTGCGGCAAACTCTTGATTGATCGACAGCGCGTCAAGGTATTGAGTTAGTTCGTCAGCGCCCTCGCGACTATCGCTCATGGCCGTGACCATATCCAGCAGTGATGCTGACACCGTTGGATTGGTTGCTGCTAATTCAAGCGTGCGCTGAACTAAGGTGTTCAATTGCTCTTCGCTCAATTCGCCCGCTTGCACCTGTTGAAATAGCATATCGCGCAACACAGCCTCAGCATCGGCAAGGCTTGTTATGCCTGCACTGGCATCACGCGCCGCTGTTCCCTTGCTGATCATGGCGTTAGCAGCGTTATAGGCTTCGCGGCTCAGCATTTCATCGGCTAGACCCGCCTCGGTCATTTTCTGGACATACAGATCATAATCGCCTAAAGCGAAGCCGCGCACTTGCAAGTCAATCAGTGCGTTCGTCAAAGCTTCCGTGTCACCCGTGACATATTGAATCCCCTGCGCCAAAAACCCTACGCCGCTAGCAAACCGCTCTAATAAACCAGGTGCGCCAAGTGCATCAAGCAGATCGCCAGTGGCTAGGCTGAGCGATTCCATGCTGAGCTTCATATCGAGCAATGCGCCGTTACGTCCTTCCATGCGGTTGGCAAGTACATCAACCGTTACACCCATCTTCGCTAAGGCTTGATCGAGGACTTGCACGGGATCAGCGCCTGCGGCAATGGCATCTTTCATGGCGTTGGCTTCGCTGCGGGCAATGTTAAAGCGCTCAGCGATGGACGTAATGTCCCCGCTTGCCAGTTCTTTGAATGCGATAACCGCACCCTCAAAACCCTCGGCGGGATTCAAGCTTGCTAAGCGCCCTAAAACCTCTAGGCTTTTTTCAGTGCTTTGGTTGGTTTTGTTGATAATCGTTGCTGCTTGACTCGCCGCGATTGCCATTTCCTCTTGGGTATAGCCATACTTTTGGCCGAATTTAATGGCCTCGTCAAAAATAGCGTTACCTTTTGCAACATCTTGCACAAGGGTTTGTACCATGAGGCGGCTTTGCTCAATACCCGCGCCTAATTTAAAGCCCTCAAAGGCGAATGCAGCCGCTTGCGTGACCGCCTCTAGGCCAAGATATGCGCCCGCTAAGCCCTTGATTTGATCGCCTAATCCTGCGAGCGTTGATCCTTGTTTGGCGGTTGTGGTGTCTACTTTCTCAAGGATTCGGCCCGTTTCACCCGCTTTGCGGCCTAATTCAGCTAAGTTCGCGCTTGATCGCTGAATACTAATGCTTTTGCGCTCCATCGATACCGACAACTTGTCATTGGTTGCCGTCAAGCGCTCAAGCTCGGTTCGCAGCTTGGCATTGGCTTTTTCATCCTGCGTAGCGCTAACGCTGGCAAGATTGAGCGCCTGCTGCAATTCTTTAATGCGTGCGCTATTGGCGTTGAATGTGGCTTGCATCGTGTTTAATTCACGCTGCATCAATCCAAGGCTACGAGCGCTGATCTCAATCTTGGATTTCAGGCCGTCGAATCCATTGGCCGCCTCTTGCACTTTCTTGACAATGCCGTCAAGCTGCATTTTGTTCTCTAACTCAAGGATGTATTTGACTTTTGCGTTAGCCATTCGTGCCCCCCGCTGCTGCCAGCGCCTTGACTTGATCCCACATGTTTACGAAAAAGCTTTTACCTGCGGGTGTGCCGCGTGATCGGCGTGGCTTTTTGTTGGTTTTGCGCTTGCTGATATTCGCTTCCGCCTCAAGTCGTGCGCATAACTCTTGAATCACCTCAGGCGAATTGTCCTCAAGTACCTGCCGCTCCGTCCAATGGAATCGCACCATCAGGCTCACCACTTGATCATGGTGACCAGCCCGCACCTGGGCGTTGTCATTATCTAATTTGCGTTCCCAACGCTTGACCATGGCCTGATACTGCGGGTCATCAGTAGTGGCCTTGGTTGGCTGTTCCGGTTGGATTGGCTCGGCAAAGAATCGGGTATAGCACCATTCCATGGCCCGGTAGATTAGCGCCATATCACCATCGTAATTGAGTAGCGCATGCTCAGAGAATGGCACTGGGAATAATGGGCCATACCAACCCGTGGCATAAGCCGTCAAGAGCAACATGCTTGTGGTGAATCGGCTAGGCGCTTGATCATCGTTGAACGCTTGCCGATATTCCTCGCGAAATTTCGACTCAAGGCCCAAGGTAAGGCGAGAGCGGAGAATTAACCCGCTCTCAGTGCCGTTACTATCCGTTGTGGTAATGCGATGCGTTTGCATAAAACCTACAAGCTATCGCGGTCGTTTTGAACTTTGATTGACCAGCCGCTGCCAAGCGAGGTCAGTACTTCGCTCTTGAGTGTCAAGGTCATGGTGCGGTTCGTTCCCTCGTATTCGCCCCATGTGAGGTCACGGAACCGCCCATAGGTATCGACTTCGATGTAATGGCGTAAGCTGCCTTCGAT
>ERZ869921.1025-NODE-1025-length-13125-cov-3.585004_pt1 | contig 13125 bp, 18 predicted proteins | sample MGYA00579310_ERZ869921 | MGnify/ENA primary metagenome ERZ869921 (study PRJEB32216, sample SAMN09231816) | wastewater metagenome | place: USA: Maryland | collected 2016-06-21 | study: EMG produced TPA metagenomics assembly of the PRJNA472060 data set (Reclaimed...
CGACACGCCGGAGGGCCGCGACGAGGCGCGCAAGATGCGTTTGCGCGCGGCCGTGCTCAAGCAATGGGAGGCGTACCTCTTGGAATTCGTGGAGGAAGGGCGGCAGGCAGAGGTGGCCTACGAGGAAGGCGAAGTGCCGGCGGAGCTGCCGACGTGAACGATCTGATCGTGGACGAGATCGAGGTGCGCGTCACCGGGCGGATGCCGTTCGTCGGCGTCGTGCACCAGCGGCCGGTGACCATTCCGATCACCGAGCAGGACGACCCGCGGCTGATTGCGCTGCTGCTCTGGCTCAACGAGGAGCGGATTCGGCAGGCGAACGCCAACCCGGGCCCGGCCGACCTCGGCATCGGATGACGGGACGGCTGCGCGGCAAGCCGCGCCAGTGGCACAAGGTCCAAGGGGAGGACGACATGGCAGGGCTGGAGACGAAGGACGGGCAGGTCACCCACATTGACCTCGGCGGCTTCAACAAACTGCGCTGGACCGGGCGCGGCTTCATGCTCTACAACCGCAACGATATGTACGTCGGGGAGAGCATCAACCTCTACGGCGAGTACAACGCGGCGGAGGCGGCGCTGCTCAAGCGCATGGTGAACCCGGCCTCGATCGTGGTGGAGGTGGGCGCCAACATGGGTTCGCACACGATCCCGCTGTCGCGCTGGGCCGGCAAGGTGCACGCCTTCGAGCCCCAGCGGCTCATGTATCAGGTGCTGACCGCCAATGCGGCGCTCAACCATTGCACCAACGTCTACACCTACCAGTGCGCGCTCGGAGCGCGCGAGGGCTTCGTGCCGATCCCGCGGGTGCCGCCCGACCGCACCAACAACTTCGGCGCGCTGGGCGTCCTCGGCAAGAAGGAGCTCGACGCGATCGCGCACGAGCACGTGCCCTGCTACGCTCTGGACGAGGTGTGCGAGCAGCGCAACATCAATCCCAACCTCGTGAAGATCGACGTCGAGGGCATGGAGATCGAGGTACTGACCGGCGCCGAAAAGGTGATCCGCCGCCAGCGGCCGCTGCTCTATGTCGAGAACGACCGCGAGAGCTCCGGCGAGGCCCTGATCAAGGTCGTGCGCGGCCTCGGCTATCGCCTGTACTGGCACCGCCCGGAGCTGGGCCCGAAGTGGCCCGGTGTGGTGAGCCAGAACATGGTGTGCGTGCCCAAGGAAATGAACACGCAACCGTATACCGAGGGGCTGGAACCCGTCACGGGCTACACGCCGCTCGCCCCTGCAGGGTAAGACTCGCAAGGCCCACCTGCTCCCCGCCCGCAAGGGCAATCCACGAAGGAGCATTGCAATGAACGAACCGATGGACCCCAACACGCCGCTCGCGGCGGTGCGCGCCAAGATGACCTGCAACGCCGTGGAGACGCGGCGCTGGTCGCCCCACCAGAAGCCTACTCACAAGGTGGAGTTCGGCGCGATCTGCGGCGACGACGGCGAGGACAAACTGTTCAGCGACGCCACGCCGGGCGGCGCCTGCTGGCTCAACATCAGCGACGGGCGGCCGGCAGCCAACTTCTTTCAGCCCGGGAAGCGTTACTACGTGACGTTTACCGAGGCTCCCTAGCAGCGCTCCGGCTCGCGTCGCCTCCTCCTGACGCGCCGGCCTCCGAAGCGGCCCGGGTAACTCCGGGCCGCTTTTTTTCAACCCCAAGGAGTCACGCATGACCACCGAAAATGGCGCCATCCAACCAGACGCGCCGAAACCGGATCTGAACGACCCCAACGTGCGCATGTCGCGCGCCGACGCGATGAAGCTGATCGCGGCCAAGCGGCGGGAAACCGTCGTCGAGGACATGGACGACGAAGCCGCACGACAATTTTCTGCAACCCCTTCCCCGACGCCCATGGCGGGTGATACAAGCGCCGCAGGCGATGAGGACGCGAACGCCGCGGATGCCGCGGCAGAGGCGGCAAGGCGCGAGCTGGAAGCGAAAGCGGCGCGCCCGGAGCCGGCGCAGGAAGAAGTGGCGCTCGACGCGCGGTCGCAGGTGCAGGCGCAAGCGGACGATCCGCTGACCCTGACCGAAAACGACCTGCAGCTCGTGCGCATCCCCGTCACGATCAACGGGGAACAGCGAATGATGACCGGGGCCGAGCTCCGGGCACATGCGCAAAAGGTTGCGGCGGCCGACGACTACCTGTCGATCGCCAAGGAAACGCTGCGCGAGGCGAGGCAGGCGGCGGGCAAGACCCCGCCTACCGACCCCGCGCAGGGGCAGCAACCGGCCACGCCGGCGCCCGCAGCGGCCAAACCAGCCGTCGCGGAGGTCGTCGGCAAGGCCGTGCAGGAAATCTTCCAAGGCAACCCGGAAGGTGCAGCAGAGCTCCTCACGCAGGCCATGAGCGGTGGCGCGGCACAACCAGTCGACCACCAACAACTGACCCGCATGGTGGAGCAGAACGTCGTGATCAGGAGTGCATTGCGACAGTTTGCGAAGGATCACAAGGATATCGTGGAAGATCCGATGGCACGGCAACTCGCGGACCGGTTCCTGTATCAGGAGCTGCAGGCCCGCGGCGTGGCGCGCTTGGAGGACTTGGACGCGGGCGCCATTCCGGAAGCGGTGGAAGCCGCCGGGCGCGCGACCAAGGACTACTTCCGGGTCAAAGCGGGCATCCAACCGGGTCCGACGCCAACTGGTGGAGCGAGCGGCAGCCTGAGCGAGCGATTGAACCGCAAGCGAGCGCAAATGGATGAATTGCCGGCAGCGGCCGCGCGCGCATCGAGTCACGTACCTCAGCCGAAAACCACGACTGACGTACTGAACCAGATGCGGCAGGCACGTGGGCAGGCGATTCCGGGCTCGTAAGCGGGCGAACCCCTCTCTCATCCCATAGGAGTCAGCCCCAATGAATCCCGGACAGGTGTGGGCTACCGCTTCCCTCGGTGGCTATATGTTTTCCGAAACGCTCTCGGACGTGCTGCGCTTCTCGCTGCAGCCGCTCGTGAAGTTCCGGCAATTCGCGGACATCAAGGACGCCGCGATCCAAGGCAAGAATCGCGGCGAATCTTTCCACTGGAACGTGTACTCGGATATCAGCACGCAAGGCACGACGCTGACCGAGTCGCAGACCATGCCGGAAAGCAACTTCACGATCACGCAGGGCACCATGAGCATCACCGAGTACGGCAACTCGGTGCCCTTCACCAGCAAGCTCGACGACCTGTCGAAGCAGCCGGTGTTGGAGGTGATCGACAAGGTGCTCAAGAACGACGCGAAGAAGGCGATGGACGCCGGCGTCTACGCGCAGTTCAACAGCACGCTCCTGCGCGTGATCCCGACCGCCGGCACCGACACGGCCGCCGTCACGATCTACGAAAACGGCACTGTCACCGGCACCAACAACATCGCGCTCAACAAGGAGCACGTGAAGTCGATCGTCGACGCGATGAAGGAACGCAACATCCCGCCCTACGTTAACGACGACTACGTGTGCCTCGGCCACCCGTCGACGTTCCGGACGCTCAAGAACAACCTCGAGACGATCCACCAGTACGTCGAGACGGGCTTCCGGATGATCATGAACGGCGAGATCGGCCGCTACGAGTCGGTGCGCTTCGTCGAGCAGACGAACATCGCGAAGGGCACCAACTTCAACACGAACGCCAAGTCCAATTGGGCGTTCTTCTTCGGCCAAGACACGGTGGCCGAGGGCATCGCGATCCCCGAGGAAATGCGCGGCAAGATTCCGACCGACTTCGGCCGGTCGAAGGGCGTCGCGTGGTACTACCTCGGCGGCTTCGGGATCGTCCACACGATCGCGGCGAACGTCCGCATCCTCAAGTGGGACTCGGCGGCGTAAGCCACTGACCCCTCCAACCCTGCGGCGGGCTCGCCCGCCGCTCTCTGGAAAGGAATCGCTGTGTACGATCACCCCAACAACGTCGTGCGGCGCGAAGTCATCACCGGCCACATCACTGGTGCGGCCGGCGCCTCGATGCAGAAGTTCCAGTTCTTCCAAGCGGCCAAGCTGCGCAAGGTGCACGCGCAGGTCGTCACGGCCGGCACCAACGCCGCGGCGGCGGTCGACGTGTACGTCGGCACCGTCTCCGTGGGCTCGCTCGCGTTCGGCACCAACACCGCCGGCACGATCCTGCACACGGCGGCGCTGAACACCACCATCCCGCAGAACGGATACGTCGAGCTCAAAGGCATCGCCAACTCCGCCACGCTGGTCGGTGCGTTCAACCTCGAGTACGACGTCACCCACGACAGCACGCAATCGTAAGGAGCCGCACATGGACGCCGACCTGAACCTCAACACCTCTGGCGACCTGCCGGATCACACGGCTGCGTCGCGCAAGGCGACGCCTGCGCACCACCTCGACGTGTCCGCGGAAGATCTCGCCCGCGGCTACTCGAACGTGAGCGTGGAGAAGATCGGCCCGTTCGATCCGGACGCCTCCGGCGGCGAGAATCAGGTCGGCGATCCGTGGAACCGCGGCGGCTTTCTCGGCCGCCCGCAGGGCTTCGCCCGCTAACCCCTCACCTTTCGAGGTCACCATGAAATATCAAGACCCGCTCATCGCGGGCGAGGCCAACGGCCTTGTGCGCGGCGACGACAAGGCGATGCCGAATCGGGGCACCAGCTCCGGCTTCGTCGGCACCTCCGGCAGCTACGGCGCCGACACCGGCGCCAACGCGATCAACCGCATGGGCTCGATCGGCTCCGCGGCCGACTCCGACCCCATGGACCGCTGCGTCCCGATGGGCGGCGGCGATTTCTCGAGCTCGGGGCACACGTCCCCGGACCCGGGCCGCGGCATGGGCGGCGCCGCCGACTCCGATTCGATGATGGAGACGACGCCCAACGACGAGAACCAAGCGGGCGACCGCGACTGATCAACCGGGCAGGGGACTTCACGCCCATAGAGGAGACGCATCATGGCCAAGCTGGACCGCACCAAGCCGTTCGGGAAGATCGTCGGGGACGAAGCGAACGGCCGTTGTTTCGAGCAGAACGGGCACTACTTCACCTCGCAGGGGGAGGAGTGGGTCCCGCCGCCGCCGCCGGCCGACGCGCCGGTGCACACCGCCGAAGATCTCGAGGCCGCGGTCGCCGCGGCCAAGAAGGAAGCGGCCGCGGAGGCGCAGAAGGATCTCGACGCGCGCATCGCGGCGGCGGTGGCCTCCGCGCTGGCCGGCGCCAAGGGCAAGTAATGCAGCTCGGGCCCGACCTGCGCTCGCGGGTGAAGTTCGAGTTCGTGCGCTACACGCGCGGCGACGGACTGGACGTCGGCCACGGCGCCAACAAGTCGTTCCCGCACGCCGTCGCGGTGCGCCTGCCCACCGACGAGGAGTGCGAGGCGCGCAAGATCCGCGAGATCGTCACCGAGAGCCTTGCCCTGCTGCCCGAGGTGGACGACGGCAAGTGCGACTTCGTGATCGCCGCCGACGTCGCCCGCCTGCTCGGTGAGCACACGCTGGCCGCCGCCCTCGACAACTACCTGCGGGTGGTGCGCGACGGAGGGCACGTGTGCCTGTACGAGCCGGAGCTCGAGCCCCGGGCGTTCATTGCGGCCGTGGACGAGGTGGCCAAGGTGCGCGGGATCGACGTCCTGCGGTTCGAGGCGTGGCCGCACGGCGGCGCCTTCATCGTCCTGCAGCGCACCGGAGCGGAGCCCATGCTGGCGCGCAGTTTCGAGCGCAAGCCGGCGCCCGAGAAGCGCGCGTGCGTGGTGCGCCACGGCGGCATCGGCGACCAGTTGCAGGCGGCCTTTCTGCTGCCCGCGTTGAAGCGCGCGGGCTTCCACGTGACGGTGCTCACCACGCCGCAGGGACGCGAGCTCATCGAGCACGATCCCAATGTCGACGAGTGGTTCATGGTCGATCGCGGGCAGGTGCCGCCGTCCGACCTGCCGTGGTTTTGGGAGGTGATCTCCCAGCACTACGAGCGGTTCGTGAACCTCAACGAGTCGGTCGAGGGCACCTTCCTCGCCATCCCGGGCCGGGTGCAGCATCAATGGCCGCACGCGCTGCGCCACCAGATGCTGAACGGCAACTATGCCGAGCACGCGGCCGCGATCGCGCAAGTGCCGTTCGTGGCCGAGGGCCAGTTCTACCCGACGCCGCAGGAGGTCGAGCGCGCGGAGCGGTTCCTGTCCGAGATCAATTCCGACATGAACCGCGAGGCCATCATCGGCCACATCGGCGAGCCGGTGTTCGTGATCCTGTGGGCGCTGGCCGGGTCCTCGCCGCACAAGGCGACGCCGCATCAGGACTGGATCGTGAACGAGGTCCTGAACCGCCTGAAACGGGCGGTGGTGATCTTCGTCGGCGACGAGGTGTGCAAGATCCTCGAGGCCGGCTGGGAGAAGGAGCCGCGCGTCTACTGCCGCTCGGGCGAAATGAAGATCCGCGACGTGCTCACGCTGGCGCAGCGGGTCAACTGCGTGGTGGGCCCCGAAACGGGCGTCCTGAACGCGGTGTGCTACGAGCCCAAGGTGCACAAGGTGCTCATGCTCTCCCACAGCTCGCGGGAGAACCTGTCGAAGCATTGGGTGAACACGGCATCCTTCGCCGGCGAGTCGCCGTGCTACCCGTGCCACCAGCTCCACTACGACGCCCGCTACTGCCCGCGCGACGAGGAGTCCCACGCCGCGCTCTGCCAGCAAGGGGTGCCCCCGCAGCGCCTGTACGCGGCGATCGACGCCGAGTACACCGCGTGGGTGCGCATCCGCATGTTGCGGAGCGCCGCGTGACGCCAAAGGCCATGGTCGCCGCCTTCCGCGAGGAGGCGCACGACAACCGCGGCACCACAGAGGAGGAGTATCTGTGGAAAACGCCGTTCCTCCTGCGCGCCTTGAACGAAGCGCGCACGGAGGCGGTGCGCCGCGGTCGGCTGCTGGAGGACTTCACCACGCCGGAGGTGTGCAAGCTCACCGTGCGCGCCGGCGTGGACACGCTCACCATCGACCCGCGCGTGATCTACATCCGCCGGGTCAAGCACTCCCTGATCGACCGGCCGCTCGCCAAGACGTACTACAAGGACTTGGACGAGTTCCACCCGGGCTGGGAAAGCTACGACGACGACGAGCCGCGCACGTGGGTGCCGTGGGGCGACCACAAGATCCGCCTCGTGCCGACGCCCGACGCCGACGCCACGATCAACCTCGTGGTGGTGCGCGAGCCGCTGGCCGACGTGACCATCGCCTCCTCCGAGGAGGAGGTGGAGCTCGAGCCGCGCTACCACTTCCGGCTGGTCAACTTCATGTGCGCTCGCGCCTACATGCAGCGCGACCTGATCGAGAAGTACCGGCCGGAGGAGGCGCGCGACCACATGGCTCTGTTCGATTCGATGTTCGGCGAGCCGGAGAGCGCCGCGCTCGAGAAGTGGAACGCGCGCCGGCACGGCTACGACGAGTACGAGGGCTTGCGATGATCCCGAAAACCGTCAACCTGACGATCTATCAGGGCGCCACGTTCAAGTTCCCGTTTTACTGGTACTCGGACGAGGAGCAGGCGGTGACGATCACCAGCGTCACGCCCTCCTATCCGACGCTGCTCGGCGCGCCCGCGCACGGCATCGCCCTGAACAGCGTGATCCCGGTCGCCATCCTTGGGGTCGACTCGTGGCTCAACACCCCGGACACCGACCCCGAGAACCGCATCCTCGCGACGGTGGTGGACGCGGACACCCTGTCGGTGAACGTCAACGGCATCGGCCGCGACGACTACACCGGCAACGACGGGCGCATCGTCTACAACACCCCGATGCTGCTCGGCAACGGCGATTGGGAGGCCCGGATGCAGCTCCGGGCGTCGATCGACGACGACACGGTGGTGAAGGAGCTCCTGAGCACCGCCAACGATATCGCGCTCAACGACGATGGCGAGATCGAGGTGACCATCGACGCGGCCGACACCGACCTGCTGACCGAGGCATCGGTGTACGACCTCGAATTGGTGGACACCAGCCAATCCCCGGTGGAAGTATTCCGCGTGGCCAGCGGCAAGGCTGCGCTTTCCAAGCAAGTGACCCGCACGTAGGAGGTTCCATGTACCTGAAATTCTTGAAGGCGCACGAAGGCTGTCGCGAGGGCGACGTGGTCCGGTTCGAGAGCCGCCGGGAGGCCGAAGCGATCCTCGCGCAGGAAGGCGTGGCCGTTCGCTGCACGGCCGAGGGCAAGGAGGTGAAGGTGCAGGAGGTCTCGGTGGTCGACAACGCGGGCACCGGCGACGGCGCATGAGCTCGGTCATCGCGCACGAGTCGGTTCGCCACGTCGAGATCGACGCCGTGGTGACGCGCTGCGGATGCTCGGCGGCGCAGAAGGAGGCGGCCAACTGGCACGCCAAGAGGGGGCAACCGTGTCCGAATCCGCGGGCGACCGAGGACTTGGGCACCATCGTCCGCTGGGACCGCAGCCCGTTGCGCCGCGCGTGGTACGCGCTGCGCCGGCTGTGCACTGGAAAGGTGTAAGCCATGGCTTTCGGAGTCGCAACCGTCATCACGACCATCGGGAAGGCCATGTGGGCGGATCGCCTGCGCGGCACCCCGGGCACCTACTCGAACCCGCCCAAGTACGTCGCGATGGGCACCGGCGCCACCGGCGCGGCGCGCACGGCGGTGGTGGGCGACACGGCGCTGTCCACCGAGACCGAATCGCGCACGTCGGGCACCGAGTCGACGCAGACCACGTCGACCACGGGTGACACCTATCAGGTGGTCGGCACCATCACGGCCACGGGCACCCGGGCGGTGGACGAGGCGGGCCTGTTCGACGCCAGCTCGTCGGGCAATATGTTCCTGTCCGCCACCCACGCCGTGGTGAACCTCGTCTCTGGCGACTCGATCCAGTACACGGCGAAGGCCCAGCTCTCGTAATGCCGCCGGTCATCCACGCCGAGCCGACGGATCGCGAGAACACCGTCGCCCTGTCGGGTTGGTGTGGGGCGACGGGCAACTACGAGCGGTTCCAGACGCTACAGGCGGTGCCGGCCAACGCGCAGGCACTGACCTTCGGCCGCAAGAATCGGCGCAGCACCGATCGGCTGGTCGGGCCGACGTACACGCTGCGCCTGTACGACACGAACGACGCGCTGCTGCGCTCGTTCGTGCGCACCGTGACGCCGTACAGCGTGGCGGACGCCTCGTTCACCGCCGACTTCTCCGGGCTCAACGGCTGGGTGCGCGCGAGCATCGAGTGCCCGTACCCGGAGAAAAGCCCGTCATGGTTCATCTACGTGAAGGGCGGCGGGCCCGCGCCGGCGCAGATGCCGGTGGTCGGTGGGTCGTTCGATATCTTCCACGACAGCGCCCAGCACCATTGGGCTCTGGTGCCGGCCGCGTTCGATCCCACCATCGTGCCGCTGCCCGCGCGCGAGCGCCCGGCCTTCTCCGCCCCGGTGGACCCGGCCCAGCTCTACCGCGAGTATCTGGTGCCGATGAAAGCGGACGTCGATATCGTGCGCACGGTCAAGAGCGCCGAGGGGATCGTCCACACCAACAACTACCAGAGCTACGCCTATGCGTCGCTGGTGAGCCAGTTCCCGAGCACCAGCCTGCTCGACGGGCCCCGCGGCCGCGGCGCGATCGGGATGCCGACGCATCTGGCCCCGGGCCGCAACGAGAAAACGTACTTCTCCGATCCGTGGCGCTTCGGCAAGATCACGCCCGACGGCACCATCACCACGCTGGTCGGCTGGCGGCACGGCGGCGCGATTCCCGGCGACAAGCGCAACAACACGAGCGCGCTCGAGCTGGTGGGCGACTGGTCCGCGGTGGCGGACAAGGGCACGTGGGGCATGTGGGGCTGGTGCTGGCTGCCATCCACGCTGGCCACCGACCCCAACCAGCCGCCCATCGGCGGCGAGCCGCCGCACGTGGGCACGGGTCCCGTCCTGATCCTCGCCGACACCTACAAGGGCCGCCTGCTCAAGGTCCAGTTCGACGGCCACGACCGATCGAAACCGGGTGTGGTCACCGTGCTCGTCTCGGGCTTGTTCAACCCGTGGGACGTGGTGGCCGACGACAACGACGTGATCTACGTGGCCGAGCAGACGGCGCACCGGATCGTCGCCTACGATGGCCACACCGGCGCCAAGATCCGCGTGGTGACGCAGGGCGCGGCGCTGGCGCACGTGGATGCCTCGAAATTCGTGGTCCGCGACGGCTCGCTGGCGGCCATCCGCTCGCAGCCGTGCGTGGCGCCCGAGGGCCTGTTCCTGCAAGACGGGGTCCTGTCGTTCGGCTCCTTCGCCATGCAGCAGATCCGCGAGATCACGCTGGCCACCGGCGCCAACGTCCCGGTGGCGGAGCCCGACTTCGACAGCAACAGCCGCTTCGTGAAGATCGCGCGCAGCGACGGCACGTTCATGGCGCGCGGGACCTACTTCGCGTCGACGTGGAGCTCGCGCCACTTCGGGATGCCGGAGGCGATCGGGCCCAATGGCGTGCGCTACCGACTGCGCTTCGACTTCGACGGCGAGAAGGCGCTCTCGCAGGGGCGCGGCGGGCATTGGGAGGCCATGGGCTACGCCGCGGCGGTGGGTGTCGGCAACGGCCGCCTGATCTTCGCGAGCTCGATGGAGGGCGTGGCGCAGATGAGCCTCGCGCTCCCGACCGACCCGGCACCCAACTACGCGCAGTACATGGCCGGCTTCCGGGCGTGGCTCGACGCCGGCCTGCACAAGGTCTATGGCTTCCACGGCTTCGGCTACTACGGGCTGCCCAAGCCCGAGGGGCTTCCGGCGGCCATCGACTATTACCTGACCGTCAATGGCACCAACGCCACCCAACCCGAGGACCCCGCCGTGATTGCCCAACTGCAAGCCGACCTCGCCGCCGCTGTCGCGGCGCTGCAATCCGCGCAAGCCAACGCGGCCACGCTGCAAGCCGAAATCGACGCGCTGACAACCCAGCGCGATCAGGCGGTGGCGCTGCTCGCCGCAGCCGTGGCCAAGATCGACGCCGCCAAGGCGGCGCTTGCGTAAGGTGAGCAATGACCGACCGCTACATCCGTTCGGCGGGTGGCAATACCAGCCCGTTCACCTCGTGGGCAAACGCCGCCACGACGGTGTCGGGTGCGCTCGGCGTGGATGCGGCCGGCGACCGGATGTTCGTGCGCAACGACCACGCCGAGGACACCGCCTCCCCGACGTGGAATTTCGACGGCACGATCGCCAGCCCCTCGGTCCTGATCGGGGTCTCCGACAGTAACGCCCCGGCCACCACCCCGGCGACCGGGGCCACGGTCGACACCACCACCACGACCACACTGACCATCAACGGGTCGGTGTGGATCGGGTACATGCAGCTCCGCGCCGGCGCCTCCGGCGGCAACAACGCCACGGTCCTGCTCGGCAACACCAGCGGCACCAATTCGATCTGGCAGAGGTATGTCAACTGCACCATCGGACTGCGCGGCTCCGGCACCGCTGGCCGGGTCGAGATCGGCAACAACGCCTAGACCTCGTCCAAGCGGGTCGAGTGGCAGTCGTGCACGCTGTCGCTGGCCAATGCCTCGCAGGCGCTGCGCCCTCGCGGGTGCACGTTCGTCATGCGCAACTGCACGATCGGCGGCACGGCACCCTCCACCCTGTTCACGGTGATCGGCGACGCCGGGCAGGGCGCCGAGGCGCACGTGTTCGTGGAGGGCTGCGATCTCTCTGGCGGCGGCTCCTCGATGGTGTTCGGCGGCTCGATCTCCGGCGCCTCGCGCCTCCTGATCCGCGGGTGCACGCTCCCGGCCTCGTGGAACGGGTCCCTGATCAGCGGCACGGTGGAGCCGGGCGCCGTAGCAGTCATGACGGACTGCATCATTTCCGGCGGCGCTCGCATCCGCCTGCGCAATCAGCAGTCGACCGGCTTGGGTTCCGACGAGACCACCTTCATCCGCAGCGGCGGTGCGGAGGACGACGGGACCGGGATCTCGATCAAGGTCGTGACCACCTCCGCTTGCGCGTGGCCGGTGGGGGCCTACATCCTGCCGGAGATCGTCTACCCGAATACCACCACCGGGTCGGCGATCACGTTGAAGATTGCCCTGCTGATCGACTCGGCGACGCCGCTGACCAACCGCGACGTGTGGGTCGAGTATGAGTACATGGGCACCTCGAGCAGCCCCCTGCTCACCACCACGTCGACCAAGTGCGCAACGCTGACGTCGGCCTCGAACCTGTCGAGCTCGTCCGAGTCGTGGACGACGACCGGCATGAGCAACGCCAACAAGTACGAAATCTCGGCCACCTTCACCCCACAGGTGGCGGGTGACATCGTCGTGCGGGTGTACGTCGGCAAGGCGTCCACCACCCTCTACGTCTGCCCGAAGGCGTATGTGTAATGGCCGGGCGCTTCCTTCCCTCTGGCGACTATCACGTCGGCAGCGCGACGGGGCGCTTCCTGCCGTCCGGGGACTACGCGGTCTCCGAGGCGACGGCAACCACCTACCCGCAGGCGCTGACCGCCACCGCCCTGTCGACGACGGCATCGCTCCGGCGCGCCATGACGCTGCCTCGGCTGGCGAGCGTCAGCAAGGCGGCGAGCCGCATCCTGCGAGTTTCCGCCACCCGGGCGGCGTCGGTCTCCAAGACGGCCACGCTGGTGCGGCGCGCGGCGCGCACACTGGCGGCCTCCAAGACGGTCGGAGCGACGCTGGTGCGGCGCTGCGGCAAGCCGCTGGCGGCCAGCAAGACGGTGTCGGCGAGCCTCGTGCGCCGTTGCGGGAAGCTGCTGACGGCCGCGCTCACGACCACCGCCACCCTGCGCCGCGCGTGCGCGCGGACCCTGACCGTCGCCCTGACGGCCACCGGCTCCCGGGTGCTGCTGGTACGGCGCACCCTGACCACCGCGGCCACCACGGCGGCGGACCTTGCGTCCTCGCTGGCGGCGCAGACCTACTTTCGGACCCTGAATGCCTCCGTGACCGCAGCAGCGACGATCCGCCGGGCGGTGGCCCGGCGGATCGCGGCGGGCGCGGCCGTCGGCGCGGCGCTGGTGCGGCGCGCGAACCTCGTGCGCGCGGCGGCCAAGACGGTGGGCGCCGCGCTGACGCGGCAGGTAGGCAAGGTGCTGGCGGCGTCCAAGAGCACCACGGCGACGCTGCGCCGCGCGTGCGCGCGCATCCTGACCCGCTCGAGCACGACCACCGGGGTGCTGGTGCGCTCGGTGCGCC
>ERZ869921.1026-NODE-1026-length-13109-cov-3.212962_pt1 | contig 13109 bp, 22 predicted proteins | sample MGYA00579310_ERZ869921 | MGnify/ENA primary metagenome ERZ869921 (study PRJEB32216, sample SAMN09231816) | wastewater metagenome | place: USA: Maryland | collected 2016-06-21 | study: EMG produced TPA metagenomics assembly of the PRJNA472060 data set (Reclaimed...
CAACCACCTGCCACCTACGCGACGGCCGTCGGCCTGCTCAACAAACAGGTCACGATCCAACGGTTTGCGCCCGCGGGAACAGACGCCCGCGGCCAGGCCACGGGTGAGTGGGAAGCCCTGGCCACGGTCTGGGCCAACGTCATGCCGCTGACCGGGCGGTGGGCCGAATACGCCCACCAGCAATGGGAATCCGCTACGGTGCGGGTGCTGATCAATTACCGGGCCGATGTGACCAGCGCCTGCCGATTGCTGTTCGGATCTCGCGTGCTGGCGATCGGCACCGCGACCAACCTGCACGAGGGTAACCACACGCTGGAGTTGCTGTGCACGGAGGCCAAGACGTGAAGGAAAACACGCCGACAACCTCCAAGGTTTCGATCCACATCGAAGGTGCGACCACGGCCGTCCAGTCCTTGAAGGAACTGGAGTTCGCCGCCCGCCGGCGGGTCGTGTCCGCAGCTGTGCGGGCGTCCAATGCGGTCATCGTCCGGGAAGCGAAGAAGCTGGCCCCTGAGGATACGGGACTGCTCAAGAGAAGCATCCGCGGCTCAGTCAAAATGGATCGAGCGAGTGGGCGAGTCTACGGGTCCATCCGTGCAAAGCGATCGTCTGCCCAAAAGAAGAAAGCCAAAGAGGGCGACAAGAACCCGGCCCGCTACGCCCACCTGGTGATCGGAGGGACGAAGCCGCACTCGATCCAGAAGGGTGACGAGACAGCGATGCTGGCACTGCCTGGCGGCTGGTTCACCCGTGTGTGGCACCCGGGTATTAAGCCGCGGCCGTTCATGGAACAAGCCGCGTCGAACGCCTTCCAAGAAGCTATCAGCGACTTCAGTGAGAAGTTCGAAGAGAAGCTCGTTGCAGAGTGCACCAAGATTTACAGGGCCAACCAGGCCAAAGAGGCGGCCTTGAACGCGATTCGTGACAGGTTCTAACCATGGCCGACGTGACTGCCGACCTGATCGACGCTCTGAAGCTGGACCACGGGGTGGACCTGGTAATCGATGGGCGAGTCTACGGGGGATCGGTGCCGCCTGGTGTGGTGCTGCCGTTCGTGTGGGTGCAGCGGCGGGGCGTGCAGTTTGCGGATGTCATGGGTGAGGTTGAGCTGGAGCCCTGGAAAGAGTTCTTCGACGTGGAGTGTGTGTCCGACAACGGACTGACGGTGATCGAAGTCTCGGACGCGGTGCGGGGCGCCCTGAACGGCCTGCGAGGGACAGTGGGCGAGGGTGTGTATTCCTGGATCGAAGTCAAGGACGCGTCAGAAACATACGTGCCGCGAAACGTAGATGCGGCTGAAAATCTATTCGTTTCGAGTTTGGACGTGGAGGTAATCCGGCCATGACGACAGTGATGAGGATCGAGGGTGACGCGCGCGTGACCGGCAACCTCCAGGTTGACGGGACGATGCCGACCTACGCACGGAGTGAGCTGGCGCAAGACGCGGCGGCCGTGTTCCCCGTGCCGCTGGTGAACTTGCGGACCTGGGACGCCCTAGGCACGAACCTGCCGGGGACTCCGGCCAACGATGACCTGGGCCTCGTGGGCGGGACGTTCGCCAGTGCCACGCCCAAGATCTCCACGGGCGACCTCAAGAACACGACCACGACCAGGTATGGCCGGTTTCAGTTTCAGATTCCCGCGGAATACGACGCCGGCGAGACCCTGACGCTGCGACTCAACGCCGGCATGGAGACCACGGTGGCCAGCACTTCGGCCACGCTGGACGTGGAGTGCTACAAGTCCGATCGGGCGGCCGGCCTGGGGAGCGACCTGTGCGCGACGGCCGCGCAGGCGATGAATAGCCTGGTGTTCGCGAACAAGGACTTCCAAATCACGCCCACGGGACTCTCGGCGGGCGACGTGCTGGACGTGCGATTGACGGTGACTGTGACCGATTCGGCCACAGCTACCGCGGTCACTGCGTCCATCGGTGCGATCGAGTTTCTCGTTGATATCAAGGGATGAGCTATGGCCAAGAATCGATACACTGGCAAGGGCGGCCTGGTGAAGGTCGCGAGCGGGAACACGTTTGTGGCGGTTGGGCTATGCACCAACGTGACTCCGCCGCCCATGGAAAAGGCGGTCATCGACGTGACCGGCATGGAGGACACCACTGCGGTGGCCGCACAAGGCATCGAGCAGTTGTCTGCGATGGACTTCGAATCCTTGCACGATCCGGACGACACCACGGACGACCTGGTGGACACACTCTACGGATCCGGAAACACGGTCACGTGGCAGATTGTTACGGTGGCCGGTGCCAAGACCTGGACGAAGTCCTTTTCCGGCATCGTCACGGCCATCGTGCCAACTGGGTTCGGGGGAAATGACGCGGTCAATCGTAAGGTGACAGTGCACCGAGCGGGGGCGGTGACTGACACCGCGGTGTGATGAACTTGGCCGACCTGGACCGCAAGCCTGTGACGTGGCGGTATGACCGGTGGAACGAGGACGTTGTCTTTCGTCCCATCAGTGCCGCCACGTTGGCCAAGTTCGCGGGCATGAACGGGGAGGCCGTGGACACGCCCGCGGCCTTGAAGTTCTACGCCGAGCTGCTCGCCGTGTGTGTCGAGTCCCACCAGGCCACGCCCGAGGAGTGGATGGAGGCCAGCGGTGAAACCCTGAAGGTGCTGGGGATGCAGGCGCTGCGGGTCAATGGTTTGCTCGCGGAGGAAGCAAAAAAAAACTAGAGCAGCCGCTCTATCGTTTCGCGTTCGAGCTGTGCCGTGAGTTGGGAGTCGTGCATCCAGACGTGTTGTTCCAGCAGATCACAGCCGGGCAGTTGTTTGAGTGGTGGGTGCTGTACTGCGACGAACCGTTCGGAGACCTGCGGGCGGACCTCCGCACGTGGGCGCACGCGTGCATGGGCTGGGGCAGCAAGGAAGTCAAACTGCTCTGGCCATACATCGAGCCCGAGCTGTCCGCCGACGAAATCCGCGAAGAGATGGACCGTATAGAACAGGCGATTGCCAATGTCCACAGCCGCAAAAATCTCCATCCAGATTGACGCCCAGACGGCCACGCTCCAGAAGGGCTTCGGGGAGGCCAAGGCGGCTATCAATAATCTCGGGGCCAGCATGTCGGGTAGTGTGGCCATGGGTATGGCTAAATTCAATCTCGGTCTGGCTGCTGTCAAGGGTGCCCTGGCAACAGTGCAAGGTGCCATCAATGCCGTCATGGGTGCGATGGACGACATGGGGAAGATGGACGAATTCGCGACCCGCCTGGGAATGTCCGCGGACTCGTTGACGGTTCTGGGCTACGCGGCTGAGCAGACCGGCGCATCGCAGGAAACGATGAACGCCAGTCTGCAGAAGATGCAGAACCTGATCGGGGAAGCGGCTGCCGGATCCAAGACGGCCGCGCAGGCGTTCGACCAGATCGGGCTGTCCGTTGGGCAACTGATGGAGATGACGCCCGACGAACAATTCACCGCGATCGCGGATAAAATCCAGGACGTGGGCTCCGCCAGCCAGCGGACTAAGATTGCCCTGGATATCTTCGGCAAGTCTGGCGGGGAACTGATCAACCTGTTGGCTGGCGGTTCCGAGGGGCTCGATGTCTTTGGTAAGGAAGCCGAGCAAATCGGCCTGCTGATGGGCAACGCCCGCAGTGACGTGGAGGCCGCCGGAGACTCCATCAACAAAATGAAGCGGGCTTGGGGCGCTTTCGTCCAGCAAGTGGCGATTGCCGTTGCGCCGGCCTTGGCCACGATCGCGGAGGAACTAGCGACCATCATAGGCAGTTTCAACGAGATAATGGGGATCCACTCCGTCAAGATCGTGGGGAGTACGAAAGTCTTGGCCAAGAAGGCAGCCCGCGCTGCGGCCGAGGAAATGGAGCAACTGACCAAGTCTGCCGAGCGGGCCGCGACCAAGATTAAGGACGTCTTCAAAGATATTCCCAAGCCGGCTGACTGGACGACTCCTGGTATCGGTGCCGCAACTCGCGGGAGCGCCGCAGGATTCTCGGCCGTCCAGGAAGCCAACCGAGCCAAACAGGACGCTGACCGCAGACACCGCGAACTTATCGCCTGGCAAGCCCGCATCGAGCGGGCTGTCCTGGCATCCGCCATCAGGGTCGTACCGCTGAGCTTCTAACATGTCTATCATCGCCTGGCGCGAAGCCAAAGAACACGCCACGCTGACCGCCACACTAGGCGGCCGTCGCGTCTGGTCTGCCCCGTATATCCTGACGTCCGACAATCCGCGCGACGACGCCAAAACCTGCGTGGACTTTATGGACACGATTGGACGTGGATTGCGGGCAACATTTCGCTACGGCGATCGCGAAGATGCGTTCTCGTGGTGTAAAGAGGTCTCGCCGTCCCGGATCCCGGGCAGTGCCCATCACTGGGCTGTAACGTGCTCGTATTCGCCAGCCGAGGAACAACCACCGCAAGAGCGGCCGGACGAAGACGGGCAACCCACGGACAATCCGATGGATTGGCGCTACGAGATTTCATCGGGGACGCAATTCTATCAAGTGCCAGTCTGGAAAGCCTGGAATGTGGACGCGATGCCAGTGGGCGGTACGGGAGCTGGTTACAAGCGTGGAGCCAATACACTTGGTCCTGTGCACAATTCGGCTGGGGTCGTGTATGACCCGCCATTAATGCGAGAAGTCCCTGAGACGGTAATTCGTATCAGTGGCAACCTGCTGGAATTCTGGGCGGCCATCCTGCAAGTTAACGCTGGGACGATCAATCCATTCGCCCTAAGCTGGTCGAATCGGATGAAGGAGTCCTACGGATTCCACGAGCAGTCCTTTCAACCGCACTGCGTGTTATGCTCGTCCGTTACAACCGACTACCGCAGTGAGAACGGCATTCGCTACTGGCGGTACACGTTTGAGTTTCGTTTGCGAACACCAGCAGATTCCGTCAACCCACAGGATGGATTCCTAGAAACGCTCCTCGACCGTGGGTTCACGCGACTGGCGAACGTGGACGCGCCGGACCTGACTGGGGACGTGTACTACGCGGGCGACTTCAAGGAAGGCATGGCCCAAGGTGAGGCGGTCCGCGGCGTGGACGGACAGCGTGTGCCGGAAATGATGCTGCTCAACGGGCACGGCCAACCGCTTACAGCCTCCGACACGTTCACTGCCCCGCCGGTTTATTTCCGCTGGCGGATCCACCCCTACGCAGAGTTTAAGGGGTTGCCACTGGATATCTTCGCATGACGACGATTCAAATTCTATCCGAAGATGCCTTACGCGACATCAAGCGGGACCATGAACGCTTGAAGTACGAGGTCCAGCAGTTGCGTGTCATGTTGCGGGCGTGTCAGTCACAACTTGGTGACGACGGGTTTAAGCCGGTTTGTCGGTTCACGCTCAGCGCGGCCCTGGCTACGTCTGACGCCACGAAAGCGGCCACGATCACGCAGCAGTACGGGTACGGCCGCGACCACGCATCGACGTCCATCACCCTCCAAAACTTCCTAACCAAGACGGCCGGCGTCTACGAGTACCACGGGGCCAGCGGTGCGGCCGGAAAAGCATTCTACGACCCCAAGGAAAAGAAGTGGCACATCTTCGACATGGAGTGTCCCACGTCATGATGGCCGCGTGGATGTTGACGTTCTGGCTGTTTGCCGTGGGGTGGTTCTGCTGCAACTGCCAAAGCGGCACGACCATCTGCGAGTGTTGCGCCAGTGGCACGGATCCAGGCGAAACGGTAGCGGTCACTATCAGCGGAATCAGCAGCGCCGATTGTGATTGTAGTTGGCTCAACGCCACATTCTGGGTCACTCGCGTGCCTGGAAGTGGCTCACTGGGTTGTGAACAATGCCGCTGGGAATACGTGGGAGAACATCCATGCGGCGGGGCAGGAAGTTGGATGCGTGTTGTGCTCAATATCACTCACCCAAACCCAAGTCAATGGCTCGTCACAGTTGGCATCGACGCGGTGGTGGGGAGTGATCCGTTGAACTACTATTCGTGCGGATGGTGGAATGTGTACACTTCGCCACCGGACGGGCAGGCCGAGCACATACTTGCAAACAGGATGCCGCTGAACTTCACCGACCTAACCGAGCCCTGTACGGGGTGGGCCACCAGCGTATGCACCGTCAATTGACCTGCCCACAGTGTGATCGCACGGGACCGAACCCGGCGAGTAGCCAACGAATCTACTGCCCCTGCGGTGCTGTGCTGTCGCATGACGGGATAGTCATCGGCACACGTGTGACACACTTGTCCATGCCGCACGATCGGGAATCCGCTTGCAGAGCGTGCGACGAGTTCAACGACTTCCGCTGCGCACTGATCGACCTGGGTTGCCGGCGGACGTTTCTGGAGGTTGCGAATAAATTCCAGGGGGTCTGCCCATTGGGATTGTGGCCGTAGACTTCTGGCCTATGTGCGATGGCGAAGAGTCTGATTCTAGCAAGATGCCAAATGCACTCATGTTCATTACTAGAGCAACGCCAATCACAAAGCACGCAATATTCAGCACCATGAACCCGCAGAAGAACCCGATCCCTCCCCAAAAGCCCCGGGAGAATGATTCCGATGGGCTCATGTGATCCGTGGAGTATCTCACCATGGCGTGGTTCTTTCTGCGTTAAGCCGCACGGCACCGGATCATCAGCATGGCGACCTCCCCGGTGCCGTTGTTGCAACTGCGGTCCCGCCAATATATCAGGCCAGGTGTTGGGATCGCGACCGCACTGAACAAATTTCCACTACTCGTGACCAGAGGTGTCACGCTAGCGCCGACAATGCGGGCTGCTGGATCTGTGCCGGGGCCATTGAAGGCCTTCCAACCCAACTCGCCTGGTGGCGGCCGGGTGTCCCGCCGTTCGGGATGATTCCCCCAACTTCGTGACCGAGCCATTCCGGTGATCCGGGGGGAATAAGGGCAACAAGATGCAAAACACCGGAGAACTACAACACGACACAACGTTGAAAGTGAACATTGTCGACGCCGACGGGAAGGTAATCCACGTCGTGGAGCTGCCGGATCCACGCGTAAGGTTCGCTGAAATCTGGAACGAAAGTCCGTTCCACAAGCAACTCGGCCGAAAGGCGGTGCCGGCCTAGCCTGTCTCGATCGCGATTCTCTTGGCAAGCTCGAGGTCGCGTTCCGCGTAGATCGCCGTTACGCTGGCCGACGAGTGACCAAGCATAATGCGTGCCGCTTCAATGCCGTATCGCTTGCGGATCAACGTACCTTTGCTATGCCGCATCTGGTGAGGAGTCCAACGGTTGAAGTCCAACTTGATGTTCTTTGCTCGCGCGTCCGCGACTGCTGCGGCCTGGGCACGCTTAACGGCTTGCCGGTAACTCCCCGCATCGTACTGGTCGCGGTATCGCCAATTCGATCCATTGCGTCCATCGCGGGGATTGAACAGAAACGCGTCGGGTGACCTGGCCAGGAGCGGTTCTATCAGCTTGCGGCACAGTGGACCGATGGGAATGATCACTTCCTTCCCCAGGTAATCCGTCTTGTGTTTTGGATTCCAAAGCAACACGTCATCGTCGATCTTGAATTGCGATGGAGTTGCGTTACACAACGAGTCACTGCGGCATCCAGTATGCCATTGAACCAGCACCATTGTTTGGATTGTGGCAGGGAGAAACGGCAAGGTGGCTGCGACGTCCGACCATTCTACCGGCCGGCGGGCGTCATGATCTGGTGCCGCGGTGCGTCCCTTGCGTAGTCCGTCGACGGTCGCCACCGCCTGGTGCACGGTGACTGCGAGCAGCTCGTCCGACGCTCCCCACTTGAACATCTGCTTGATGATGCCGATACGCTTATTGACGTACGATCGAGCGCTACCTTCGTCGACGAGCTGCTGTTGGTAGTCCTTGAGTTTCAACGGGCCAAAGTCGTCCACGTACTCGGCACCGTACGCCTGGCTGAATGCTGCGCAGATGCGTTTGACCGTCTGGTAGGTGCTCTTGCGATCGTCGGGATTGGGGTAGAAGGATTTGGAGTGATCCAGGAACGCCAAGACGAGCCCATTGATTCGCAGGCGTTTGCCCTCTGGCGGCCGATACGTTCTGCCTGCCTTTGGTGCCTGGTCGCTGTAGACGTGGTCGGCGAGGAACCGACTATATGCGGCGCGAGACTCCGCGGAATTGAAGGTACCGGGAAGCCGATGGCGCGTGCCACGCCACTCGATGATCCCGTAATTACGGGTACTGTGCTTGCGGTACTTGGGGACTTTCATTTGCCAGATTCGGACGCCGCGCGTCCGTTTTGAAACGCAAGTCCTTTCGTATCAACGCAAGTCTTTCTTGTGTGAGGACGGCGCTCTAACCAACTGAGCTAGTCGCCCGAGTACTGTATTTGCCGTGCTTTTAAGCACTTGCGTCGATTTATAGACTCCCGTTGATGTACTAAAGAATGCTCGTAAATGCCACTGAATTCGGACCAACCGGACGCATCCGGACGCGCTTACAAATCATCCAGGATCTTCGTTGTCAGAGCCTCCTGGGCCGCACTCGCAAAAACATTCGCTCCCTTTGCCGCGATTTTGATCGAGTCCTGGTAGGCCACATCGATCGCATCAACGCCAGACGCTTTCATGTTGGCAACAACTGTGCGAAGAGTCGTTGCCGCATTCTCCAATTGCGAAACGTACATCTCCAAACGGAGGAGTTGTATTGGTTTGACAATCTTTCTTGGCATGCCGCCATAGTACCACTGAAAAATAATTTTTCAATCGTAAATACAGTCGCCGCAAGGGTTTATATCGTTCTTTACTGATATATATCTTTAAATAGTCTTGCAATACCGATATTAACCGATATCATGGCCGCAGTTCACTTGGGAGAACGTGGCCATGGTCAGCGTCGTCACCGAACGTTTAATGTCACTCAAGCAAGCTGCCGAGCTGATTGGGTGCTCCATCCAGACGGTTCGCAAGTGGGCTGACTCCGGCTGCGACGGCCGCGTTCTCGAAACCATCAAGTTCGGACGGCTCGTCCGCACTTCCATGGAGGCCGTCGAACGCTTTCAGCGTCCGCACATCACTCGTCATTCATTCCAGACCGACGACGACCAAAAGGAATTCCTGCGAGTCGAGGCGGCGCTCGCTCAACGACACGGGTAGACACGGAGGCCACACGGATGGCACGACCCAAACCAAAACGATCCACCTGCATCACTTGCTCTAAGAAACCTGTCGCGCGTGGGCTCTGCAGCACCTGCCGCGCTGCTGCCAAGATTGCAATCCTTCGAGGTGAGTTCACCGAGAAACAGCTGATCGACGAAGGCCTGCTGCTGCCCGCCAAAGGTGTTGGCCGTCCGTCCGGAAATGGATTCGCGAAGCGGCTCAAGAATCTTCGCAAGTGATTCCCACTCAGTGAATGGAGGCTTCTGGCATGGAGGCTACCCGCACGCTTGTCTGGACCTCTGTCCGCATCAGCAGCGTCAAGATTGCTGACCGCCACCGCAAGGACATGGGCGACCTTCAGCAGTTGGCCGACAGCATGAAGGAGGTCGGCTTACTCCAGCCGATCGGTGTCACCGACTCCAACGCACTGGTCTTCGGGCATCGTCGGTTTCTCGCAGCCCGAGACATCCTTGGGTGGAAACAGATTCCAGCCGTCCGCGTAAATCTCGATTCGATCATCTCCGGCGAGTACGCAGAGAACGAGATTCGCAAAGACTTCACGTTGTCGGAACGGGATTCGATTCGACGAGCGATCGACACGCAGGAAAAAGCAGCAGCCAAGGAGCGGCAGAAACTCAGCGAGGGACGCGGGAAAAAAGGTGTGCAGAATTCTGCACAGGTTAAAACTCCACCCGCGAAATCCCGCACCGCGTCCGCCAAGCGTGCGGGTCTCGGTTCGCACGATACAGCCAGCAAGGTCGCGAGAGTCGTTGACAAGGGTGCCAAGGAACTCGTGGCAGCCATGGACAAAGGCACGGTGTCGGTCAACGCCGCGGCCAAGCTGGTTGATCTGCCGGAACCCAAGCAGGCGGAAGTCGCTGCCGCTGCGGCGCGCGGCGAAAAGAAGACCGTCAACAAAGCCGTCAAGGAAGCCGAGCAACAGGCCAAACCCGCGTGGTTGCGTGGGCCGTCGCCGAAGGAACTGGCCAAGAAGAGCCCGGCCGTGAAGTGGACGAAGCTGATGCACGACATGTGGATGTCGATCAACTCTGTCCGGGATTGCGGAGGGATTTCGCATTTGACGAGGAACTGGAGTGAGGACGAGAAGGCGGCTTACGTGGACGAGCTGCGGCAGATCGTCGAACGGTTCGAGGGGTGGATTACTGAACTGGAGATGTGAATGAACGCGGCCCTACTACGAGAGAAGTTTTCGGAGATTGCAGCGAGCCTGCAAGGCTGGGCGACGATCGACCAGATTGTGGACGCCTGTAACGCCGCAGGCTTCTGGAGCGACGACTTCCTGACGGATGCCGAGGACGCTGCGAAGAAGTCCGCCGCACGCAAACTGATGAAGACGCTGCGTGCAGGTGGATCACCGGAATGGGCGTCCATTGTGACCACCGACGAGGAAGGTGATGAGCAGCGGATCTACAAGCAAGAGACGCTGTTCGACGTGGAAGATTACCGGCAGGTGGTCAGGTACCACGTCGACCGTGCCAAGTACCACCGTGAGACGGCCCAGGCTTACGCGGATCGTTGCGAAGCGAAGTTCGACGTTCAGTTACGGCTGCCGTTCGACGATCGCATTCAGCCCGTCGGTAAGCCAAGGTAACTAGGAGTTCGAACCGCAGGATCGCGGTTCAGTAGGACCTCGGCCGCCACCGGCATGACGTCAGCGGCGGCTTTGTTGATCAAGGAGTGATAGACATGCTCGTTTTGACACGGAAGTGCGGTGAGACGATTCGGATCGGCGACAACATCGAAATCACGGTGGTTCGCCTGACCGGCAACATTGTGCGGATTGGCATCGCGGCACCGCCGGAAACGAATGTGTTGCGGGGCGAGTTGGAAGAACGGGACAGCGAAGCGGCATAGGGAGCAGCACGATGGAGTGGGCTTTTATTCTCGGCATGTTCACCGGCGTGTTGATACCAGCGGCGTTCGCGGCCTGGGCAGCGTGGCATGAGGGGTGCATGCGAGGGGACGAGTAGCACTGAAGGACGGTGACCAATGACCGGATTCATCACGATTTCAGACGACGGGCATTTCGAACTGTGGCAGGTTGTGGCCGACCTGCCCGGGTCGATTCCCGCCCCGCGTGAGTTCGCGAGCAAGGCGGATCTCGAAGACTACCTGGACTGCCAGGACAACGACGAACAGATACCAACGCCGTAGTACGGCGATAACTGGGTGGACCTGGGCATGTCTGCCGTGCTGGCTTAGTAGAAAACTGCCCACTTCTTTTGGATCGTCCGTTGTGAGGAGCACGACATGGAAGCTACGACCACGAAGCCACGCATCACAATCTGCGAACTAACCGGCTTGTTTGTGCTGCACGTCGGTGGGCCGGGACGTCCGCTCGCCATCCACCAAGACAAGCACGTGCTCGAGGACTTCCTCGACTATCTCGAAAACCGTACGGCTAACGACTCGTTGTCGTTGGCGTCAGGACCACCGGTCGACCCGCGATGACGCGTCGTGGGTGACCGGTGGTTTCTTTGTTTTGGAGTGAACTGTGAAACCGTACTTCGAAATAATTGAGGCAGAGAAGATCGAGTACGGCCACGACGTAGCGACAGATCCGACATGTCGCAACATGAAGCGGCAGGGGCGTCTCCTGACAAATTGCGAAATGGCAGCGGCAACGCTGTACTACATGGTTGAACGACGAAAGGCAGAACAATTCTTAAAGGATGAGCTATGAGCAATGAACTGACGGTGTACACACGAATGACGGACCCGCTGGCGTTTGTGCGGGAATTTGGCAGCGAGATTGCGTTGTCGAAAATGTTCGGCTGCTCGACCGAAGCCCAAGGCAAAGTGATCGCCATGGCTTGTATGTGTGAGGGTGAAAACCCAATCACGTTGAGCCGAAAGTATCACATCATTCAGAACAAGCTTTCGATGCGTGCCGATGCCATGCTGGCCGAGCTGCGGGCCAGAGGCGGGCGACACAAGGTGCTCGAGCGTACTGCGGACAAGGCATCCGTTGAGATCACCTACGACGGCCAGGTGTACGTCGAATCCTTCACTTGGGAGGAAGCATCCCAAGAGCCATACGTTTACTGCAAAGACTCCGCTGGAAAGAAGGTATTGAAGGATAACTGGGCGACACCTCGGGCACGACGACAAATGCTGTGGGCTCGCGTCATTAGCGAAGCCGTGCGAACGGTTGCCCCCGAGATTGTTAGCGGGACGTACACGCCCGAGGAAACGAGCGACTTCGTCGAGGAAACACCAGTTGCCAAGACAGTGGACGTCGTTGAGTTGATGCAGAAGACGGCCGCGAAGGCGGAACCGGTTGCGGATCATTCTGGAGAAGTCGTTGACGCTGAGTTCGAGATCGTTCCTGACGAACCGAAGGCAGCCGAGAAGTGTTCGGCCGAACAACGGAAGCGACTCAAAACGCTGTTCGATTCCGTGAGCGCGACGAACGAGCAAATCGAGAAGGCACTTGCAAAGCGTGGCGTCAAGGCGATGCTGTACCTGACAGTCGACCAGGCCTCGGAGTTGATCGACTCGCTGACGGTCCGTGCAACTAAAGCCGCCGAGGCAACCACAGGCGAGTCGCGATTGCCGGACGACACGCGGACGAGTGACATTACGGCACCGGCTGGGTCAACGCTGGTCGACCAGATCAAGACGCTATTGAAAGACGATCTGGCACTGATGAAGCGGATTAAAGAACACCTCGTTGCGAACGGGAAGCAGAAGGTTGCCGACCTATCCCACGAGGAAGCGTTGCGGTTGCGTGATGCCCTCGTGACGGACACCGTCGAAGACTTCTTTACGGCATCGCTGTCGCCCCCTTTCGATCCCGATCCGCCAAGTCCGGGAGACTAGCAGACGCGAAGCATCTCAAAGGATTGGTTGATCGGTTTGGGGAAGACGTCGTTTGGAAGGAAGGACTTAACACGCTGGGCTACCCACCGTCCTGGATGGTTGGCCCGGAGCATGCGTTGGAAATCCAGGAAGCATTAGAAAGGCAGAACCATGAAGTACCGAGCACCTGAAACGCTGGAGACTGGCGGCGGCAAT
>ERZ869921.1027-NODE-1027-length-13103-cov-30.394083_pt1 | contig 13103 bp, 26 predicted proteins | sample MGYA00579310_ERZ869921 | MGnify/ENA primary metagenome ERZ869921 (study PRJEB32216, sample SAMN09231816) | wastewater metagenome | place: USA: Maryland | collected 2016-06-21 | study: EMG produced TPA metagenomics assembly of the PRJNA472060 data set (Reclaimed...
TAGGAATAGTAAGAAAAATATCGCAGGATATAATTTGACAACGGGGTAAGAGTTACGTAAAATACGTTTTTGATTGGTATTAAATAGAGCGGGTTAACGGGCCTATTCCTCCCCTTAACCCGTTTTTTTTTATTCTTCTGTTATTTGGTCTAAATACTTAAGAACACCTAAATATACTTCCAATTCTACATACAATTTATACCCTAAACCATCTGGCAATTTTTCGTTTCTAAGAGTACACGTCTCGATCTGTGCCTCAATTCCTTTTATTTTTTCTGTGATAAAAGCCATTAATTTTTTGTAAATTCCGGTTTCATGCTTTTCAATTTCCCTCTTACGCAATTCAAGCGTTACGTAGTTAATAACTTCCCCCATATTTACTTTCATTCGTTATCCTCCTTGATTTTCTTAGCTTCCACCAATTCGTTCAATAGCTTCATTGTGAATTTATAAGTACGGCTCCCTATTACCTTTCTTTCTTCTATACCCGCGTGCCTAAACGTTTTTATAAGAATATCGAGGGGCTTAAAAAATTGCTTTTCTTCAAGGGGTAAATCATCTAAAAATTCTAAACGCCAGCTATCTTTTACCGCGGCGTCAATTTTATCTGCGTCGTCTGTCCATTCAGCGACAGTAAAGCCCTTCGGAAAAGTAACATCCCCTGTTATAGTAATTTTTGCGGGCTTATCATCCTCCGTGGCCATCTCAGTGAGTTTTTTAGCGTATTTATCTGCTTGTTCTACTAACATTCGTCGGGAGTTTTCGGCGAATTTTGGGAAAGTTTTAACCAGCATTTCAAATAAATCCACAGTAAGTTTTTCTAATTCCGGCGGTGATAATTCGTTAATTTTAGGCATAGTTTTGCGCCTCTCTCATAAGTTGTTTAGCGAATCTACAAATAGTATACGCTATACGCTGTTTAAGTTCTTTATCATATCCTTGGAATTCTTCTGCAAAAACTGTAAAAGCCTTTAAATGCTTATCTACTGCTTCGGAAGGTTTTTTAGGTTCATATAGATATAATCCAGGTAAATTCTCACATGGTGTTAAATCTTCATCGTTAATTTCCATAATTTTATCCTTTAAAGGTTTTAAACAAATAATAACATTCATAAATAGGCGGGGTCATCAATTCCCCCCGGGATTCAATAACTTCGAATATATCAGATTTTCTCATCAGTTGTTTTAACTTTGTGACTGACGCTTCCCCCATTCCTTGGAACTTCCCTAGATTGTCGATGGGGTAATGTTTCAGATCGATAAGAGAATATATCTCAAGCGACCGCAGCATATTTACTAGCCGCGATGGTATTTTCCCTTCAAAAACTGTGTCAAGCTCTAGTAAAGCTTTCTTCGTGTCTTTTACATCGAGCTCTTTTGCTTCTTGCATATGCTCGCTAAATAACACAAACACGTTTTTAAAGTGAGGATAGCCAGAAAAATCTATTTTATCTATTTTCTTTGCTACTTCATTGATTAAATCTAAGAAACTGAACTCTAGTTTCTCTAAAAAAGTCAGATTAGCTACAATAATCGCTTTATTCCGATAACTTGCAAGAATATTTTTAAGCGACGTGTTTAAGTTTGCCCGGTCAATGATTTCGTGTAAAATTAGTCTATCATCTTGCGGATTTAATAATTCTCTGTGTAATCGCTTAAGACAATGTCGCAATTTTATTTTAAGGCGCGGCACGGGCATTTTAAAAATATCTTGCAATTCCGTGTATGACCGCGGCGGATCAGAGAATATTTTTAAATTAATCAATAGCTTATTAATATCTCCTAATTGAGCAATTAATTTTTTTATATGCTTATTGTCCTTGTTGTTTCTCAGGAAAGTAATAAACTCTATTGAATCAGGATCAATTTTAGAGAAATCAACAGGACTCATTTCGCCCCCTCCGACTGCGTCAATCTATCATTAAAATTATCTCGATAGGCTTTAGAAACCGCCGTATCTTTAATGACGAGCACATTCTCGGCATTTTTAAGCGCGTTCTGCGTAAAATTGAAACTTCCTGTGATTATAGTGTTACGATCGAGGATCATAACTTTGTTATGCGCTATTTTAGGTTTATAATCTACCCATACGGGGATACTCGCGTTAATAAAGGGCCCTATTTCATGTTTAGCCGCTTTATCAACAATGAGTTCTACAATAACCCCGCGGCTTTTTGCGTCGAGTATGTGCTTAACAATCTCGCGATTCGTTATATGGTACGCTTGAATAAGCAATTCTGATTTTGCTGAATCAATAGCCCGCGTGATTAAATATTCACATTTCTCGCCGGGCGTAAAACAAACGGATTGAATGTTTGTTTCACACGCGGGGGGAGCGGCGGTAGCGCATATTGTTGAAGTAAACAGTACACACGCTGCCGCATTAATAAAAGCTTTCATTAATGCGTTCGATGTTTTCATAGTCTCCTAACCAATTTAAAGTTAATATTTTTTTAAATACATGTACACGTTTATAGCTACATGCAAGACACCGTATTTTATGCAAGGGGAAAAATAAGTACCTACCCTTGTGATAAAACAATTTATCTTGTCGACAATGTGGACATCTGAATATCATTTATCACCTCCTCGTTTATTCCACTGCGATATCAATTCTTGAAGGTCTTCGCCTCTATTACTTTCACAATTGATATCGCACTGTTTATTTATGCAGCGTATCTTAAAACCTAGTCCTTCTTCTAAATCTACCGTGGGCCCGTTTCCACAAAACGGACACGGGTCAAGTCCTGGCGTTTGTTTTATTATTTCTTCTATCTTCCAATAAACTCGGGCGTACTTTCCATTTTCTGCTTTTTCTAACTCAGGAGTGGAAAATAGCTCAATTATTCTGTGTATTTGATTAGGTAAATCCTGCTCATTTATAACTATCATTTATCACCCCCGTTAACTAATTTATACGGCATAGAACTACCCCCCGTATCTTCTGTGCTTTCTGTGTCGGTATCGTCGCTATTTGGGTGATTAGCGCCAATAAAAACCATCACAATAAAGAAGACCATAAAACCCAATAATATTTTTTTAATCATGTTTTTTCTCCGTAATTAATGATTTCTTTTTAATGATACTAAATGAAAGTCCTCCCCTTCTAGCCTTACGACACAGTGATAGCTGGCGGGAATACTTGCGCCAAATGCATTTTTAGCTTTGAAGTCTATATTTGTTTCATAAATATTTTTTTCAACGTGCATAACTTTATTCCCGTGATATATCATTTCCATCGAATCCGGGTCATTTAGTTGTTCTTTTATAAACAATTGACAAACGCCACTTGCTCCGTCTTTATTTTCTTGTTCTATTTCTTTAGCGGTTTTAGGGGCTAAACAAGAATGCATGACGAATAAGGACATTACCCCTACTGCACCTCCAAATATAGCTGCTTGTATTTTTTCTTTTTTTGGGATGTCTTTCCATTTTCGTTTAGCCCGTGCTAGCTTAATTTGTTTTTGAATATCATCCCCACAATTCAAGCAAGCTTTTACTTTATCACTAACTTCTTTACTGCATTCACTGCATTTAATAAGTGCCATTGTTTTATTCTCCGTAGTTATTTATATTTAAATTTTTTAGTGCATTTAGCACAACAATCGTTAATTTTACCAATTGGGGGTAGGGTAAACAGGCTTATTTTCTTCGTATAAAATTAACGATTGTATTAATTTTCCATCACATGAAGTTAACCCACCTACCGGCGTGTACCCTTTTTCTAAGTAAACTGTTATTTTTTCGTAGAATTTAACAATCTCTTCCTCAAAGAGGTCAGATTTTGGGGAGGCGCCACAAACACATACTGTATAATCAAGTACTTTCATTTTTATTCTCCTTTAATTTTATAAAATCATTATGATAAAAAAATAATATCTTTTTGTTTATTGCCAATGAAATACTATTTAGCCCTAATTCAAATAACCGCCTATCATCCGCGTTAAATTCATTTATCTTTTTATCAAATTTAACGGCGTGTCGTGCCAGTGTGCCCTCATCTGGAGGCGTTTTTAGTTCCAATGCGTATTGAATTTTTGTAATACCACTTTGTGAAAAAGTTATCATTTTTTAATTTTCCCCCGATTGGTTAAATATTTTTAAAAATATTTCAAATTTTTTCTTACATTCGTGGCAATATGCCTCGATTTTTCCTTCATGATCAGGCATTGAAAGAAACACATAAGCTCCACTCCCAAGTAAAAGTTTTTCGTCATGTACTGTATAAAATGGACAATCTGTACGCATTTTGTATTTTCTCCAGGTTTTAAAGATGGCGGATAGGTCACCTTTCGTTTATAAATCGACGTAGTTTTTCTTTTCGGCGGGTAACTCCCACTGATTGTGGTAGTACCCGTCTTCGTCTTCCCAGTCGTTCCACTCATCTAGCCAACCGTATAGTATGCTTGCTTCTAAAAGCCCTAAGTTTTCAAATTCTTCTTTAGGCACGCCATCTAATAAAAACGCTGTAAAGTCATGTAAAACTGCATTGCCCCCTGAAAAAACTACCGCCCATCTTCGAGCTATTACTTTTCCTTTTTCTACTTCTACGAGATGTTTTACATGTAAACTTTCTGGCACTCCCTCGTAATTTTCTAAATATTCTTTTTTCGCGTGGGCTAAAGCTTCTTTTAAATCTTCGTAAAATACTGTCATTTTTTTTATCTCCTGTTTTTTCGTTATTGAACTTTGTATTTTGTAAACATCAAATTGATACGCACATCTTACCAAAATATTAATTTCAGTCAAAAAGAAAATTATATTATTGCGATTATAGGTTTAAACCGGAGGGAATTTACTACTTTCGATACCTTTTGGCGATAAAACCGCCCGCGGCTTTGATAGGATAATGGCTAGCCCAGGGGGGGAATTGCGTCATGAGTTTTTCAAAATCTACTATTTTATCGAGAAATGAAGCGTTTTCTATTTCTGGCATTTCACAAACAATCTCATCATGCGTGTGTAAAACGACAGGAAACCCCTCGTTTTCTAGCGTTTTTATCGCGTACATCAGGATATCACGCGCTGTTGCTTGAACGATATTTTCCGTTAGTTTTCCGCCGTAAGTCGACATGCGAACCCAGCCCATTTTTCCGTGCAATTGATTACTGTTCCACATCTCAAATGAAATCTTATTTTCTGGGTCTAATTGTGCGTTGTGGTAGACAAGTAAACGCTTGGAAGGTAATTCACAAAAAAGCGTGTTTTTCTGCATAAAAAAGCATATATCGTTGTGTGTAAATCGTTCAAACGGATTGCGTATTGCATTAACTGCGCAACGTTCAACAGAGTACCAGAAATCCACAATATTAGGGTTTTCAGAACGCCATTTTCTAACGACGTCTAGTAGCTGTGATTCGGGGATAAAATCTAGCGCACCTGCGCGAGCCCAGGCGGACACTCCGCCTTGATAACCGGCGGCAAGTTCGGCTACTTTTCCAAATTTGCGCAAAGGGTGATGTTTTTTATGCTCTTCATAGTAATTTAAGATATCGCTAAGGGGCGTCCGGGTGATCCTAGCTACGCTTTCTTCGTATATCTTCCCATGTGACTTAAACACATTAATACGCCACGTTTCACGCGCTAAAACAGCCAATACGACCGCTTCAATAGCTGAATAATCTGAAACAATTAATTGTTTCCCCGGGGGAGCTATAAATAAACTTCGTATGCACGCGGAAATTGTCTTTAACGGATCAGGATTTAACGCTATGAATTTATCGTACCCGAAAGTTATTACTTCTGCGCAAACCCTGTTTATGTCGCGCGTAATACTTGCGTTAGGTAAGTTCTGCGGTTGAACCCCCGCGCCCGAAGTACGCCCAGTACGCGCGCCATAATACATATACCCTCCGCGTAAACGGGGGTTAAGTTCTCCGTCCGTTTGTGACGCACGGTATTTTAACGCGTATAATTTTTTAACAGAGGATTTACTTGATTCGCGACGGATAGTTAATAGCCGCTCAAGTAGTGGTGGGGGCGGTGGGTCAGTCAATAACTCATTAACCGTATTTTTGTTAAGACTCTTTATTTTAAGCTCGAAAGTCTCATTAATAAACGTTATAAAATCCCTAAGCTTTGTATATGAAGTAATCTTCCCGTGAGTTAATTGCGCTAGTTCTTCGTTATAGCCCGCTAGTGTCTTTTCAAGCACGGAAATAAAAGAATTTACACAATCAATATCAATACATACCCCGCGTTGATTAATGACTTGATCTAATTGCCAGTACTCTAATTCTTTGGGGGGTAAATCAGGAATAGCTTTATCTAACGCGTGTTCAGTTACGACATCTTGTTTATTATACTCTAAGAACTCCATCATTAAACTAGAGCCGATTAAAAAATTACGCGTGCTTTGATTATTTTTCGTAGGGTTTCTCGGTACAGAAAACTTTTTAAGAAGTAAAGCGCCTTCCTTTTTTTGCTCCGGTAATTTGAGTACTTTCGCGGCTTCTTTTAAAGAACCTGGTAACGAATAAGCGCGGGCTTTTGCCATCGTACATTTGAATTTACATAAGGGTAACGGCGGGAATCCGTATTTAGGTACTCCCACATTCTCCCAAATAAGGAACTCAAACATAGAGTTCCACGCATGAATCTCCGCGCCTTCGTCTAGCGCGTCTTCTAATTCATATGGAAAGTATACATTTGCGTCCGGCGTCCATACTTCTACGTCATTTTCCCCGATTTTATACGCCATTGACAGGATAGCCGTAGAAGGGTGCACGCTATACGCATGCGCCCCAATAGCCCCTATGCCGGTCTTTCCAAGCCCCGGCAATACGCGCCATTTTTTCCCATCGAAATTAAATCCGGCCTCAGAGTACGTCTCAAAATCTAAATGGATTTTAATCGTCATTTTTAAAATCCTCCAACGTTTCTAACATGTGTAACGCTACTTCTAATTCTTTACCTATCACCCACGCGTGCCTTACGTGATTTTTCATTTTATCCGCTGTTTCAAGTCGTTTTTTTAACCAGCGTTTATAATCGTTAATAGTTTCCATTTTGTTAGAAAACGTTTTTTTATTTATATTGTACAAATTTGAATACGGGGTAATCATGCTAAATTCTCCTTTATTTTTATTGTTAAATTTTTTGCTTTTTCCACTTCTAAAATTTGCGCAGTTAATACGTCCACGCCGAACGTCACATAAAACAGCTTATAAATCTCAGGGGTCGTTAACTTCTCTGTACGTTTAAAATGGGCCCATTTGTCGATGAGCTTTTGTAATTCTTCGTGGATGAGTCGCCTCTCTTTATAGATATTACTTAGTCTAATTCGTGCAGGCGTGTTCCCTAACAATCGCATAGGGAACATTGGTGGGCTATGTATTTTTTTTATTTGGGCTTTTAAAACGTTAATCGTGTGTTTACTTAGTAAAGTCAGATCGCCATGCACGGCCTCAGGAGTTCTTTTTATTTCGCGTATGGGTGCTTTTTTACAAAAAGGGCATTGTTTCAAGTGGATTTCATACACGAGAAAACACGAAGTACACGTAGTAATTGATGAGATTTTTTCTTCTTTTCTCTTGACCGTTCTATCATCGAGCGACCATATGCGCGGGGAGTCGGGTACTCCGTGGCGGAACACGTTACCCACGTGATCAATAATTAGTGCGCATTTTTTATTTTCAGAGGGGCGTAAAGCGCGTCCGAATTGCTGTGCGTATACTGCAAAGCTTTGAGTAGGGCGCGCCATACTAACGACTTCAACGGCGGGTATGTCCACGCCTTCGCCAAGTAAGTCCACACTGATCAATTGTAAAATCTCCCTATTTTTAAAGCGTTGTATGGTTTTCGCGCGATCTATCTCGCTTGTTTTACTGCTGATGATTTCGCACGGAACGCCGTAATCTAAGTAATTTAGTTTAACACTTTCCGCCGTGTTTAAATCAGTTACGAAAGTCAATCCTAACTTACCGGCTGCAAATTTAACATAATTATGCGCGATATCCCCGATCACTCGAGACTTTTGCATAGACGCAACTAAATCGCGCGGAGCATATTCCCCACTTTTTGATAATTTCACGTTCGCTAATATTAAATCAGAAGGGGGCGCGGCTATTTTATAATCGCTTAGAAATCCATTTTCAATCAAGTATTTCATATCCGTGCCTATAATTATGCCGTCAGCAAAGCCGCTTGCTGTCGCGCCTAGCCCTTTGCCGTCTAACCGCTCTGGCGTTGCTGTGGGTAATAAAATGCGCGCGTTACTGCATTTTTCTAGTATCGTTCCCCATTTGTTTTCACGTATGACGTGGTGCCCTTCATCTACAATGACTAAATCAAATGCTTTGAAATTTATATTTTTTCTTATCAGCGTGTCTATAGCACTAACAATAATTTTACTACCCGGTTTGTAATATGACTGTCTTAAATGTAAATGGTGCACTTGCGAAATTATTTTTTTTGTACTTTCAGAAGAAACTACGTCATGATAAATGCCGTTTTGTGCAAGACACAAGGACGCTTGTGCAAGCAATTGATTCCTATGCGCAATAAATAATGTTTTTCCCTTGTTTTTTTTTATTAATTCACAGAAAATAACTGTTTTTCCGGCACCGGTAGATAATTGCAGAACTAAAACCCTTTTACCAGCCTTCCAGCGTTTATCGATTTCATTTAAAGATATAATTTGATACTCTCTAAGATTCATTATGGTTTTCACTCCGTTTTTGATCTATAACATTTTTCAGTTAAAAAATAATTGAATGTAATAAAAATGCTGGTATTATTCACGCAGATAATTTTGATTTTTCCAAAATATACATTAAGAATAAATTAATATCAACCAAATAATACTATTTTTAATGCGGTTTTATAGAGGTAATCAGAATTAAGCAAACTTAATATTATGAAAGATTTATTTTTTAAGAAGCACGCGGGGTACACTCCTTTTGAAAAAAGAGACATAAGCGGCGAAACTTGGGATAAAGAGCTACACGACGAGCGTAAAATAATTTGGCTACAAGGACTGTGGCTAAAAAACTTAACGAAGATAGAGAAAAAAGAGATAAAAGTAATCGAAGTATTTAACGTTGCTATGAAAGAAAAAAACGAAACACTTTTTAAACGATTAGAAGATAAAATTCTAAGCGTGTATTTAAATACAAACCGAAACATATTTAAAGATTTAAAAAAGAAATACGGCTTGACTAGTTTCAGAAATTTAAAAATCGATACTGCAACGCTTGTTAAAATTCTTCACGATCTAGAGAAATGACACATGAATAAAATAAATTTGAAAATGTCGCAAATAAATTTATATAAGAATTGCCCGGGGGCGGGCGGGTTAATTTCACAAATGGGCGATGGCGAATTATCTGAATCGCAAGAAGAGGGAATACTTGCACATGCAACAGTATTTGCTTTAGCTAAAAAAGAAGAACCGCCCATTGGGGCTACGTTAGAGATGATCGAACACGCAACAGCGTACCTCACCAGCCTAGAGCCTCTTCTTGCTAATCCGGATATCTTCAAAGAATTTGAATCCCCGGTTACTCTATATATAGAACATGATCGAGTCGTGTCCGGTATTGCAGATTTTATAGCATACGATGAAGAAAACAGACTAGTAATCGTTCACGAGTATAAATACGGGCATGTACCGGTTAATGCCGAATATGATTTACAAACAGTCATTTATGCGTCCGCCGCGTACCCGATGGCTGAAAAAGTCATTGTGTCTATAGAGCAGCCCCGAAGTTTTGGGGAAACAAAATCTATAAAAGTGTACGAAGGCGAAGGATATAGGAAAATACAGATATTTGCACGCGGGGTTATGTTTGACGCTGCGCAAGAAAACGCAGCGTTACGAACCGGTGCACACTGTGCTAATTGCCCGGTGCGTTTTAATTGCCCTGCGCTTAGAGAAAAAGTACTACAGTTAACAACCGCGGTAGAGTCGTATACAATGAACCTTGCGCAAGATACTGAAAAAACGGCACAAGAACTTTCTTTCTTGTCCCGTATTAAAGAACTGCTAGACATACGAATAAACGCTATAAAAGACGATTTTACACAACGTATAACCCGCGGGGAACGCGTGCCGGGGTATTTGATCAAGAACGCTTCTACACGTCTTGAATGGAGCGTAGGTCTAGCAACACTGTATGAACTAGAAAAGCGGTATTGCTTGAGTTTGTTAAAAAAGCCAGAGCCGATTACGCCACTACAGGCTTTAAAAAAAGGACTTCCGGAGCAAGTTCTTGTGGAAAATACGTTGAGAAAAACGGGTTCAATGAAGTTATACGAAATCACGAAAGATGAAATTGCTAAAAAATTAGGAGTGGGCACATGAAAAAAATGAAAACAATTGATGACTTGATTGAAAAATTAAGAGAAAAAAGGGATGAATGTTATATCGACTATAAAAAATATAAAGACCCTTTGGACAGTGAGGCTTATTCAACATTTAGCTATGTACTAACGTTAGTAGAAAAACTTAAAAAAAATATGGAGCAACAATGAAAGCAATTGATGACTTGATTGAATATATTAATGAACAGATAGAATGTAATATGATTCTTATTAAGAAATACGGGAGGCCATGTGACCAGGATAAATCTTGTGAAAGTAAGGTTGAAGTGTATCAAAACATTTTATTCTTTTTAAAAATGATAAAAGAGAATATGGGGAAAATTAGAATGGCAGAAAATTACCGAAGACAACTAGGGGGTAACCAATGAACAGCATTGATGACTTGATTGAATATTTAAAATCCGAAAAGCTCTGGCAGGACACGCTAGGGGGAAGAAGTGACATAGTTATTGCCATAAGAAGTGTTTATATACAAGTAATACGTAAAGTAGAAGAATTAAAAACTAACATGGAGAAAGCAAATGAAAACAATACATGAGTTTGAATCGTGGTTAAAACGGCTATTGCCCGGGCAGAACAACGAGGAAGCCACGCGACTTTTAAAAACAATCCTGTGGCAATTACGCCCGATTACGGATGGCGATTTTGGAAAATTCGTAAACGGTTCGCCGGCTAACGATGAATTGGGGCTAGTTAAATGAGACACATGGAAATTAACCGTATTGATGACTTAATAAATTTCATTAAAGAAGAGCTTAGAGAAGCTAGAGAAGTTTATGAAGATTTTATTAGAGCTGAGTCGTATGAATATGTGCTAGAAAAATTAGAAGAACTTAAAACTAACATAGAAAAAGCAAATGAAAACAATTGATGACTTGATTGACTGGTTAGAAAGGGCGCGTTTTATAACTACCAACTGCGGGGTACAAGCGGCTGAGTACAGTTATGCGTATGGTTTAGTTTTGGAAAAAGCAAATGAATTAAAAACTAATTTGGAGAAAGGTATTAAGAAAGCTAGCATACCCGTAGCTGCTTCTTTTGCTAAGCAATGTACCGCTGCTGTAGAAATAATTGAAAGTGGAAATATCTTTCAAAAAGAAATGGAGAAAAACAATGACTCTAGAAAAACTTAAAGAGTACATCAACGAGCAAATAAAAAACCTTGAAAAAAGCCATATTAAAGATTGCTTAAACAGGGGGTGGTTTGAAGGTCAAAAAACCGCTTATGAGAACATTTTAAAGAAATTAAACAATATGGAAAAAAACAATGAATCTTCAAATTAAGAAGATAAAAAAATATCTTCGCGATTTCATACGAAAAGAAGAGCTAGAAAACGAACTAAGAGGTATAAAAAATACTCCCGAGTCTTCGTACTCAGTAGGATTTTCACACGGGGGGATTGAATGCGCGGCAAATATCTTAGAAGTTATAAAAAAGAATGAATCTCTTGAATTTTTAAACGAGCGTCATAAGGCTAAAAAACTTAAACAACTATCATTACTATAAAAAAGGAGAAAAAAGCATGAAAAAATTTGAACCATTGAAACTGTTATCCCCTATTGGTCGGTTGGTGCAGGGTTCGCTGTATGAGCCCATAACCACAGACTTAGATAACAATCCGTTAAAGTACAAAAGCGGAAAAAAAGCAGGGCAAGACGCTGCGCGGTATTATTTCGCTGTGGCTATAAAAAAAGGAAAGGAGAAATCTTGGAAAATGACGGAATGGGGAAAGAAAATAGCAAAACTAGCGGAAGATGAAGCCGCCCCCGGTTCCACAGAACGTCATGACTTCGCGTGGAAGATAGAAGACGGTGACGACAGCGAGCCGAATCAAAATAATCGTAGAAATTGCGACTTAGAGGGCTATCCAGGAAACTGGGTAATAAAGTTCAGCACGTTCATAGCGCCGCAAATTGTTAACGCAAAAGCAGAGCAGTTAACGCAAGAAGGATTTATCAAACCTGGATATTTTGTACAAGTTTATTTCTCTGTGGCGTACAATAACCCCGCGCATAAAACTACAGTGAAAAACGGACTATTTTTAAACCCTGAAATTGTATCGTTTCAAGCGTATGGCGAAGAAATAACACAATTCCATAGACCTGATCCTAAAGCCGTAGGCTTCGGGGGGCAGTTACCCGCGGGAGCAAGTTTAACGCCAATTTCACAACTAGATGAACCCGCCCCTGTGGAGGAAGAATCTATTCTTGATCCTGAGGTTTTTGTAGAAGACGCACCAGAGCCCCCCGCCCCACCCGCGCCGCCATCCGCCGAGCGTAAAGTCTCTAAAGGCGGCCACACCTGGGATTTATCGTCCATGATAAAGAAAGGCTGGACGGAAGACGCGCTAGCAAGCGCCGGTTATACATTCATTTAAGGGGAAAGCATGCGAAAAAATCTATACACGCTAGATAAAATCGATATCTTGCATAGTAAAATTAAAAAACTATGTTTGCTTAATTTCGTGATATACGCAGTTTTACTAGCGTGTATGGTTTATCGCCGGATGGATTTAGGTTTGGTTCTTATTTTATTCCCGGTAGGGTACGCGTTATTCGTATCATACGCGGTATTTTATGATTTTAAATCCCCCCGGAGAAACTAAATAATGAAACCAAATATAAATGAAAGAAAAGGGTGAAACATGAAAAAAGAGTATTGTTTAACGCAAACCGAAGATGTCCTAGATATTATTGCTGAGAAATGCGAAAAGGCTTTTATCATAAAGAGCGCTATTGACTATTTAATAAGCATAGGATTCACACCTGCAGAATACAAG
>ERZ869921.1028-NODE-1028-length-13073-cov-5.550699_pt1 | contig 13073 bp, 20 predicted proteins | sample MGYA00579310_ERZ869921 | MGnify/ENA primary metagenome ERZ869921 (study PRJEB32216, sample SAMN09231816) | wastewater metagenome | place: USA: Maryland | collected 2016-06-21 | study: EMG produced TPA metagenomics assembly of the PRJNA472060 data set (Reclaimed...
TCCATGACGACTACCTACGCTTCCTCCGTTGTGGGCGATCGCGTTGTTGCGCTCGCCGAATCCATTCGTGATGCCACTGCTCACATTGGGCGGGCCGCTTTGGCCGTGGGCAAATGATCGTATCTACCACCGAATCTCGTCAACGTGCGGGGCGCGCACGACCTCGCGCCGCCGCACCACCGCATCCAACACGCGGGCCAAGGGAGCCAACGCACGTGCCGGAACCGCGAGCTTCTCGCCGAATCCAAAATCCTTCCGCTGCGCCGTTCGCACAAACCCGCTGGTCGGAATCGCGCCGTGCACCTCGAATGGCGGGCCGGCGATGTAGACCAACACGTCCGAGTGCGAGAGCTTGCCGTGCGCCGGATTCACAATCACCCAGCTTCCCGCAGCGGCCCGAGGCGACCCGTCTTTCAGCAGCCCTGCGTGGATGACGTCGACCTTGATGGAGTGGCCGCGATGCGTCAGCACGATGTCGTAGCCGTCGTCGCCGCTCAGCAGCACCCGCGTATCTCGAATGCCGCCGTATGCCTCCGTGAACCAGGCCTCAGCTTCGTCCGCTACGATGTCGGTGCCGCGCGAGTAGGCCGAGCCGTCGCGACGCGTCCGCGTCCACCCTGCTGACGCCTTGATGTCGTACCGCGCCGCGCCGCCCATATAAGGACGTCGGAGTCTACCACGAAGATGGTCGGGACGACTGGAATCGAACCAGCGTGATCTCGCTCCCAAAGCGAGCGCCTGGCCGCTAGGCTACGTCCCGATGGTGCGGGAGGTGAGAATCGAACTCACCCGATGCCCTGTTCCCGAAACAGGTGGCCCACCTTGAGCCCGCTCCCGCAATTGGTACCACTGCCGGGACTCGAACCCGGTTTGCCGCGTTGAAAGCGCAGCTGCCTACCCATAGCAGACAGTGGCGTGAGATGGTACCGGAGACGAGACTCGAACTCGCGGACACCGCGCTGAGAACGCGGGCAGGCTAGCCTACAACCTGAACTCCGGCACAAAAATTGGTAGAGGCAAGAAAGCTGGTCGGCGCGGCAGGAATCGAACCTGCGTTATGACCGGGTGTAGGCCGGGTGTAAGCCAGCATTTACTACGCGCCGCCTGAGGCCAACTTTGTGCCTGTATTTGGTGTTGTGCTCGCTATTGGCTGCCCGACACCGATCGCATCGGCACCCTGACCAGTACCTTCTCGCTGTTCCGCATTCGGCCTTGCTCCGATGCTTATCTCGATGGTGCTTTTCGCACAACAACTGGCACTTCTTCAATTCTTCTAGGAACGACTCGTACGACCCTCTGAGCTTCGAGACATCGAATGACTTGTCATTTGGATTCTTGTGATCGAAGTGCAAGTCCTGCGACGTTCCACATTCAATACATTTGCCTCCGAGCAGCCGAATCCCTTCGTCTCTTCTCTCGTGGTACCTACGCAACTGGTACACGCGCTCTTGCTCTCTCGTCCGAGGCATGACGTATTATGCCGCACTCCTCTGCCACTTGGTCCTCGCGGATGGACTCGAACCATCGATTTCCCGGTTATCGGCCGGGCGTCCTAGCCACTAGACGACACGAGGATTGAACGATGAACTGGCCACACCAGCGTCGCGACGGTGGTGTCTCTGCCGCGTCTGGCGCATCCCGCGTGATCGGGCCTGAGGCGCGTCGACTTCCGTCAACGCCGCCGCGAGTGCGGCCCTTGCGGCTGGACACGCCGTCTTCGGCGACCAGTTCAAACTTCGCAGCGCACCGAGTTCGATGTGCGCGCGTTGGAAATTGGCTGACAGGGTGGGACTCGAACCCACGCATCTTCCGGTTAACAGCCGGATGCTTTACCAACTTAGCCACCTGTCAACGAGCTGAATCTGCGCGGTCGGAGTTGCGCCGACGTCTCGCGCTTATAAGGCGCGGGCTCTGCTGTTGAGCTACGCGCAGTTTGGGGCTCCCGGCCGGACTCGAACCGGCGACACGCGGTTTAGGAAACCGGCGCTCTGTCCTGCTGAGCTACGGGAGCATGACGATTGATGAGCGCGTCGATCTCGTCCGTCCGCTCAAACAACTCCAAGGGGAGGAACCCGCCGACGACCGCGTCAGGCGCGCAGGCCAGCGTGCGCATGTAGCCGTGCACCTGGTGAATCCAGTCCAAGCGCCGCGTCTGGCTGGCCACGAGGTAATACTCGCGCCCAATCTCCACGTCGTCGTTCAGGAAATCAACGCCATCAAGACTTCGGGTCTTCAGGCGCGCGACGATGACCATCCTTCAGCCCCTCCAGCGAGTACTTGCGTTCCCACCACTGCATCGCCGTGTGATACCCCTGCCGATAGCCCGCCGCGTAGGCGGCCCCCTTCGTCGGGTATCGCTTGCCGATCGCCAGCCGGCGCTGCTCAGCCACCTTGCGATTGGCTAAGCCGGCCTTGCGTGCGCGCTCGGATTTCCACACCGGATCAGCGCACTTGCCGCCCACGCATTTACGATTGGTCTTCGGCGGCACCGGCATCGCGCGGAGTGTATCAGGACACAAGTGTCATGGTCAATGGCGACCCCACAGGGATTCGAACCCCGATCTACGCGGTCAGAGCGCGTCGTCCTAGCCGTTGAACGATAGGGCCATCTTGGAGCACCGAGCCGGAGTCGAACCGGCACGCACCCAGTTAGAAGCTGGGGGCAATGTCCGTTCTGCCATCGGTGCGAACGTGGTCGACACAGCAGGACTCGAACCTGCAGCCTTCGCCTTCGGAGGGCGGCGCTCCGTCCAGTTGAGCTATGTGTCGAAAGTGGTCGATCGGGCCGGGGTCTCACCGGCGTTCCGCAGTCGTGCGCGCCTGGTTCAGCGGCCGAAGCCTCCCATTAGCGACATCTCAGCTGCGCGCTCTCTATCCTGAGAGGGTCTCTCCAGTCAGCTCTATCGAGCCTGAGCTACCGATCGGAAATTGGTGGACGCGACAGGGATCGAACCTGCCAGTGCCACGGTGCAAACGTGGTGTCGCCCCATTGCGACCTCGCGCCCAAATGCCCCGATACCCGACTTGCGTGCGCACGCGCATCAGGCCATTGCATGGTCGTGGCCAGCCACTCTTGGAGTGCGGCAGAGGAGTTGAACCTCTCTCATGACGCTTTGCAGGCGTCTGCCTGGCCGCTCAGCCAGCCGCACAATTACTCGACGGAGGTAGGCGTGCTACGACGCCTCGTTCTCTGTCCGTCAGCGTCCAGGCGATGGGCAGAGCCAACGGCCGACGTCTCGGCCGCTGGACGTTACCTGCCCTCGTCCCTGGAGATCATTGCGATCCTGCCTGACGGCTCCTCGCATCTTGGTGCTCGCGGAGGGAGTCGAACCCCCAGCCTTTCGGTTCGTAGCCGAGTGCTCCGTCCAGTTGAGCTACGCGAGCAAATTCTTGGTGCGTCAGGCGGGACTCGAACCCGCACCCTGCCGCTTAAAAGGCGGCGGCTCTGCCATCGAGCTACTGACGCATGGAGAGGATGATCGGATTTGAACCGACGTCTGCGCGTTGGCAACGCACTGTCCTAGCCACTGGACGACATCCTCACTCGTGACGGCCAGCCGGATATGTCCGGCCGCTTACGGAGAGCTAGCACCCTCGCCGTCGATTTCAAATGGTGCGGGTGGCGAGACTCGAACTCGCATATCCAGGTTGGAAGCCTAGCGTCCTGCCATTGGACGACACCAGCACAGCGATTTCTACCGACCTGTAGAATTTCTACAGCGCAGTAGAAATCTGACGATCAAAATATGGCGGGCCGAGCAGGACTCGAACCTGCGTATTCGGTTTTGGAGACCGACGTCCTAGCCGCTGGACGATCGACCCGCATTCCTTCTGGCGATTCAGTTTTCAAAGAGCGTCGATTCGGTCCGGGGTGGCTGACGGGAGTTGCACCCGCAAATCACTGGTTCACAGCCAGTCGCTCTCCTCATCGAGCCTCAGCCACACCGCACCGAACCGAACTTCATGGAGCCGCGTCGCGGAATCAAACCGCGCTGCCATCGCTACAAGGGACAGCCGATCTCAGATCACACGGCACGAACTGGAGCCGCTGGAGGGACTCGAACCCTCTCTGCTTCCATACCAAGGAAGCGCCCGCCCTGCGACAACGGCCCGAAACTGGGGCCGCACCTGGGAATCAAACCCAGCAAGACGTCGTTACGAGTGACATCTGCGCTCAGCGCGTACGGCTCATGGCGCACTCGACGGGAATCGAACCCGTGTTCTCGCGTAGACAGCGCGGCATCCTGCCACTGAATGACGAGTGCACGAAAATGGTAGCGGGTACCGGAATCGAACCGGTCTGGATCAGGTTATGAGCCTGTCGACTCACCAGTCGTCTTACCCGCAACGCGTTCGGCGCTTGACCTTGGAAGGTGGAGGACTTGGCGTCCTCGAATCGGTGGGATCTGCTAGACCTCGACCTTCCAACCTAGAAACGATTATCGCGCCCGGCTTCTGGCCGGATCGCGAAGGTCGCTTTGGGCTGCCACGTGCCTGTCGGCCTGACGTGGATGGTCGAGAGCGTCAACACAGTAGGGAGATTATAGGCAGGGACACCGATGTCTGTCAACACCGAAATACCTAGAAGCCGGACTGCTCCAGTAGTAGATGCTCGGGCCTTGTCATTGTCGGCTTTGGAATGGGCTGACGATCAGCCGCAAGATGGCCAGCAGGACCAGCGCCACGAACAGCGCCACGATCGGATGCTCCGAAATGACTTCAAAGACCTCACGCATGTGTGACTCCCTTCAAACGCTGATGCTGCGCCCCACCGTAGCGGCGACCCTCGTGGGCGGGGCCATCGATGGCGACGCGGAGATCGGCGAGCACGGCATCGAGCGTCGCGAGCTTCGCCCATGCGAGGCCGCGCGCGTACGCCGTCTGGTCTTCGCCGGACTTCCATCGATCGTGCGCCGCCTTGCGGAGTGCGCCGATTCGTTGTTCAAACGCGAGCAGATCGTCTGATGCCATTGCGCCAATACCACCGTTGGTAGACAGGTTTCGCTGACTTCAATCCCGCCAGCAGCCCAAACGTCGCAGGCGGCTTGTCGCCGGGCTTGGGCCACTCTACCCAGAAGCTGAACGAGACGGTCGTTGCCTGCACGGCCTTTTTCACTTTACGCGGGAGCTTCGGATACTTGCGCGGCTTGCCGTAGCGCGTGCCGTAATCGCCCTTCATGGGATGATCTCTGGTGTGCGGATCAGCTTCGCCGCGAGGACGCGCCGTTTCTCCGCGAAGAACTCTGCTACCGAATCCTGATTCGCGCACAGCCATTCGCCGACCTTAATGGCCCGCTCGTGCCAGCACCGGCAGTCAGACACGAAGTACCGCCCATCCAACACCACCGCCGTGACGGCATACGTCAGCGCCGTCGCGTTCGGATCATTCACGAGCTTCTCGATCTCGCCGTCTTCCCAGTCCCAATCCATGGACGGGTTGAAGAACGTCCGGCCGCACTCACACTGCCGCACGGACGATCCGCTGCGGCTATCGAAGGCGCGGTCGATGATGGCGACCAACTCGGCTGGCGTCATGGCGTCGCTCATTAACCGAAGATCCGTTCCATGAGCGATGGTTCCGCTGTGCGGACCTGACGAATGATTTCCACAATCCGAAACGGGCGCTGACAGGATCCGCAGGCGATTGACGTCGCATCCGGACTTGTCACCCGGTTCATCTTGCCGCAGGCTTCACAATGAATGACTGGCATTCGATGAATGACTGGCATGTGACCTCATCTCTTGGCCTTGGCCTTGGCCCTTCGCACCGGCATTGCGCGACGAATCGACCGCAGCGTCGTCGGAATGCCCGTGAAGTTCCGGCAGTTGAGCAGCCGATTCAGGGCCTTGAGCTCGTCTCGGATCTCTTGCAGCAAGATGATCTGGATCGCGTTGTGCGACCACGTGTTCGAGGCCTCGTTCTCAGGCGAGAGCAACCAGTCTGTGCCGTACTGCTGAGAGGCATGCTTGCGCGCCATCAGTCCCCCAAACCTGCATGCTCCGCGAGGCGCGGCGTGAACGTCCCGTAGATCGGCTTCCACGTGCCGGGATACAACCACTCGATGCACCGACCGCCATCAACCAACTCAATGGGACGCGCCGAGGAATACCTGAAGATGACGTTACGCCACGCCCCACGGACCAAGCGCCGACGCACGAGGCGCAGGAACTCCTCCCCGGTGTGGTCTCGATAGATGACCACAGGCTTGCCGGTGATGACGTGAAGCACCCAATAGAGCGCCAGATACCGCCGCGTCATGGGACCATCCGATCGCAGCCCTCACGGAGCCAGGCGCGGTAGCTCACGGCTCGTCTTCCTCGTCCTCGTCCTCTTCATAGCCGAGGCATTCACACTCGCCATCGTCGCCGATGCACGGGCCGTCATCGTCGTCGTGTTCTTCAATCGCATGCCCACAAACACACGCCATTCGCCACCTCTGCCGAGATGGTAACAGCGCTGGACACGCATGTCTAGACTAAAACTGGGCCGGGAGCCCCGTCTCGTTGGCGGAGGCGTCCCCGATGATCTGGGCCGGCGTGAGGCCCAACCGATTGGTGCGGTAGCGCAAGAGCGCTTGCGTGGTCATGTCCACCATGTCGTCGTTGGGCGCGCGCGGGAACGTGCTCAACTCATCGAGATACTTCTCGACCCAGCGCGTATTCGGAATCACGGACGGATCCGGCACCCAGACGTTGCCCGCCTCGATCATTGGCGCGACCGCATGCAGGCGCGACTCCTTGCTCCCCTCCGGCGTCACCGGCATCATGCCCACCAACTCGTTCTTCAGCATCGCCACCACCGCCGGGCCGTTGGCCTTGTCTTCCACGAGCTTCAGGTCCGCTTCTGGATACAGGCCGCTCATGATGCGCACAGCCTTCAGCGTCGCGGTGATGTCCATCCGTTCGTGAATCAAGTGCAGCAGATAGTGATTGCTGCCCTTGCGGCACCAGGTTCCGCCCGCCACGAAGTCCGCCGTCTTCGTGTCCTTGAACGACATGTCCCAGCTCTGGAGGTACTGCCCCACGCCGGCGGGCAACTCGCGGTACAGCTGAAACCAATCGCGCTTGATGATGGCCCCGCCGCGCGGCACGGGTTGCTGCTGCAACTGGCCCGCCGCATTGTACGAACCCAGGTTCTCTTTGATCTGGTTGACGGACGCTTCCGGGAATAGGCCCGGCCAGAGCAGCTCTCCTGGCACCGTGCGGCGATCGTGCGCGCTTGCCACCTTCGGGTCGTACTCCATCGGCAAGCACAGGTGCGTCCACCCGGTCTTCTCCTTCAGGAGATGCCCGGACAGGTCACGCTCATGCAGGCGCTGCATGACCACGACTTGGCGCACGTCACGGGAGAGACCGCGCGAGGCCATCGTGCCGTCGAACCAATCGTTGGCTTCCTCGCGCTGGGTATCCGAGACCGCCATCTTCGGATTGAGCGGGTCGTCAACGATGGTGTAGTCCGGGTGCTCACCCATGCCGCCGCCGCCCACGGACGTCGCGATGCGCCAGCCCGACTCACTCGTGCCGAGTTTGGTCTTCTGGTTCTGGTCGTCACGGAACTGGACCTGAGAGAAGTTCAACTGGAACCACTCGGACTGCACGATGTCGCGGACGCGCATCAGGTCGCGGATGGTGTTCGTATCGATGAAGGCCGCCGTCAAGAACCGCAGATGGGGCTGCGAGATCCACATCCACGCCGGCCACATCACGCTGATGATCAGGCTCTTCATGCAGCCCGGCGGGATGTTCACGATCAGGCGGGTGATCTCGCCAGCGGTCACCCGCTCCAAGACCTCGCACACCACGTCGATGTGCCAGTTCGGGACGAACGGCTTCGCCGGCTCCACGATCGGCCATGCCGCCTCGATGAAGTACCGGAGCTTACGGCGACACAGGGTCGCGTGGAGCTTGCGCCGATCAATCACTGGTCATCATCGTCGCCGGACAGATCGTCCTCAGGGCCAGGCTCCGGCAAGAACTCCTGACCTTCGGTCTCTTTGAAGATGCGCTCCAGCGTCTCCGTCGACAGCTTGTCGAGATCAATCCCCTGATACGACGTGTTGCCATCCGGCGTCGTCGGGGCCACCTTCGTCGGCTTGTCGAGCCCGAGCAGCTTCGCCCGCCGTTCTTCAATCTGCAGCAACCGCGCGATGGCCACCGGGTCGCCCTTCTGGGCCGCCGGCGTCAACGCGAGCGTCCACTTGTCCAGCTTCCGCAGCTGCATGTCGACCACGCGCTCGGCCTTCTTCCGCCGCAAGGCCGCCAAGCTCTCCAGCTCCGCCTGCACGTCGTCGTAGGCCTGCGCCAAACTGACCGAGGTGGCCGCCGCAATCTGCCGGTAGCTCGCCCCGCTGGCCGCCAAGTCCAGGGCCTTCTGACGCCGCAGGGCAATCCGCGCTTGGTCTTCCTGCGAGATGACGCGCCGGTGGCCGCCATGCGTGTTCTTCCGTTTAGCCCGTGCGGCGATGGCGACGGGTTCGGCGCGGTGGCCAAAGGGGCGCTTGGGGAGTTCGGGGTCGCTCATGACTCGCGTCCTTCGCTGGGGGCCTCGGGAACCGCCGTATTGGCCCCGTGGGGCGCATCGGCGGGCAGGGCCGGATGTGCTTGAGGCTCCGTCGGTTGCTCGCGCCTGAGCGGCGGGAGGGCCGGAAAGACGGTCGCCCCCAATCGGGATTGAATCAGGGTCTCCACCATGTCGGCCCAGCTGCGGCCCCAGGTCACCCGCTGCGCCTGGAACCGTGTGGCGATGTCCGGCGGGAGTTTGATCCTGAACGCTTTCTGGCGCTTGTGCCGATGGTGGGCGTCCAGCGGCGTGGTGTCAAGGTGCTGGTCGATGACCGCCGTGATCAGCTGGGTCAGGCTGAGCCCGGTCTCCCGCTGGTGGCGCGCGAGGCGTCCCCAGGACGTTTCCGTGAGCTCGATGCTGAAGGCCTCGGTCGGGGAGTCGAAGGCGGAGCGACGTCCCGCGTGAGGGCGCTTACCTCCGCGTGGCATACAGGTCGCAATCATACACCTGAAGAAACAAACGCCCGCACCGGCTGGGGAGTCGATGCGGGCGTCGCGGCTGGAGGGCCGAGCGACTCGACGGCTTGGGGCGAAGACAAGACGCTGAGCGCGAGGACAGTCTACGCGCGAACGGGCGAGGAAGTTGCGTGCCGCTTCACACGTTCTGTGTGTTCTGTGTTACCGTGCCACGCGACGCAGAATGGAACACCACGTGGAACATCGACGAACAAAGCGCAGGGTGCCGACCTCGTGCCACTGCGGTGCCGAACGCAGGCCGCACCAGCGAACCTGCCTGGCCTGTCACGCGGCGTGGTCAAAAGAGCACCGCACTGCGCATCGAGACATGACGCCAGAGCAGCGCAAGCGGGCCAACTGCCGTAGTTACACCAAAGTGCTCCAGGCGCGAGGAGGCTTACCGAAAGGCCCATGCGAGGGATGCGGTCACGCAGAGGCCCAAAATCATCACCATTGGGGATACGACAACCCTCGATGGTTCATTCGCCTGTGCACTGGTTGCCACCGATCGCTTGAGGCAATTCTGAGAGTCAACCCCGCGCAGCCATTACCTGCCATCGCTCGACGACGAAGCCAAAAACGAGTGAGCTATTGCCATGCAGACGGATGCGCGGGCCGGCGGAACTGCAAGGCCTGCCGGAACATCTACAGCCGCGCGACGCGGAAACGGTTCTCCCAGCTGTCCGATGAAGCCCGGCTGCGCTCGAACTGCCGCTCCTACGCGACCACCTACAAGCGCCGAGGCAAACTGGTGCCCCAGCCGTGCGAGCAGTGTCACGCCGACGCCTCGCTGAGCCGGATGCACCACGAGGACTACACCAAGCCGCTGGTGGTCCGGTGGTTCTGCGCGGAGTGCTTGAAGGCGCTCAGGGCCGCTCGCGCGAGCTACAGCCCGGACCGGTCGGTCGTGTAGGTGTCTTCGAGCGCGCGAAACGCGTCACGCGAGATGAACGACGGTGCGCCCGCCTGGATGGTGGCATGCGCGACCAGTTGCGATTGCTGGCCGCGCGCCGCGATCCGCGTGCGACGGAGCGTCTCCGTCCCCACCAACTCATCGAGCGCGCGAAAGAACCCGAAGCGATACCAGCGCTTGCCGTGCCCCGGCCAACTGCCGACCTCCGGAACCAGGTGCACAATCAGCCCGCCCGGCTTGGCCAGCTGATAGAGCGTCGCCATGCACTGGTAGTGGTCATCGACGTGCTCGGACACCCCAGAGTTCGTCACGATGTCGAACGACGACAGCAGTGACCCGTCAATGACCGGACAGTTCAAATCAATCGGCAGCGCGCCGTCTTCCCCGTTCAAATCAATCGACACGTGACGACGCAGGATGGTCTCGAAGTAGGCCTTCGCGGTGGCCGCACCGCCCGTGAGCGGATCGCAACTGCGCCGGAGGTGCTGGTTGCCGAGCTCGCACATAGCCAAGCTCTCCCGCTGCGACCGGGGATACATGGCGTCGATGGTCTCCAGCACGAAGTCGAGATAGGGCCGCTCGTAGCCCATCATTCGCCCCCGTCAGACGGCTTGACCTCCAAGAGGTCCTGCTCTTTGCGGTATGCGTCCCAGGCGACGGGCTCCATGTCGCTGGCCGCGCACGTCGAGAGGTCGAAGCTCCAGCCCGACGGCGCGGATTTATCCGGATGCACGGAGAACCCCGCCCGGAACGCCTCCCGCTCGACATCGCGCTGCGCTTGCTCTGCGGCTTCCGCCCGCGCCTTCCACATGTCCGTGGCCCGGCGGTTCAGCCGCACCATAGCCTCGCCGTGCTGACGCCCGGCCTGGAACCCTTCGTTGTAGCCACGGGGCGCGGCCAGCATGTCGCCGGCCTCCTTGATGACCTTCGCGGCAGACTCCATCGCCTCGGAGAGCGTCGAGTATCGGTCCGCGTAGGAATGCCCCAGCTTCCACCAGGCATCAGCGATTTCACCCTCAAGCGCCTTGATGCGCGCGCGGAGTTGGCCGACGCTCAGGTAATACGCGCGACGGGCGTCATGCAACACGGACGCCGCTTCGATGACGGCCCGCATGGCAGCAGTGGCACGCGCGACCGCGCTGCCAGCCGGGATGTCATGATTTGCGGCGGATCGCTCCACGCTCAGGTAATACGCGCGACGGGCGTCATGCAACACCTGATCCGTGATCCAGCTAGCCTCCGCAGGATCGGCAATCACCTTGGCCACGTAGCCAGACTCCTCCTCGTCGCATTTCGCACATACGACGGACCAGCTTCGGCCATGCTTGCAGCCGCCTCGGATGGGCGGCACGCACTCCTCCTTACCGCAGCACGGCGTCCGAAGGTTCGGGGTACACCAGCACATTGCGTTCTCCTCTCACCGCTGTTGATGTTTGATCTTCGCTTCGATGCACGTGCCGAGCTTGAGCAAGACCGTCTCGTTCTGGTCCAGAATACGCAACGTCTTGCTGGCGGACTGTCGAACGGACTCTGCCTTCGCCACGGCCTCGATCAGCGTGGGGTGCGAACTCATCGTCATCCACGACGTGCTCGGGACGCGGTACTCCTGAAGCAAGAACGGCGGGAGCAGCACGGTCTTCTCCGGCGTCGGCTTCCACGATTTCTTTCTTCCGCCCCATCGGCTCATGGTTGAACAGCCTTGGCTGTGTGCGCGGACTCGCGATGCCCGCAATGTAGGCACAGTGATGGTGCCGCAATGTGCCCTCTGAAGTTGGCGCAGGGCGTTGGGTCGGCCCATTCGGCCGACCATTCCGCTGGGTGTTCCTGCGCGGGCGGGGCGAGTGGCTCAGGTTGACCTGTTGTGCAGTCGCCAACCTCGACCGCCGCCATGCGTTCGACCCACTCACGGCTGACCTCAATCTTGATGCCGGTGGTCTCAACTGGCACGCCGTTCGGCCACCACGGAGGCATCGGAGCCCAATGCGTGGCCCAATGGCATGACTGCCCGTTGCGCGAGAACAATCCGATGTCGGTGCTTTTGCCGTCACTAACGCGATTGATCCGCTCGCCCGTAATGTTCGCCAGCAGAACCAGCCGATTGTCAGGCACGTTCTTGATCGGCTTCCACGCCTCCGGTGTCTCCGTCCCCACGGATGGCGCGGGCGGGGCGGGCGCATCCGCGCCAAGCTCAGACTCGGCGCGACGAATCGCATTCCGCAGGGCACGCTCCGCATTCCAGAAACTCGGATCTCCGGGCGCGTCTTTCTTGTAGCCACACCACTTGGCGTGGTTCGCCAGCGCATCCTCGGCTCGACGCAATGCCGCAAGCCAGTAGGGCGCATACGCACCGTCCTGCGCCTCAGCCGCTGGGGCTGGCTCCGCGAGATGTCTGTATTTCTCGCTCACGACGCGGGCAGCTTGGCATGCCTCTGAATGCACGGCGAACATGTAGTCACACCAGCAGTCTGGCGTGTTCTGCAAATCCAAGAGCGCCTTTAGTACCTCCACTGTCTGCTCGCGCGGCTCCTCCGGATCCGTCTCACCCAGCGTGTCGAGGCAGCGGGCGAGGGCGGATGCGTGCTCAGTAGAAAGCCGGTATCGCTCTAGGCATACCGCAACCTCCCCAGCCGACAACGCCGCATGTGACGCCTCGTTTTGCTCAGCCGCATACGACAACCACTCCGTCACCAGCGCCCGCAGGGGGGAGAGATCCGTGGGGGTCATGGCTTGGGCTCCTCTGGCTGAAGTCCGCGCGTCATGATCAACTCCTCAGCGTAGACGGCCCGCTTCTGCAAGCTCTCGATCTGCTCGTTTTGCCACACGATGACACGGCGCATCCGCTTGAACTCTTCGACCAAGGCCCGCTCTTCGGTCTCGCCCACGCCGAAGAAATCCACGCGGGACTCCAGGTGCTTCATCGCGCCGATCAGCTTGGGGGTCATGGCTCCTCCGTGCGTGAGGTGTAGAAGTGGCACCCGAAGCCTTCTGGCGCATCCGTGACGTCCAGATTCGTCTTCGGGCACACAGTCCTGTATTCGTCCGTGATGTCTCGCACATTCTTGGCGTTCTGGCACGTCTCGCACGTCCCGCACGTCGCGCTCAGCCGGGAGATCGCGGCGTCGATGACATTCACCTCGCGCGG
>ERZ869921.1029-NODE-1029-length-13066-cov-5.396741_pt1 | contig 13066 bp, 21 predicted proteins | sample MGYA00579310_ERZ869921 | MGnify/ENA primary metagenome ERZ869921 (study PRJEB32216, sample SAMN09231816) | wastewater metagenome | place: USA: Maryland | collected 2016-06-21 | study: EMG produced TPA metagenomics assembly of the PRJNA472060 data set (Reclaimed...
GTTCATGAACGAGACAATCGGCCTCACGCCCGAGCAGATCGAAATGATCATCAAGACCAACGCCAAGGCCGTCACCACGGACATCGACGCCTTCGGCATCAAGGTCACGCAACTGCCTGACGGTCACGTCAAGGTGACCGCCGATACGTCCGCGGCCCATGCTGCCCTGAACAGCCTCGCCTCCCGCATCAGCTCGCTCGGTGCCACCCTGTCAGCGAACATCAGCCGAATCGCAATCAACGCCGGCCAGCGTGCCGAAGGCGGCCCGGTCACGAAGGGCGAGATGTACCTCGTGGGCGAGGAAGGCCCCGAGCTGGCCGTGTTCGGGCGGGACGGGGTCATCGTCGACGCGGCCAAGACCCGCGCCCTGCTCAACGGTGAAGCCGGCGCCCAGGGCATGAAGGCCGGCCCGGCGAAGTACCTCGCCCGGTACGAGACGCCGGCGCCGGGCCCGATCGGTGGCTCGCGCATCGACCCGTCCGCCGTCGCCGCTGCGAACGCCGCAGCCCTGGCCCCGGCCGCCCCAGCCGCTGCCGCCAAGCCCTCCGAGTTCGATCTGACCGACATCGGGTCGATCCTCGAGCGCGGCCTCAAGGCTCAGGCCAGGCTGCAGAAGTCGACCGACGAGCACTTCTTCCGGCTCACCGCACACGCGAAGGCCGCCGTCGCACAGCTGGAGCTCCTCAACGGCAACGGCAAGGGCGACACCCCGGCGACCAAGGCCGCCGCCGCCAAGGCCGCGAAGTACCTCGCGCAGTACGCGAAGCCGCCCGCCCAGCAGAACGGCCAGCGCGGGCCGGCGGCACCGCAGCGTTCGCCGTACCTCGCCGAGTACACCCAGCCGGCCGGTCCGATCGGTGGCTCGCGCATCGACCCTGCTGCGGTGGCAGCGGCCAACGCGGCGGCCCTGGCTCCCGCTGCAGCGGCTACCCCGGCCAAGGCGTCCGAGTTCGATCTGGTGGACATCGGCCAGATCCTCGAGCGGGGCCTCAAGGCGCAGACCACCCTTCAGAAGTCGGTCGACGGCGGCGTGATCGGCGGCATCAAGACGCTGAACGGCTGGCCCCCGATCCAGTCGGTGCAGCTCGGCCTAATCCACCAGGCGATTACCTCCCTCGGCTCCCGGGCCGGCGGCGGCAAGGTCCGCGGGGGCACGGCCTACCTGGTCGGCGAGGAGGGTCCCGAGTTCGCCGTGTTCGGGCGCGACGGCCTCGTACTGGACGCCCCGACCTCGGCCGGCATGGTGGCCCGCGCTGGCCGTAGCCGCTCCGCTGGTGGCGCCACGATCATCCTCAACATCCACCCGAACGCGGTGCGCGGTGATGCGGACGTGCGGCAGATCGTCGACGGCATCAACCGCCTCGGCCGCACCAGCACCCGACCCCTGTTCCCTGCCGGGATCGCTGGCTGATGGCTGTCCCGACGCTGCATCTTGAGGTTGCGCCCGAGCTGGGCCCGCTCGACGTGCCCACGGGCGGCGATTGGGTCGACCTGACCGACCGGCTGATGAACTTCCAGCTCCGCCGTGGGCGCAGCGACCAGTTCGCCAAGTTCACCCCGGCGACGATCTCGGCGACGCTGGACAACAGCGACCGGGAGCTGGACCCGCTGAACCCTGACGGCCTGGTGCCGTGGGACACGGACGTGGGCATGCCGCTCTGCCCGGTCCGGGCCTACATCACCTGGGGCGCCGACGACTACCCGATCGCCGGCCGCATGTTCTTGGGCCCGGAGGCGTGGCGCTGCAACGACCCCGACGCGGGCACGGCGGCGACCGTCGAGTTCCAGGCGATGGACGCCCTCGGCCTGTTCTCCGGGCTGACCCTCACCGATGGCCTGTGGTCGCAGATCGTGACCGGTCTCATCGAGCCCGACGTGTGGATCAAGGGCAACGCCGACGGCACGTGGGACAACGAGATGGACGCGGGGGCCACGTCCGGCACGCAGTCGGGCGGCACCTACACCTACGTCCCGAGCCTGCTGCCCGAGCAGTCGGGCGAGGTCGACGGCGTCGCGTGGAACTTCCCGACGAGCCGCATCCTCACGGTGGCCGAGGCGACCACCTTCCCCGCTGGCACCGTCAACGACTCGACGTTCGCGATCGTGTTGCGGGCAGGGTCCAGTGCGACCGCTCTCATCGGCACGACCGGCGACATGCAGATCGCCCGGGTCTACGACACCGGCACCAGCCGCATGCGCTGGGAGCTGGATGCGATCTTCACCACCGGCAAGCTGCGCCTCAAGGTCTACAACTCGTCGGGCACCCTCACGAATACGATCACCACCGACGGCAACTTCGTGGACTTGGAGCCGCACTGCCTGGCCGTCGTGATCGACGGTGGCACCCGCACCTCGCTGTGGGTCGATGGCGTCCGGGTTGGCACGGCCACCTCCTCGGTCCCGGCGCAGTCCTACGACGGTGACCTCATCGTCGGCGGCACCGTGACGGTCGGATTCACCCGTGCGCTCGACGAGTTGATCTTCGTCAAGCGGGCCATCAGCGACGAGGAGGCGGAGGTCCTGACGGGCTTCGTCACCCACCCGGCCACGTACCGCGGCGAGTCGATGCAGACCCGCATCGAGCGGTACTACGACATCGCCAACTGGACGCTCCAGGCCGACGAGGAAGATCAGTGGATGCCGGCGCCGCTCGCCCTCACCGGCTACTACAGCTACACCTTCGACGGCTGGATTCCCCTGTGGGGCATCGGTGACCTGTCCGGCTCTGTGCCCAAGACGCTGGGCGAGGCCCTCCAAGGCGTGGCCGATGGGATCGGCGGCGACCTGTACACCCGGCGGAGCGGCATGGTGCGTATCCGGTCGATCCTCGCCGTAGAGGACGCCGACCGGGCCATCTCCTTCTCGACGGTGTGGATGCACCTGACCGACGAGGTCTCGCCGACGCCGATCTCCGTGCCTAGCCCGCCTGGCGCCTCTGCCCCGGTGGCCCGCCGCTCGCAGGTGCAGCGCACCGGCTCCCGCTTGGACCGGGTCATCAACATCAGCGATGTCTCCTACGGCATCGCTGACATCGACGGCACGGTCAAGTCGGTCACCCGCCGGGCCACCGACGCCACCTCCGTCGCCCGCTACGGGCCTCGTGCGGTGAGCCAGTCGCTCATCATTAAGGGCGGCGGCATGGCCGATGCCATCGGCGCTCGCACCGTCGCCCGCTACGCGAAGCCTGCCATCGAGTTCGAGTCGGTGACGCTCCACCTCTCGGCGGAGAGCTTCCCTGCCGACGTCATGAACTACCTGCTCTCAATCATCGACCTTGAGCGCGGCGTGCGGGTCTCGTACACGCCGCCAGGTGGCGGTGACGTGATCACCCGTGACACGCAGGTGCAGGGCGAGACGTGGAACTGGAACCCGACGACCGGCCTGACCGTGGCCCTCGACCTCGCTCAATCGTGAAGGACGCCCCATGACCACGACCACCATCGAGATCGATGCGCTGTACCCCGACGGCACCGCGTGTGTCGGCCGGGAGGTGTCGGTCCGTCTGATCGACGGCGGCGCCGGTGGGTCGACCGACACCGCGGTGATCGGCGACGCCCGCGTCGTGCGCCTCGACGCCAACGGTCACGCCGAGGTGGACCTCGTCCCGAACGAGGAGCTGACCCCGGCTGGCACGTTCTACCGCCTGTCGTTGGTCGGCTCGGTGAGTAACCTCGTCCGCAACATCGAGGTCCCGGTCAGCGCCACGCCGATCTCCTGGGCGGACAACGCCATTCAGGTGGCATCGCCGGTCCCGCCGACGTTCACCGGCGTCATCCCCGCCGAGGACATCGCCGTCGATCTCACCGACTACGCCTCCGTCGGCGTCACCGCCGACAACGTGCAGGAGGGATTGGAGCAGGCGTTCGCCGGGCTCGTCGCCCTCGGGTCTGCCGGTGGCGACACCGACCTGGCCAAGCACGCCACCGTCCAAGCTGCTGCACGCATCGCACCGGCGACTGACTTCGTCCTGACCGCGGTGCCGGCACAGACCGTGACTGCCGTCGAACGCCAAGCGGCCGGCCTCGGCACCTACCCCTACTGGCCCGACGGCTCCATCGGCTTCGCCACCATCGGCGCCACGACCTACGGGTTCGGTGCCGTCGGCGGTCTCTCTGCCCGCTGGGTGGCGACGCCGACCGAGCTGCTCGGCACCGTCAACAACAACAACGTGGTGCTGACCACCGACGAGGCCGCCGACTACGCATCGGGTGGCCCGGTCTATGACATCGGCGGCGGCAAGATCATCAAGCTCTGGCACGGCGAGGACCACAGCGTCACGACGCCTGACATCTTCATGTCGTTCTACGGCCTGGCCGTGGCCGACACCGCAACGCCCGACGCGTGGACCGACCTCGGCCGCATCATCACGGCGAAGGTCGGTGACACCGCCGAGGATGCATGGCACGACCTCGCCAATTCATCCATGGTCGTTCACGACGGCTACGTCTACGTGTTCTTCTCGGAGCGCACCAGTGCCCGCCGTGGCGCCTTCGCCGTGGCACGGGCGACCCTCTCGTCCGTCGTCACCTGGGCCACCGGTGGCGCTACCGCCGTGTTCAACAAGTGGTACCAGGGCGCGTGGGGTCAACTCGGCCTCGGCGGTGACTCGTCGGAGATCCTCGTCGGTGCCCCCTATCCGACGTGGTCGGCCGTGATCCGGATGTCTGGCTTCGCTGACCGGTTCGTCCTGGTCTGGACGAGCAAGCTTACGTCGGACGCTGACGCCGGCAACCGGTGGGCGATGTACGCCGCACTCTCTGAGCCGGGATCGGTGACCGAGTGGGGCGACCCGCAGGAGCTCGTCGCACCGACGATGACGAAGCTCGCTTACGTCACCCTTGCCGATGCGAGCTCGCTGAACACCCACGTCTCTGACGCCGCCACGGTCAAGCTCTACCTCGTGTCGTCGGCCGAGGCGGCCACGACCGGCGGCTTCGTGTGGGACGACGCCGAGGTGTTGGTCTACGACCTGACGGTCTACTCCGGATGGGTCGAACCGGCGTTGGTGAACAGCTGGGTAAACGCATCGGGTGCGGCCCGCTACCGGCGTGTCGGCGCCGACAGCGTCGAGATCGAACTACCGGCCGTCACCGGTGGTGCGTCGGGTGCCGCTGCGTTCCAGTTGCCGGCCGGCCTGCGGCCGTCTGCGGCGCAATCGTTCCCCACATTCTCGACCGCGAACGGCGTCGCCATCAGTGCTGCGGCCGTGGTCGTCGGCACCAACGGCGACGTGTCGCCCGCCTACCCCGACGCCACGAAGCCGATCGTGTTTGCCCGCTTCACCCTCCACACCGCCTAACAGGAGCACCACGCATGTCCCCCAAGGTCCGAGACACCATCGAGCGCCTGTTCTGGACGTTCGTCGCAGCGTTCGGCGGCGGCCTCGTCGCCCCCGCGCTCATCCCGAGCATCAACGTGTCAGCCATCCAGGCCGCTGCGCTCGCCGGCGTGGCCGCCGTGGTGAACGCCGTCACGCTCATCGCCCGGGATCGGCTCGCGGTGCTGCCCGCGCCCGGCCAGGCGCTCGCCCGAGAGGCCGCCGCCGAGGCGTACCGCCAGATCGAGGCGAACGACTGATGGTCGCCCCCGGATGCGCCCGCCCCAACACGCCGCGCTCAGACCCGAAGGACATGGCCCAGCTCGCCGAGCCGCTCAGGTCCCGCCTGGCCACGATGATGGCCGACCTCGGCGGCCTGGTGCTCGTGTCCGGGTACCGCGACGCCGGCCGCCAGTGGGACCTCCGCCGGGAACGCTGCCCCGGCCGCGAGTGCTCGCGCTCGTGCAAGGGCTACCCGACCACCGCCCTGCCCGGATCGAGCAACCACCAGCGCCGCACCGCCGGCGACATCGGCGGCCGCAACCTCGACGCGGCCAACCGGGTGAAGGCCGCGTACGGTCTCCACACCCCGGTGCCCGGCGAGCCCTGGCACTTCGAGGCGACCACCAAGGCGCCCACCAGGAAGATCCGCCCGTTCAGTCCACCGGCGCCGCCCGCACCGGTCGACCCGAACAAGGGCCGCCAGTACCGGACCTTCGTCGCCGGCGCCACCGACGACCTGATCTACAAGCTCGGCGGCCGCAACGACCAGGTGTCCGAGCTACAGCTCCTATTCGGCCTGCGCGTGGACGGCATCTACGGGCCCGACACGGTGCGCGCCGTCGTCCACCTCAAGAAGGCGGCCAACTGGTCCGACGCGTCCGGCACCCCGGACCGCACCAGCCGGGTCGATGAGCGGTTCGCCAAGGCCGTGCGCGCTCTGGCGGCGGCGAAGAAGTGAGCCAGATCCTCGCACTCACCGACGGCCAGTGGGCCGCCGCCGCCGCCGTGCTCGTCGCCCTGGTGGCCGCGCTCGCCTCCATCGTGTCGGCGCTGATCGGCCTCGCTGCGAAGAAGTCCAACGAGGAGCGCATCGGCACACCGAACGGTCACGGCACCATCGCCGAGATGATGGCGAAGCTGCTCGACGGCCAGACCGGCCAGGACACGCGCCTCGCCGTGATCGAGCGCCGCCTGATCGAGCAGGCCGAGCGGCTGTCCTCGGTGGAGCGTACGCAGCAGACCTTCTCCTGCGCCTCGGTGCACGGGTTGACCGGCGCCATCGAGGCCCACGTGGACCCGCCCCAGCCGCCCGGCAACTGACACACCGTCACCACTCTCACCCCCGTAGCACCTTCCCCGGCCACCGCGCCGGGTGTCTCTGTCCCCGACGTCAGGAGTCGGCCCGTGCGCCGCGCCCTCATCGCCACCATCATCGCCCTGTCCCTCACCGCTGCGGCCTGCAGCCCCTACGACACCCCCGCCGACGCCACGCCTGACCAGGCGATTACTACATCGGCTGTCAGATCTACACCACAGATGTTGTATTTCGCCGACGCCTCGGCACCGCCCGCCGCCTGCGACCGGGCGTGCTGGGCCGCCGTGGTCGAACGTCAGGAAGCCGAGCGCATCTGGTGGGCCGAGGTGGTCGCCCAGCAGCGCCGCCGGGCCGAAGCCGCACGCATTGCCCGGATCTACGCCTTCGCCCACGCCGTCGAACAGGCCCGCCTAGCCCGCCTCACAGGGGGCGCCTACGTGCAGGGCATCGAGGTCTGCAACGGCCGCACCCTCCCGACGTGCGCGATCGTGCGGCGCGAGTCCCGCTTCGATCCGAACGCCCGCAACCCGGCGAGCTCGGCGTGGGGCCTCTACCAGTTCCTCCGTGGGACGTGGCGGGGGGTCTGCCCCGAGTTCCCCCACGGTCGGGCCTCCGTCGCCCAGCAGGTCGAGTGCGCTCGACGCCTGTGGGCCGGTGGTGCTGGCCGAGGACACTGGTCGCTCTGACCGCCACCTAGATCGCTCTCCCCAGGAGCGTGCCGAGCCGCCCCGCCCTTCACCGGGTGGGGCGGCCTTCGTCGTTTTCGGGCAAGGGCCGAAAGTCCCCCATCGCCCGGAGCGATGGGCTACCCGCCAGCGAGGGACTTGCTCGCCATGTTCCCCGCCGAGACCGCGCCGATCACGTAGGGCGGGTCAGTCACGACGGCCGCCACGGATGACGACCGGATGGTGGGCAGTATCTCCAAAGCGTCCCCGTGGTACAGCGTCACGTAGTCGTCGGAGTAGTACGGCTCGGCCTTCATCCCTCACCGTCCCGCAGCATGGCGGCGACCTGCGCCCCGGTGTACGTCTGGTCCCGGTTGAGGTGGGAGTCGAACGTGGCAGCCAGCGACCGCAGACGAGCAGCGTCGGTGGCGTCGGCGGCGATGGCAGGCAGTGCCAACACGGCATCGGCGGCCACGATGGGCGACGCGTTGTAGTCGAGGAACGGGGCAAGCAGCCTCGCCACCGTTCTCCGCAGTTCGTCGGAAACCCTGCCGGCTTTAAACGGTGCCGCCAGGTCGCGAACGCGGGCGGCGACCTGCACGTCAGCAACAAGGGCGGCGAGGGCGGCGCGGTCGTCGTTGTAGATCTCGGACCACCAGCGTGGGTCCTTTGAGGACCAGTCGATGCTGATGTGGCCGCTTCCGTTGCCCCAGGTCAGAGTGGCGTCGGACCTGCCCGTGCCCCCGTCTACAGTCCATCGCTTGTCTCCAGTCAAGGCCTGCCCACCGTGTTCTGGAGCGCCCTCGAGCGCGACCGCCTGGGCGTGCTCCTCGGTGTAGGCGAGGACGTGCCAGTCCCCGATGCGCCACAAGCGGTGGTCGAAGCTCACGGCGTCATGATCCCCCCGGTGTCAAGGGCCGAAAGTCCCCCATCTCCCGTAGCGATGGCTGACCCGCCAGCGAGGGAACGTGGATGACCACGAGGACCACCGTCGCTTGCGACCATAACGAAGGTTATGGGCGTTTCACCCGCACCCGCCAAAGTTCCCCTTGACGCCAAACCGGACATGGCCCATGATGGCCGACATGAGCGAACCCGACGACCTCCTCACCACCACCGAGGCGGGTGACATCCTCGGAGTGAGCGGCAAGACGGTCAGCCGGTACGCCGACCTCGGCACCCTCTCGGTGATCGTGCTCCCGAGCGGCCACCGCCGCTTCCGCCGCTCCGACATCGACGCCCTGCTCGCTGGCACCGCCACCGGACCCGTGAGCGGAGGTGCGTCGTGAGCGCCGAGACGCAGACCGACGAGCTGATGGGCCTCACACCCGTGGTGCTCGTGAGCGTGGGCGACACGATCGCCACCGGCACCGGCTGGTACACCGTGAAGACCATCGGCCACGCCTCCGGCCGCCGCCTGCACATCACCTGCACCGACGGCACCTCGTGGCTCCGCCCGATGCACGCCTCGACCTACTTGCGGGGTGCGGCATGAGCGCCCCCCTGCCGCCGAAGTCGGTCGAGGAGGACTGGAAGCTCGACCGGGCATGCACCCCTGCCGACGCCGATCTGTTCTTCCCCCCGAAGGGCGGCGACTCCGACTCTGCCAAGCGCATCTGCGCCGGATGCTCGGTCCGGCGGGAGTGCCTCACCTACGCCCTCACCGCCCCGGTCGAACGGTTCGGGATCTGGGGCGGCCTGTCCGGCCGTGAACGTCGTGCCCTCAAGGCGCCGCCCGCCCCCGGTGAGCCGCTGCCGCCCATCCGCTACTTCGCAGACGTGGCCCAGATGCTCATCGACCGCCGCCGACGTCCCATCACCCATGGCACCGAGGCCGGCTACCGCTCCCACGGACGGAGCGGCACCACGCCCTGCTCCGCTTGCCGCGAAGCGCACTCGGTCCACGTCCGCTCGCAGCCCAACTACATCGCCCGACGCTCGCAGGTGTCGGCATGACCACGTACTCCGCTTTCGACCTCGTCCGCTTGACCGGGGCGTCGTACCGCCAGGTCGACTACTGGGCTCGGACCCACCTCCTGGTGCCATCGACCCACGCCGCCAACGGCTCCGGGTCGCGTCGCCGGTACTCCTCGGTCGACCTGGACCTCTGCCGGATGCTGGTCTCCCTGATCAGCGTGGCGCCGTTGCAGATCGCTCGAGATGTTGCGCCCGCCCTGCGCTCCGTCCTCGAGGCCTCCGGCCGACCCGAGTGCGTGTTCGTCTCCGCTTACGGTGCGGTGTCGACTTCGACCCCACCGCTGGCCGAGCTGCCCGTGATCTGCATCCCTGTCCCGGGCGAGCTGACCCAGGCAGGTGCGGCATGACCCACATCGACGTTGCACCACCGCCCGCTGAGCGCGACCTCGCCAACCTCGACGCCCTCACCGCCGGGCTGGCGGTCGTTGCCAACGAGGCCCGAGCGCAGAGTGAGCGTGACGCCCGCGCCGTGGCCGACGTGCGGGCCGTGCTCGTCGAGTGGGGCGGCTCCACCGACATGAGCGCAGCGCACGCCCTCGCCAAGATCGCAGCGGCGGTGAACCGATGAGCGCCACCGAGCCGGGCTTCGACCCGGCCGACCTCGCCGCCATCAGTGAAGCCCTCGGCATCGGCGACGTGCTGGAGGCGCAGCGGATCGTCCTCCGTGCGATCGAGGCTGACCGCCCCGAGCACCTGCTCGGTGGCAAGCCGGCCCCGGCTGGCCGGTGTGGGACGTGCGTGCACTGGCACGACTCGATGGGCGACTACTCCTACGACGCCCCCGATGAACCGCTGCCCGCCGCTCCGGGTGCGATCTGGGGGCACTGCACGCTGATCGACATGCCCGACTACGGCGAGGTCACCACACGGATCGCGTTCCTGCGGGACGGCAGCGACTACAAGGCCACGCTCTACGCCCGGTCCGACTTCGGCTGCACGCTCCACGAGGCCAAGCCGTGAGCGCCGAGCAGGATCTGGCCGAAGCGGTGGCCGACGCCATCCACCGGTCCTACATCCCATGGGCCAAGCCGCTGAGCGAGTGCAAGGTGGGCGTGCGCTCCATCTGGCTCGACGCCGCACGTGCTGCCATCGAAGCGGCCCGCTCATTCGAGGCCGAGCAGGTGTCGGCATGAGCGCCCACTACGGCTCCTACGACCACCGGGAACCCGTCGAGCGGCTCATCGACGCCACGCCCGAGCGGTTCGACCTCGCCGCCCTGCTCGCCGCCTTCCGGCCAGCGTGGATGGGGCAGGCCGCGTGCTTCGGCCTCGACCTGGACTTCTTCCCCACCACCGGCCACCGGGCCACCGCAGCCAAGGCCCTGTGCGCCTCGTGCCCGGTGCAACAGACCTGCCTCGACTACGCGCTGACCAACGGCATCGGCCACGGCGTGTGGGGCGGCATGAACGAGACCGAGCGGGCCAAGCTCCGCAAGGCCGAGCGGGCACGCATCGACCACGGCACGGTCAGCGGGTACTCCGCCCACCGGAAGCGCGGTGAAGCCGCCTGCCCGGAGTGCCTGGCCGCCCAGCGCCGCCGCTCCGCCGAACAGCGCGCCGCCCGTCGCATGGCGGTGTCGGCATGACCGCCCCGAAGATCGTGGTTCAGGAAGACGCCACCATCCTCATCGACGGCAAGATCGCCGGCTACCTCAACTGCTACGGCGCCGGCGAGGCCCTCCGTGCCGCTCTCGCCGAGCTGGAAGCCCTGCGACCGGCGCCGCCAGAGCCGGTGTTGGTGACGCAGCTCAAGGGCCGCACCATCGACGGCGAGACCGAGCCTGTGGCTCGGTGGTCGATCGATGACGACGTCGAAGATGACTGCTGGTACGAGGTCGATGGCACGTGCCACGCCCTCACCGTCGACCCCGCCACCGCCACCGTCCTCTGCCGGCCACTGGAGGGCGACGCATGACCGCCATCGACGGTGAGCGCCAGCCCGGCACCATCCCCGGCCTCGCACCCGGCGCACTTCTCGACCGCATCGACGAGCTCGCCCGGCTCCTTCACCGCTCGCCGATGGAGGTCGTGATCCTGGCCTTCGCCGACTACACGCCCGCCATCGAGACCAAGGCCATGGACACCAACAGGGCCGCGTGGCGCGAGGTCGTCAACGACTTCGTTCTGTGGGGGATCAACGCCAAGATCGCCCCGCCGGTCGACGCTGGGAACATGACGCCCGACAGTCCCGGTGATGGGCGGGGGGCCGGGGGAGTTGCCGCTACCCCGGCCCCTGTGTCGCACGCTGCACCAGCGCACGTCCACCTCGGTGGCGGCCCGTGCGTCTACGGCGAACGGTGCGGCCAGTGAGGGGCGCGCAGGAGCTGGCCAACGATCTGCACCACGCGCTCGAGCTCGCCGAGTCCGAGCGCGACCAGTACAAGCTGCTGGCCGACGAGGCCGACGCCCAGGGCGTTCAGCTCCGGGAGTTCGGTGCCTGGCTCACCGCCGAGCACGCCAAGCTCGCTCACGTCGGCGGCCCGGTCGCCCGCACCTACGCCAAGGTGCTCGCGCGGTACGGCCAGATCGAGGGGTCGGCATGAGCACCCGGACGACCTACGGCTACTGGCACGACCGCGCCGTGGATGGCAAGCAGGTGTGCAACCACTACGCCCGCGAGATCGGGGACGAGTGCGGGCACCCCGACCTCGGAGTGTGGACCCCGCTCGTCAAGCAGGACAAGCAGGTCGAACGCGACGTCATCTGGTTGGCGCACCTCGCGAGCGGATCATCCTGGCCCGGAGAGATGGCCAACGCCGTGCAGGTGGCCGCCGATCGCGTGGCATGGGAGTACGGATCGGATGCCGAGCGCATCGCCATCAAGATCATGCGCGGGGCCGACCGGTGAACCCGTTCACGCTGTTCCTGGTCGCCGAGGCCGTACTCATCGTGACCATCGGCGGGATCGTCGTGGCCGTGATGGTCGGCGATCTGCTGGTCCGCACCGTGCGCCGGAAGGTCGGGCGGCCATGACCTGACCCGCTCACCGTTCGGACGGTTCGACCTGTCCTGCACTCCCGGTTCCGCCGCCGGTCGAGTGTAGGGCAGATCGAGGCGGCCGAAACCACGACCGGCACCAACGGGTGCCCCTTGTTCACCCGGCCAGCGTCCGCACCACTTCCCCTCCCGGTGCGTTCGGCCGCCTCACCCTCGACAGCAAGCGGCCCCACTCCCCACCGATTCGACACCGGGGGAGCGGGGCCACCAACCCCCAGGAGATTACGCCATGACCGAACCACCCACCACGCACACCATCGACGAAGCCCTCGAACGCTTCCACCTCATCGGCGGCAGCGGAGGCAACCCCGACAAGGGCACCGCCTGCGTCATGACCGCGCTCTCCTGGGTCGCCGGAGAAGCCTGGTCCGACCACCCCCGCTGCGCCCACCCGGTGCTCGCCAACCTCGCCATCCGCACCAACGACCACGACGACACCACCGAAGCCGAACGCATCGCCGTGCTCCGAGCCGGTGAGACCGGGCTCATGGACACGTGGTGGCTCCCCGGCGAAGTCGTCGCCTGGTGCATCTCCGAAGGCATCAAGGCCAGCGAGGCGCCCGTGGAACGATGCCTCGCCACCCTCGCCGTCGTCACCGCGTGGAAGGACGGGAAGGAACGGGTGGACCTGGCCGGCGCCGACCTGACCCGCGCCTACCTGACCGGCGCCAACCTGACCGGCGCCAACCTGGCCGGCGCCGACCTGACCCGCGCCTACCTGACCGGCGCCAACCTGACCGACGCCGACCTGACCGACGCCGACCTGACCGGCGCCAACCTGGCCCGCGCCAAC
>ERZ869921.1030-NODE-1030-length-13064-cov-6.247137_pt1 | contig 13064 bp, 21 predicted proteins | sample MGYA00579310_ERZ869921 | MGnify/ENA primary metagenome ERZ869921 (study PRJEB32216, sample SAMN09231816) | wastewater metagenome | place: USA: Maryland | collected 2016-06-21 | study: EMG produced TPA metagenomics assembly of the PRJNA472060 data set (Reclaimed...
GCCACCGTGTGTCCCGTATGCGCCAAGGCAGGTGAGTGATGAACCGACTAGAGGAAATCAAAAAGTCGGTGAATGAAATCGAGAACCTCCACCCGGAGGATCGCTGGGAGGTTCTCATGGGCGACGTTATCGTCCTTGTCGCAGCATTGGAAGCAGTGCTGGAACTACATGAGCCAGTGGAAGTCATGTATGGGAATTTGGCGTGCGCGGAGTGCTCATGGGAGGAAGACTCGATTACCGTCTTCTATCCATGTGAAACCGTGCTGTCTATAACAAAGGCCGTGAGCTAACAGCAAATCGCTAAGTAGAGAAAGGTTGACGGAAATGGATTTTGGTAAATTCGTTAAATTGCACAACGAGGGAAAGATTAAATGCGGCAAGATTCGGTACAAAAATCAAAATGAAGCGAGCATTGCTCTAAGCAACGTAAGAGAACAGCGAGGAAGTTCTGTTGGCAGGACTGAAAAGCGATTCTACCTATGTGGAAGATGCAACGGGTATCACCTAACGTCAAAGCAGAAGTACCCAAGGGGAGAAACAGCATGACAATGATCGACACTAAAGCAAATGAGTGGGTTGACTTAGCTAACTGCGCTAGCACTGACCCAGAAGCTTTCTTCCCAAATAGCACTGACGGAACTAAGTACGCAATGCTTACTTGTAAGAACTGTGTAGTCAAACAAGAGTGCTTACGATTCGCTATGAATGATATTTCCCTAGTTGGTATATGGGGAGGAACTACAAGAACTCAGCGGATCAAGCTACGTCGCAAGCTACGCAAGGAGAGGTCTAATGACTAAGTACAAGATCCGTCGTCCTACAGACTCAGACGTTCAGTTTTCTCGGACGTACCTTGCCGCTCAAGTACAGGCTGGATTACCAAGTGTTGAGAGGCTTGCGGATGAACTAGAAGAAATGCGAAGTGTTTTATTCAACAGAGTAGAAGGCGAAGTTGATTCTCCATACCTATCTCTTCTTGAGGTAGCTACTGCTTATTTCTGTCGAGGACAGGAAATTGACGAACTCATACACAAGGCAGAGAGGGAGAAAATCATCCTCAGAGGGTCTCCCCTTTATAAATTTCGAACAGGAGAATTGCGCGCGTTTCTTGAGTTGACAAAGATGGCTGCTACTCTTGGCTCACGTCGTTTGACACAGGAACAGTTTTTACAGGAGCTACGCGAGGTGACCTAGTGTCGGGAATCGTCGGGATTGACATTGGCGTGCGCCATTTTGCATACGCAAAAATCAACTCTGACGGTATCGAAACTCATTATCACGAGACACCTAAGTCAACTAGGCATAATGAACTAAGAGATCTGCAGAATAAGTTCCAGCAACATATCCACAAGGACGATGTTGTGTGGTTAGAAGAGCCACCTTTAGCTGGATCTCGGAACGTTCGGATTGCTATACAACTAAATCAAACTGCAGGGGCACTGATGGTTTCGTCAGTTGCCCCTGCTTATTTTGTGTCTGTCGCCCAGTGGAAGAAAGCTGTGCTAGGGAAAGGGAACGCAACTAAAGATGAGGTCAACGATTTTGTCGCCAACCACTTTAGTAAGTACCACAAAGCGGCACATGGAAATCAGAACATCATTGATGCCATCTGTATCGGCCTTTATGGGTGTGAAATCTCGTGATTAGTATCGACAAGCTCATCCCTAACTGGCACGCAGGAGCATCTTGTAAGGGTATGGATGACGCTATTTTCTTTGGTGACTCTGACTCTAAAACCAGACCAGCACTCACGCTCACTCAATTACGTAAGGCGCAGAAGATCTGTGATGATTGTCCTGTATACAGAGATTGCCTCACTCATGCGCTGGAAGAGCGCGAGGCGTATGGAATCTGGGCTGGAACTAGTAGGCGATCTCGTTTAAAACTATTTGAAATCATAGACAAAGATATAGTTACACTTGAGGCTATAGTTGAAGGATACTGCAGTGGTCGCGGTTATCTGTACGAAAAGTTTGGTAGGGCACTATGAGCCAACTAGCAATGAGAGATGACGGATCTCTCGCTCTGTCAGCTGACGCTACTAAGGAAGAGCGTATAGCTCACGCTCATAAATTGCGTCTTATGGGTAAGACGTGGAAAGAGATTAAGGATGCATGTGGGTACGCATCAGACGATGTAGCTAGACTGCAAGTACGTGCTTGGATGCAAAAGGCTGCGCAGGAAATGGAGCAGATTACTAGATCTGAGCATTTGGCTATGGAGCTAGATCGGCTAGACACGCTTCAGGACGCTGTGTGGGACGCTGCTGTAACAGGTGACAAGAAGGCCATGGACTCCGTTATTCGTATCGTTCAGCTTCGATCTAGATTGCTTGGTTTGGACAACATCACCACTGAAGTCAACAGCAGTGTTCAAACGATTGTTGTAACGCAAGATGAGTATGTTCAAAAACTCAAGACGATTGCGGGAGAACATGAGTGAAGAAGAAGTCACAAACGACAGCGACAGTGAAGTAGTTTCAGTTAATATCAAGATTCCAAAGGATGCTGTTCTTATAGGAGTCGCTGTTCTATGTAAGTACATGGATGCAGATGGCGAGATTCACTATACTGAGGGCGGCGACAAGACTCTTTCTATGATTGAGACGCTAGGAATGGTTACAGCGTACTCAGATTCACTCAGATCGCGGATCGGCAAGTCCACGCGTCGTAAATAGCGCAGTAAGAGACAATAGACTGAGGAGGCCAGATGACCGATCTAACTATGTCAGTAGAGATTTCTAGAACTTCTCTTGGCCTCGCTGCGCTTGAAATCAATGACCACACTTCATATATCGTTGCTGGGCCTGAATTCCTTGGTGGACAAGTGGCTTGGGACCGCTCACAGGTGTCTTCGCCGTTTGTGGATGGCGAAGTTACTACGCACCGTAGGCGTCAAAATGTCAGTGAGAACATCGCAGTTGAGGTTCTTGGCGACAATACTGCAGATCTTCAGTCAAATACTAGAGCTATCATTGATGCGTTTTCTCAGGACTCATTTACACTCACGGTAGAGCTTGATAGCTCGACTTCTGTATATCTATGTGAGGCAGCTGACTATAAAGTAGTGTCGAGTGGTCCACGGTATGTAGCTAATCAGTTACAGGTTGTATTCGCAGTACCACGTAAACCAATGCCGATTAGTGGTGATATCTAGTGTTAGCAGATTATGGTGCTGATTTCTTCGCTGATCTTATGATTGGGCACATTTCTCCTGTTACTACGTGGTATGTAGCGCTACTTACTGAGATTCCTTACCCATCAATTGACGGTACTGACCTTGCAGATTATGAGGTTGTTGATGCGTCATATGAGCGCAAGGCTATGGCTGAGAGCGATTTTGATGACTCAAGCGGTGGCGTAGTTAGCTCTAATGTTGCAATTACGTGGGATGCAGCGGTTGATAACTGGAGTGAAGTCGTAGGGTATGCGCTTGTAGACGATGCAACTGCCGGAAATGTATATGTATTTGGTGAATTCCCAGAGTCAATGATTGTTGTGTCTGGTCAGTATCTATCTATTCCTGCTGGAATGATTTCTATTGGCCTATCTACTACAGAAGCTGGGAATGACGACTAATGGCTATCTTTCTTGGCTCTGGTCTTGCCGAGCAGCTACTAGGGACAGTTGTTGGAACTACTTATACACAACCCGATCTATATGTTGGTTTGTCGTATGCGCTAGTTACTACAACCGAAGTAGATTATCTTGACACAGAGATCGACGGTACTTTTAGGCAGGAACTCACCCTTGAGGTTAACGTTGACGGTCATTTGACTAACACCAATGACTTAAGTTGGTATGATTTGCCGGCAGAGACCATTTACAGTATTTTTGTGTCAGATGACTCAACTGCTAACTCAGCATCTGTTCTATTTGCCTACGATCTAGAGACTCCACACGCAATAGTGGATGGCACAGGCATTACTATTGCAGCTAGTACACTTGTTATCAAGTTTCCAGATGCACAACTGATTGGATAGATAATGGCAGTTACAGCCAAGGTTTACGGCAAGGCTCTACAAGCCATTGTCAACAAGGAAGTAGACTTCGATAGCGATACCATCAAGGTCGCGTTGTGTACAAGTTCGTATACCCCTAACCAGGATACGCACGACTACTTTAACGACATTACTAACGAATTGACCGATGGTAGTTACACGGCTGGCGGGGCTACTCTTGCGTCCAAGACAGTGACATACGATTCGGGGACTAATACCGTCACGCTTGATTGTGCAGACGTAACGTTTAGCGCTCTTACCTCCACTGGTATTCGCTACGCAGTGTTCTACGGATCTACTGGCACATCGAGCACGTCACCACTGCTTTGCTACATGGACTTTGGTGCTAACCAGGATGTGTCTGCTCAGGACTTTATCCTTGTGATTGGTGCAAGCGGACTCCTTACACTGACTACTAGCTGAGGTAAATATGTCTTCGACACCATCATTTGTTTCTACGCCACGCCTAGGTATTGCTAACGTTTCTTCAGGTAATACCAACCGTGATGGCTCTGGCACTGTTACTTCTGTTCTTACTGGTGTGAGCGCTGGTACTAAGGTCACTGAAGTAGTTGCTCAGGCAGCGGTAACAACTACTGCTGGTATGGTTCGTCTCTTCTTGAGTACTGATAGCGGTAGCACATGGAAGCTTTTTGACGAACTTCCTATCGCTGCCGCTACCGCTAGTGCTTCAGTTGCTGCTACTCGTGTAGCAAAGACATATACGAATCTGATTCTCAAGGACGCTAGCACTCAACTCGGTGCTACTACTCATAACTCGGAATCAATCAACATTGTCGCTCACGGAGGGGATCTGACCTAACATGGCATCTTTCTTAGGGTTTCCCCTGGGTGATAACTCCAAGATTGATATCCAGAGGTTCGGTCCAGATTTCAACAATGGTTCTCGCGTAGGTTCTAATACTTGGGTTCGTCCTACTGCTTTTGTTCCTAAAGCTATGGTTATCTACCTATGTGGTGGTGGCGCTGGTGGAGGTTCTGGGCGCAAGCATACTGCTGGTGGAACCGCTGTTGGTGGGCCAGGAGGATGTGCTGGCGAGCTAATCATTACGAATGTGCTAGATGTTAGGTCGCTTCCTAGTTCTGTCATCGTAACAATTGGTGCTGGTGGTGCTGGTGGAGCTTCTCAAACTACTAATAGCTCTAACGGACTAATTGGATCGGATGGAGTAGCGTCAACATTCGGCTCATACATTACTGCGAGGCCAGGAACAGCTAGCACGACAGCAGCTAACGCAACAGCTGTAGCAGGGACTTCAGTTGCTGCATCAGTAAATGCTCCTGGATCAAGTGGAACCAGTGGAGCAAGTACTGCTGGTACTGCCGGTGGCGCACCATCTATTTCAACCTGTGGAGTAGGTGTCCCTGGATATCTTGTTCCTATGGGCGGTGGTGGCGGCGCAGGATTCACTACATCGTCTACTGGTAACAATGGTGGAGACGGAAGAGCCTCGACATTAGGAATTGTTGGATCAACTGCATCAAGAGCGGGATTAACCGCATCTACAGTTGATGGGCTGGAAGCTATTTCTGTGTGTAGCGGAACGTTGATACCTATTTACACTGGCGGTGGAGGTGGAGCTTCATTCGCTACTGGCAATGCAGGTAATGGAGGAATCGGACGGTTCGGCTCTGGCGGTGGCGGTGGAGGTGCTTCACGCGATAGTCAGGGAAATTCTGGTGCTGGTGGTACAGGTGGCGCTGGATTCTGCGTTGTAGTGACTTACGGATGATGTGTTATGCCTACAGATATTCAGGTGTTTGGACCGGACTTTGGAAATGGCACTGTAGCTGGTGTTAATGAGTGGGTAAAACCACGCAATTTTGACGTAAAAGTAGTTGAGGTCTGGTTGTGTGGTGGTGGAGCCGGTGGTGGATCAGGATCTCGTAGGCAGGTTAGTACTGCAAACGCTGGCGGTGGCGGTGGCGGAAGCGCTGGTGAATTAGTATTTACATCATTTGATGGACACTTACTTGGATCTGCTGAGGTTGTAACTATTGGAGCCGGTGGTGCTGGTGGCGCAGCAGTTACTGCAAACAGTACAGCTGGAAACTTTGGTATTGACGGGAATCTATCCTCTTTCGGTTCATGGATTACTGCACGAGCGGGTAAAGCTCCAACGACTGTTCCTAACAACAACACTGCTGGTAATGGCGGGTCATTAGCCGCGTCAGGTAATCAGCCTGGAGCTAATTCAGGTGGAGGATGGCGTAACCCAGGTGCAGGTTTCGATGGTGGATTCGCTGCTACTAATGCTGTAGGCGCAATAGTGTCATTCGCTCCTATTGGTGGAGGAGGTGGAGGAGCCTGTCATCTTAATGGAACTACTTACAATGGAGGTAGCGGAGTACCAAGTACCGCTAGCCCATTTGGCTCAATCACTGCTAACAATGGTGTAGCTGGTGGAACACTTGATGCCGGCGATGCAGTTCTTCTTGGATATGCCGCTAATCTTCCTATTTGGTATTCAGGAGGAGGCGGTGGAGCCTCTGGGCCTAACGCTGCTGGTGCTGCTGGCAACGGCGGTAAGGGTAAGTTCGGCTCTGGTGGTGGAGGCGGCGGGGGAAAGGTACAGAACTCTGGTGGTAACTCGGGTGCTGGAGGATCAGGGGGAAACGGCTATTGCGTGGTGATTAGTTATGGTTAGTCAGGTATTTCCATCTCCATATTCGATAGATAACGACTCTAGCCCTGTACTAGATGCCTATGGAATGACGGCATTTGATCCTCCGTCTACTGAATACGATTATCTGACCAGCATTCTTGAGTTCGTATCCAACATTTCTAAGACCATGGATACGGCATCAATTACTGTTGCTGCGGTCCCAGTAGCCATATACAAGAGTTCCTATCATCTTCCTACCGCGAGTATTACCGTATCTGCCGTTCCACTTACATCACTTGGTATTGGAACAATTCTTAGTACAGCGACGATTAGTACGACTGCAGAAGCAATTGAGCTTAGTCGCGGGCCAGTTACCCTAACTACTCCGACTATCACTATAGAAGCGCTTCCAGTAACTGCTGCTGTCGCTGCACTTGCTATTGATCTGGTTACAGCAGAGATTACTGTGGAGACAGAAGCAGTAAGTACTTCTATGCCACTACCCACGGCGGGAATTACAGTCACCGCTTATCCAGTCGGGGATAGTGAAGCTACTCATCTAACTACTGCTGCCATTACAGTTACCGCTAATCCGGTGGCAGCTGTTGTAATGACAACACTAGAGCTTAGTGATTTAGAGTTACCAATTCCCGAGATTGGGATTACTGAGACGATTGAGGCAGTAGTTGAATCCCACTACTCATCTATATCTAGAGTAGTCTTTCATGTGTCGGCGGCGTATAGAGTATATAAGGGGAGTTAATCGTGACTCAGAGGTTTGTGCCTATCAAAACAGTCACGATGGGCGATACAGCAATCATTGATGGTAAGCCAGTTGGTTCACCTACTTACTGGATGCAGCAAGACTCCTCCATGACATTAGCGGAGGGAATAGACTCTATCGCTGTCGCAGACCCAGCAACTAGCCAAGCGAACACACCTACATTCATTTGGCTAGCAGATGACCTAACAGCACCAACAGACGCAGATGGATACAACCTCAGTACATGGCCAGAACACAATGGCGGGCCATCATGGTATTCAACGGGTGCATATCGTCCCAATGTACGTAAGAGGAGATTCCGCTCTACTAAAAAGGGTCAATATGTAACGTGGGACAAATCAGTCTATTTCGAACACAATAGCGTTAACCATATGTGGATAGATCTAGGCTCAGGTGTAGGTAGTCAGCCATACACGGTAATCATCGTGGGATTGATTCATAGTTACCCATCAGCAACATATGGACATTACCTCTTAGATGCTGGTAAACCTACTCCCACACTTAATGTGAAGAAAGATCATACTATTAAAGACAAACTTGCATACCGCTCAGCAATGCTGTTTCAACAATCAAGCGGGCTAATGGGCACGCATACGAAGTCAGACTTAACTTACGGTAAGCATGTGCGGGTAAAGCATAACTATCGAAGGTTCCCAAGAATGTTCTTTGGAGTATTCAATGGGACCAAATCAAGGCTTGGTGCTTTCGATAAGAGATTCAAGTTCTTTAAGTCTGGGAAGGTAGATAACAAGACTGCTCGTTACTTAGTAATGGGGAGAAGGACAAATAAGGTCAGTGATAATCTTTCTGCCCATATGACTGTAGTAGAAGTGCAGTACTTTAATAGGGCACTGAGTAAGGCGGAACTAAAAGCTCAGTATCGTCATATCGCAGGTAAGTACAAATTCAACAAGATTGCGGTGCTGTAATGACTTGGGAGTACTCCGAGGAAACATTCGCTGGTGGAAGGCTAGCCCTATACATCGGTAAGCATGGAGGGGAGCTAACAGATGTTACGTATGTCAGAGGAGTGCCAACTCAGATTGAATCGTATACGTTTGGTGATCCATTCGGTCCAGCAACAGCTGTTATCCGTTTCCCAGGAATTACAGGGTTTGATGACGTTGATGGTCGTGGTGGGACAGGAGTAGGTGAATGGCTAGCTGATTACGCAGACGTCATTATCTACTGGGTTCCTCAGGTCAACGGATCAGGTACAGATATTGATCCTGTCTCTAACACACAGAACTCACATGATGGCGCTATGCAAGAACTGTGGCGCGGATTCATTGTTACTACTGATATCCCAGATGTAGGTAGCGGGATTCAAATTAGTTGCCAAGGAATGCTATTCCAATTAGATAGGTACATCCAGAAGCCTTTCTATCCTCCACGCCCACAGGCTATGGAATCACTTATCCGTCAGGCTTTCAGTAAGCAGTATCGTCCAGGTCTTCGATTTGGTGAGATTCAAGTTCAATTCCCAGATGGTTGGGATCTCAAAGGTAAGGGCGGGAAACAATCCCCTTACTTGGTAGAAGGTGTACTAGAAGGACAGAACTGGACGGGATATGCATCCCGCAATACAGGTGGATGGGATAGAGCGCTTACTGGATATGTACAGGATCTGCTCTCAGTCATGTATGTACCGGATGAGGCTAATGTCCTAGAAGGCAACCAGTGGACTGTTATGCCATCTGGAGATATCCCAATTCTTCAAGTACGCAATAGGTTTAGAGCAGCTGACTTCACTCTGACATATGGCCAGCCTGGTGTACAAATTCGTCTTACGCGGGATACAGGACCAGTAGCTAACGTCATTTACGGCGATGGAACAGGCTTTGATGGCGTTGTATGGCGTAATGCTGTGGTGAGTAATGACGGGACATACACCGATTACCAACCTCTAGCTGCTATTAGACAGGTATACCCAATCAGTAGTGATACGACATTTAACGATACCTATGACAAGTCGTACTGGGTGAATGAGCAGCTATATAAGTATGGAAGCGGATTTGACTTAGATTCCGCTATTAATAGTGCGGAAAAGAGCCTCGTGCGAGATGTAGAGCCAGGATGGAATGGTTCTCTAGACATTGACATTGACCCAAGCGAAACACTGAGTAGGTATCAGATTCGTGCTGGTATGACTGTGCTGATTAAGCACGTATTTGGTACAGGAGATAACGGGGTTAGATTCCATATCGCTGATGTACAGGTTTCCCCTATGGAGGGGAAAGTAACCATGAAGATTGATACTCGCTATAGGGATCTACTCAATCTAGAAGAGTCACAGGTACGTACACGCGATCCATTGACTCCTGCTAAGATGCTACAAGTCAATCGCCGTTCAGTAATGATTGAAGACATTCTTGCTCCCTGGGATTACGCTGCTGGTAGTGGTTATCTCCCCAAGCAGTCTGTTGCGTACTTTAGGGAAATGGAACAGGATGCAAGGCAGGAAAGATACCCCTGGAAAAATTGGGTTAAGCGGTCGGCTACTGATGGCTCACATGATAATAGGCCCAGGTACAACAAGGAATTCTTCGTCCGAGTTAATGCAAACTCAACACAGCGGAAGAAGCGTTGGACGATTGTTCCCGTACTCCTCTCTCAAAAGGGCACTATCAGACTTACTCAGATAGCTGCCTACAAGGCTAATGGGCAGCCTGCTTTATGTGATTTCCACGTATCTGTGTATGACAGGAAGATTCAGGTCGGCAAAATGCCAAAGGACGCTAATGGTCCTAGCCCGTTTATCGCTAATGCTTTTGAGAGTATTGACCCAAATACTGGTCTTCCCTGGGAGGCAGTGAACGGAGCTACTCACTATGCTCCTCCAGACGGCTTCATTATTGGGTGGGGTAACGCTGAACAGCGTGCTGGATACTCTCCAGGTAGGTATAGCGATGGTCATAACAAGACCGGAATGCTATTTGACGAGGCTACCTGGAGCTATGACTTTACCAATCTCCCTACCTTCAAGCGCCAAGCTGGAGTTAAGCAGCGGGAAAGCGCTATCTCTGCGTGGGTAGCCTTCTATGCGGAATACACAGAGGATGTGTACTTCATTGGTAGGTTCTACAGGCAAGAGCCAGGAACGCTATGACTAGGTACTCAGATTGGCAAGACCCTATCTCTGGTAGTACGTCAAGCACTAGCTTGGTTCTTCCCTCTGAATACAGTGATTACCATGGCGCTCAAACAGATATTGCTATGGATTCGTATTACATTGACATAGATGACAGGTTCTTTAGGGAGTATGAATCATGGATGCAGGATTGCGTACATACGCATATAGCTGCTGGCAGTGGATTCAGTAAGTCTCTATGGAACCCATTGGTATACCCAGATAGGCCAGATTACTTCTATACATGCCCTACCCCTACGCCATTTTCTCGCGTACCTAGTTACAACACTAGCTTTGGCGCTTACGCACAAACAGTAATGGCGGGATCAGGAATTGGCATCTTCCGCTACATGCAGTACACAGCGTGGGGTGTATCTATTCGCAAGACGTTAGATATTAATTACCTCAACAACACATTAGTAGCTGAATCGCTATCTAGTGCTCTCACTATCGCTGGTGGAGACCCTGATTTCATGGGTTCAGAGATGTATATCGAGTTTGAGGACACTGATCCCGACTCTGGTTCACCACAGATTACGTATTCAAATGAAAACGTTGACGTGTCTATTACTGACTTTACTGGGTCGTGGACAGCAAAGATCAACGCTAATATCACCGGATATAACTTTGATGCTGCTGGTTATTGGGCATCTGATTACTGGGGACCAGGATCTTCTGTAGCTAATGCTACCGGCAATGGCACAGTTAGTTTTGCTCCTGACTTCAACGCTGTTTATTCAGGCGGCGGGTATTATTCGCTATTCCTTCGTCACACAAACCCCTCTAGCCTTTCAATTGCTCCTTCTGACTATGGGAACGAAGATAGGGTTATACAGACTGCTAAATTTGCTGGGGCAGAGTACTCCACTGATTACACAACTTCTCGGTGGAGATATGTACTAAACAACACTCCACCCCTTCGTCTATCTCAGCGAGATGATGGTGTGAGATCTGGTATCAGGATTAAGGCAACACAGTCATCTTCTTCAACGCAAGAGCCACGAGCACCACGTATCGGAAGCGGAAATAGGTATAGTTAACCCATGAGTGTTATTAGCAACTACGCAGCCAACGCAATGCTTGATTCTGTATTGGCGGATAAGACCGTGTATGTGGGGCTGCATATCAGTGACCCTGGAGTACTTGGGGATTATGGTTCTGAGGTTGCTAGTGGAGACTATGTACGTCAGGTAGTGACGTTCTCTGGTGCAGGATCACGCACTACTGGTAACACTACACTTGTTCAGTTCTTAGGTATGCCTGAGTGCAGCGTGTCACATATCGCTATCTGGGATTCCATTACTACTGGGAATCTCATTTCGTTCAAGGAGCTACTTACCCCAATTGCAGTAACTGAGGGACAAACATTCGTTATCCCAGCAACTACGATTGCCGTTACATTGACATGATTATCTCAGAGGAGTGCTTCCGGGGGGAACATACATGTAGTGACTGTGAATGCCCATGTCATAAACCCTGTGAGTGTCCTATGTGCATTAAAGGGTACGATGGCGCATGTATGCGATGACTAGTAGCTCAATGGCAGAGCATCCGGCTGTTAACCGGACGGTTGAAGGTTCGAATCCTTCCTGGTCAGCCAATGATTAGTCCGCAGTGTCTTTCTGACAAGCATCGCTCTTGTACGTACTGCAGTGGATGCGACTGTCATAATGATGGGGTACACAACTCCAAGTAGGGACTCCCATGACTAACGCTTTTGGTGTAGAGCACGTTAGTAAGCGCGCACACAAGGCGGATTCGGGAAAGAATCCATACAAAAATACAAAAGAGAGCATTATCGCTCGTTCTGCTGCTGCAAAAGGGGTATTGAAAGAAAAAGAGCGCTTTAAGGATGTAGACCCAAAGGAAGCGGCGCAATTACTGCACGAAAAGAAGCTCGGTGTTCAAAACAAGAACTATGACCCAGTAGGGGTAGCGCTAGGTAACTGGCAAAACGACTCACGCGGAGTCAAGAGGAGCGCTAAGAAGAAGATTACAAAGCCTCGTATTGCAATAGATAACTTGCACTCCAGAGATACAGCTGTTCGTCGTATGTATCAGCGAAGCCTCGCGCCTTCTGGGAAGCTGTTAGAAGGAATGGTTGAGCATTCTCCAGCAACAGATAAACCTCTCTATCGAGGAATGTCAACTAAAAAGCATGAGATTAAGCCTGGTGATGAAATCAAGGGCGGACTTAGCTCTTGGAGCGCTAGTGGTAAAAAGTCACTTGACTTCGCAGATGGTGCATTTGGGCATAACAACAAGAGCAATAAGAATAGATACAGGCTAGAGCTAGAACCGGGCACTAAAGCTATCAGCGTTAATAATCACAATGGCATTAAGCAATTCCGAGAGGAAAAGGAATACATTACCAATAGTGATTTTAAGGTTGAGGGTCAGAAAAACCCAATTACCACTAGAGGGAAAGATATTCATAGGCTTGTAGTGAAGGATAAATACAACAGAGATGAGCTTGGAAGGTTCGCTATCTCTAAGTCAGCATTTGGTGTTATCCACTAGAAT
>ERZ869921.1032-NODE-1032-length-13028-cov-3.473676_pt1 | contig 13028 bp, 17 predicted proteins | sample MGYA00579310_ERZ869921 | MGnify/ENA primary metagenome ERZ869921 (study PRJEB32216, sample SAMN09231816) | wastewater metagenome | place: USA: Maryland | collected 2016-06-21 | study: EMG produced TPA metagenomics assembly of the PRJNA472060 data set (Reclaimed...
TAAATCACAGGCCATCTGCCGAGTTTCTGATTCTTGCGCCAACAAAAGAGGGGGCAGATAACGCATATAAGCCAATTCGAGACATGATCAATGCTGAGCCTGAGTTGCAGGCAAGGTTCCATGTGCAAGAGCACCTGAAGATGATTACGGATCGGCTTAACAAGGCAAGCCTGAAAGTCGTTGCGGCTGATTCTGCTGTGGTGACAGGAAAAAAGGCTACTGGTGTGTTTATTGATGAGTTGCACGAGTTTGGCAAGAGCGCAAAAGCAGCTCATATGCTGACAGAAGCAACTGGTGGCCTAGCCTCCCGCCCTGAAGGCTTTGTTTTTTATTGCACAACACAATCTAGTGAGCCTCCTGCTGGAGTGTTTGCAGATAAGCTGGCCTATGCACGCGGAGTTCGTGATGGGCGCATTGTTGACAAAAGATTTTTGCCTGTCATTTATGAATTTCCTCAAAGCTGGATTGAGTCAAATAAACACAGGGACTTAAAGAACGCTTATGTCACAAACCCAAATTGGGGATTGTCTGTTGATGAACAGGTAATTGAACAAAAGTACCAAGAGGCAAAAGAGGCCGGAGAGCATGCCGTAAAAGATTTCATGGCTAAGCATCTGAACATACAGACAAGCATGGCGCTTCGTGCGGAGCGTTGGCCTGGTGCTGATTTTTGGCAAGCTCAGTCAAAACCGATCACACTTGATGAGCTATTGCATCGTTGCGAGGTCGTTGACATTGGCATTGATGGCGGCGGCATGGATGACTTGCTTGGGCTTGCTGTTGTAGGGCGCGATGCCCTCACCAGAGAATGGCTTGCATGGTGTCACGCTTGGGCGCATCCATCAGTTTTAGAGCGCCACAAAGGGGATGCTCCGAAACTGTACGATTTTGAGAGCGATGGCGATCTAACTATTGTTGACATGGTTGGAGAGGATATAGATGAGGTTGCTCAGATATGTAGCCGCGTTTATGAGGCTGGCTTGCTTGATAAAATAGGGTTAGATCCTGCTGGAATAGGCTCAATCATGGAAGGAATTGCACAAAGTGGCGTTCCTGCTGATAAAATAGTGGGAATTTCTCAAGGTTGGCGACTTGGCGGTGCCATAAAGACCACCGAACGCAAGCTGGCGGAGGGTGTTTTGTGGCATGATGGTTCGCGCTTGATGGCATGGTGCGTGTCCAATGCTAAAGTTGAGCCGCGTGGAAATAGCATTTTGATCACAAAGCAAGGTTCAGGAAGTGCAAAAATTGATCCGCTTATGGCGCTTTTTGATGCCGTTTCGTTGATTTCGCTCAACCCTGAAGCCTATGGCAACATAGATGATTTCATCACCAACCCATTGACCCTATGAGCCTATTCGCAACTTTCTCAAATTGGATCATGGGCGGGTTGCGTCGTCAGGTCGGCGTCCAGTACACCACCCCTGCAAGCTATGCGGAAGAATCTGCAAGCACCGTAACATTTGACACGGCAATGCAATTGTCTGCCGTGTGGGCCTGTGTCAAGTTGCTTAGCGAAACTGTTGCCAGCTTGCCTCTTAACATCTACAAGAAAACATCAGACGGACGAAGGCTAGATGATCGTCACGCATTGACAATGCTATTTAATGGCAAGGTCAACAAATGGCAAAACAAGATTGAGTTTTTTGAAACAGTAATGCTCAATTTGATGACGCAAGGCAATGCCTACTGCATCATCGAACGAAGTGGCGGCAGAATTTTAGGGCTCGTGCCGATCATCAGCAATCAAGTCGAGCCTATGTTGCTTGATGATGGAACGCTTGTTTACAACTACACAAACGACAACGGCATAGCGGTTTTGGCCGCTGATAACATTTGGCACATCAAGCTAATGGGAAATGGGACCGTTGGCATGTCCCCGCTTTCCTACCAGCGCAACACGCTTGGTATTGCGCAGGCAGCAGAAAGCGCGACAACCAAAATTTACCGCAATGGCGCAAAGCCTTCTGGCGTGCTGACCATTGACCGTGTTCTTAATGCCGCGCAACGCGAGCAAGTTAGGCAATCATTTAGCACGCTCACCGCGACAACAGATGATCGGCTAATGGTACTTGAGGGCGGAATGAAATTTGACGCCATCAGCTTATCACCACAAGATATTGAGCTGCTGAGTTCGCGTAAATTTCAGATCAGCGAAATTTGCCGATGGTATGGCGTGCCGTCTGTCATGGTCAATGACAACAACGGCTCTACCACATGGGGGAGCGGCATTGAGCAGATCATGCAGGGCTTCTACAAGCTGACGCTTCGGCCAATTCTTGAAAAGATAGAAGCAAGTATTCGCATTAGTCTGATGACGTCATCAGAGCGTGATCGCTATGAAGTTGAGTTTGATTTTGATGCTCTTCTTCGTGCCGATGCAAAATCTCGATTTGAGTCGTATCGCGTCGGCATTACTGCTGGCCTAATGACGCCGAATGAGGCGCGGGCGCTTGAGCATCTTCCGGCAATGCCTGGAGGCGAAAAGCTGTTAATTCAAGGCGCAATGATGCCAATTGATATGCTTGGATTGCAACAACAATCGGCACAAGTTACATTACCGCCACAAGGTGAAGAAAATGGAAACCAAACGCTTAGCGCTTGATGCGCTTGAATTGAAATTTGCTGGAGAGGAAATGCGCTTCTCTGGTTATGCGTCCGTGTTTGGAATGGTCGACGCATACGGAGATACGATTGATCCAAAGGCATATGACAAAACACTGATTGATCGTGATCGCCCAATTCGGATGCGCTGGAACCATTATGGTCCTGTGATTGGCAAGTGGACAAACATGTTTGTCGATGAAAAAGGGTTGTTTGTTGAAGGAGAATTGACGCCAGGGCATTCAACCGCAATTGATGTGTATGCCAGCTTAAAGCATGGATCTATTGATGGCATGTCAATTGGCTATATTCCAGTACAATCTAAACAGCTTGCGGATAATCGTAGATTGTTGCAGGAGATAAAACTGATTGAAATTAGCGTTGTTGAGGAGCCTGCTGATTTGCGTGCTACAGTTGGCAGCGTTAAATCTGCATTGGATTCATGCCAATCAATTAAAGAAATTGAGAACATGCTGCGTGAGGTAGCAGGTTTTAGCAAGTCGGATGCAATCTCTCTGGTTGGTCGTGTCCGACGCTTGGCGCTTGGTGAGCAAGTTGCTGAGGAAGAAAAAGCCAAGGCTGAAATCTTGGCAGCATTCCAGAAACTTAAACTTGTTATCTAAGGAACTATCATGGACATCAAAGATTTGATCGAAGCAGGTTTGTCTGCGCAGGAAAAGAAGCTTGCCTCAGCAATTGAGAAATTTGAGGGCCAACTGTCTGAAAAACAGAAGGTTGATACTGAGGTCCGCAATGAAGTGAAAGAGCTGAGCGAGGAATACAAGTCTATTGCCGCCAGCCTGAATGATCTTGCGCAAAAGCAATCGACAATTATTGTCGGTCAATCTGCTGCAAAATCTGCCGCTCAAGAGTTTGTTGAGTCCGCTCAATATAAAGAGCTGGTTGCAGGCAATGTGCATCGCGCTCGAATTGAGCTGAAAAACACTGTAACCAGCGGCTCTACTACGGTGTTCCCCGACCAAAAGCCAGGAATCATCCCAGGCAACTTCTTGCCTCTGACCATCCGCGATGTGCTTAGCAGCATCACTGTGTCGACAAACATGGTAAATGCTCTGCGCGAAGCATCTTGGACCAACTCCGCTGCTGAGGTGTCGCAAGGCGCTGCAAAGCCTGAATCTGATGTTACTTTTGAGCAGTACAACGTGCCTATCACGACCGTTGCACACTGGATCAAGATTAGCAATCAGCTTTTGGCCGATGCTCCTGCTGTGGTTGCGTACATCGAAACCCGCCTGCGTGATGGCCTTGCGCAGCGCATTGATGCACAACTGCTCAACGGCAACGGCACCAGCCCCAACCTGTCCGGCCTGACCGATACCGGCAATTTCACCGCATACACCGCCACAAGCGATGATCTGCTGGTGGACGCAATCAACCGCGCCAAGTACGCGCTGTGGGCAACCGGCAACATGCCTGACACGGTGATTGTTAACCCTGCCGATTGGGGTGCAATGGAGCGCACCCGCGAAGGCACAGGTACTGGCGCTTACCTGTACGGCATGCCCGGTGTTGCCGCTGGCATGAACCCGTTTGGCCTGCGCGTTGTCGTGTCCAACAATATGGCTCAAGGCAAGTTCCTGGTTGGTGCTCTGCGCAGCTCCGCTGTGGTTTATAACCGCTCTGGCGCTGTGGTGGAAATGGGTTATGTGAATTCCGATTTCACGAACAACCTGATCACCATCCGCGCAGAAGAGCGTTTGGGCCTGGGTGTTGAGCGTCCGCAGGGAATCTTGTACGGCAACTTCACTGCTTAATCAGTGCCACTCTACAAAAGGCCCACTTCGGTGGGCTTTTTTTTTGATAGGATACGCATTATGAAAATCGTCATCACAACCAAAAAGCCAGTGCTCGTACCGGGTGGCCGACTGCCTGCTGGAGTACCAGTTGATGTTGCGCCCAGCCTTGGGAAAATGTTTATTGAGCGCGGTGACGCGGTAGCGTTTGAGGTGAAGGAGTCGCAGGACCGCCCTTATCAGGCAGATGGCGCGGAGGCGTCGTTGTCTGCCTTGCCAGCGGGCCAAGCCTCACAGCCGATGATTGTGAACGAGTCAGAAAGTGGCGCGAAACGCCGGGGCCGTCCCCGAAAGGCGTAATAGTTGCCAACACAACATTTCGCGCAGCGCCTTGGGCTGATGTTATGTTTGCAATGGACCGGCAATGGTGGCAAACGCATGGCGATGAAGTTATTGCGTCATTTGGTGGCGCAAGATACAGCATCAACAACATGGCAGCAAAATACAATGTTGTGAAGCTGCCTCCCGCTTTCAAGCACTACGGCAACAGCGGTGCAGCATGCATTGCAATGGCTGCGCAGGGTGGCGCGTCACGCATCGTACTGCTTGGCTTTGACTGTCAGCATACTGGAGGCAAAGCCCACTGGCATGGAAACCATCCAAAAGGACTTGGCAATGCTGGCGGCGTAGATAAATGGCAAGAAAAATTCGCAGAGCTTGCAAGAGACATTGCAGGAATTGATGTCATCAACGCGACAAAAGAAACGGCGCTGAATTGCTGGCCACGTAAACCATTAGAGGATTTGCTTTGAATCGCTTGCCACAAAACAGCGTCCGTGGGCGCATTCGCGGATACATTGAACGGCACGCCCATTTGCTGGGAGATGATGTGCTGGAGATCGGCTCAAGAATGACAGATCAGCACGCATGGTGGATTGTCAATCGAGACTTGGCTCAGGGAAAGTGGCTTGGCATTGACATGCAACCAGGACATGGCGTTGATCAAGTTGCAGACATCCATTACCTGCCGTGGGAAATGAATGGTAGGTTCTCTGGGATTTTATGCTCTGAGGTGTTGGAGCATGTGGCTCGTCCTTGGGTTGCGTTGCCAAAACTGAAAGAAGCGATGAAGCCAGGAGGATGGATAATCATTACAACTTTGTTTTCATTTCCTGAGCATGGCTTTCCCGACGACTATTACCGCTACAGCCGCAGCGGGTTAAAGTTGCTGCTAGAAGATTCTGGATTTAAGAATGTTGAAACTGAGTACGCCGGGTCCGTGGAATTGGTGCTGAACGATCACGGAGAAGCGACTAACAGCCGCCGTCAGTTGCCTATGCATGTTTTTGGAATTGCACAATCATGAGCCTCGTTTTACTCACAGCTACAGGTTGCCGACCAGAAGCATGGGCTATCACCGAAAAGCTAGCACTTGCTCAAGACTATACCGGACCGGTTCGATGGCTGATCGTTGATGACGGAGAAACACCGCAGCCCATTACGTTTGAGCGCGAAGGCTGGACGCTGGAAGTGATCCGGCCAATGCCATTTTGGAAGACTGGGCAAAACACCCAGGCACGAAACCTAGCAGAAGGATTGAAACTTGTTGGGCGCGATGATAGGTTGATCGTGTGGGAAGACGATGATTACATGCACACATCATATTTGCGCACAATGGCCGCAATGCTGGATTGCGCGGATCTTGTTGGAGAAAGTTTTGCGCGTTATTACAACATCAAAACAAAACGTTACCGCCAACTTGGAAACGCCATGCACGCTAGTTTGTGTTCAACAGGCATGAAAGGCGCGGCAATTGATGCTTTCAAGAAAGAGTGCATTCCAAACGTCCAGTTTATTGACTTAAATCTGTGGCGCAATTTCAGAGGATCAAAAATGCTTCGTCGCAATGGCCTTGTTGTTGGCATAAAGGGCATGCCTGGGCGTGGAGGTATTGGAATGGGCCACAAAGCAGATTTCAACGGGTCTATTGATCACGATGGGTCAATTCTGAGACAATGGATTGGCAACGACGCTGCACACTATGAATAAACCATTCCCATTTTGGCAAGAGCTTCGCAAATTGCTGGTTGATAGGCAAGATGGAACTTATGCCGAGCGTATTGAGGCGTATCCTCCGGCAAAGTTGATGACAGATGGCGATGGTGAATATGCACGCCTGCGCGTTGACTCTGGTCAAACTGGATTTTTTGCAGGACGGGAGGCTCGCATTTTTTATGAGTTTTCTATTCCAACCGGATCAAGCCAAGTTATCAAAGTTGTATCTCCTGTAAATACCATTGTTCAGGCGTTTGGCCTTGAACTTAATTTAGCTGCGTTGCGTCTTGAGTTGGTTGTCGGCGGGACAGATAGCGGAACCTTTGGTTCACCATTGCCTGTGTTTAAGACAAACACAATGTCTACGCAATCAGGTTACTTGCCACAGGTTACAATGGCGACGGGCGGAACGCATACGGGTGGAACGGTTGTTGATTTGCTAACGGCCATATCTGGCGCAAACGCGAACAAATCAACATCTCAATCTGTTAGCGAAAATCTGCCAAACGCATTTTCAGCCGGTACGTTTTACATTAGGCTCATCAATACTGATGGAGCGACGGCAAAAGGCATATTCCGCGCACGCTGGGAAGAAAGACCATGACAAAACTAGCAGAAGTCAAAGCAGCCTTGCGCGTTATCCATGATCAAGATGATGCATTGTTGTCTCGCCTAATCGAGTCTGCAAGTCGTGAGGCTTTGGCATTTTTGGATTCTGGGGAATGGCCTTTGCCTGAAACAGTGTCCAGCTATACGGCGCAAGAAATTACCATCCCAGAAGATGCGTTTCAGGCTGTGGTGCTTTTGGTATCTGCCGACTATGATGCACAGCCGGATAAGAGGGATGTCTACCGCAAAGCCGCTGAAGGGCTTTTAATGCCATATAGGGCGCTGGGGATATAAATGCTTGCTCCACGTCTGCGTCACCGCATAAAAATCGAATCCATCACAGCAACCCGTGATCAATGGGGGGGTGTGATTGAAACATGGGGCACTTTTCTGGATAATGTTCCCGCCGAAGTGGTCCCATTATCTGGTCGAGAATTTATTGCAGCACAAGCCGAACAGGCTGGGGTGACTGCGCGGATAACAATTCGTGATCTGCCAAGCCTAACAGAAGCCATGCGTATTGTTTTTGATGGTGAAAAGTACAACATCAAAACCATTTTGCCTGATCCAACTGCTAGGCGTCATTTGACGTTAATGGTTGAAAAAGGCGTTCGTTATGAATGATGTTATTGAAAGATTGGCGCGTATTGAATACATGCTCAAAACGCTAATTGATGCGCTTGCCGGAGAAGATGAGCAAGAAGACGTGCAGTACGATCTGGATGGTGCTCCGCTTTTCAATGATCGCAGTCAGGATGACATGCTGTGAAAATCGTAACAAAGATGGATGGGCTTGAGGGCGTGTTGGCTACGCTCCAAAGTCTGCCGCCTGAACTTGTGAGCAAGGGAGGCGGGCCTGTCCGCACGGCTGTTCGCAAGGCCGCAAATATCATCAGGGATGAAGCAAGGTCGCAAATGACAGCTAGGGGAAACAGCCCCGGCAAAACCGCGCAAAATTACGCAACTGGCTTTACATCAAAGCACATCATTTCGCGCCGCACAAATTTGAAGTTTTACAAATCCGGCGAACGCTTTGTTGTGACGGTTAAGACCGCAATTCACCCAAATGGAAACAAGATCAATGGAAAGCCATTGCGCACTAATGACGCTGCGTTCATTCTGGAAAATGGATCCGCTAAACAACCAGCAGAGCCTTGGTTAAGGCCCGCCTACAATCTGAAGCGCCAGCAAGCAACACAATCAATGGAAGTTGAGTTGAAAGCAGCCATTGATCGTATCATTCGCAAGCTGGAACGTCAAAATAAAGCAAAATAATGCTGCCTCCAATCTATTCAATTTTAAGCAGTGCATCAGCCGTAAGCGCAATTGTGGGGAATCGCATTTTTCCGCACTCTGACGCCCCGCAAGATGTAACGACACCATACATTACTTGGTTTCTCGTTGACGCTCCTCCTGAAATTGTGCTAGACGGCACGCCTCCTTTTGATAGAATGACGGTGCATGTTGATTGTTGGCACCCAACGTCAGCCGGTGTCGTTTCGCTAGCAACTGCCGCACGCAATGCGCTAGAGGCTCAATGCAACGTCACAAATTTCCCCGTGAATGGGCGAGATGCTGAAACTAGGCTATATCGCATAGCAATACAACTTGATTACTTTTTGAACCGCTGAAAGGTCTGCCATGAGTGATTCCGTCAAAACCCAGGGCACAAAACTCTGGTATATCAATACAGCTACTTCTAGCACTAACGATTTTGTTACGCTCGCATGCCCGACTGGCATTTCGGGCCTTGGTGGCGCGGCTGATCAGATTGATGTTACGTGCCTGGAGGCGACAGAAGATCGCAGCTATGTGCGCGGATTGGGCAATCCTGGTCAGGTCAGCGTGCCGTTTATTCTTAAGCCATCTGAGGCATCTCATCAAGAGTTGTTCGACCTTAAGTCTTCCGGCGCTGAGCTGGCATGGATGATTGGCCTGTCTGACGGCACTGGATCGCCTACCGTTGTCAATGATGCGTTTGTTGCGCCCGCTGGCCGCTCGTGCTTTGCATTCCAGGCTTACGTTTCTGATGTGGCGATTGACATTGCGACAAATGAAGTCGTGCGCGGCACACTGACACTGCAACGCTCTGGCGCTGTTACGCCTAGCTGGAAGGCTTAATGATGGATGATTCGCTGTTTGCCGGATCTGACCTGCACAAGCGTGATGTTGATGTGGGCGGCAAGACCATTGAGCTTTGGTTCAAGGAATTGCCAGCCGTTGACTTTATCCGCTTCCATGCACTCACATCATCGTCTGATGAGGATGTGCGTGCTGGTGCTGCCGCAAAGCTAATTGCCGCGTGCGTGGTTAATCCAGACGGAACGCAAGCAATGAGCTATGAAAAGGCGTTGACTCTCAAAACAAAGCCTCTTAATGCCATTTTTGCTGCCGTGCTGGAGGTTAACGGCGGGTCATCGGGAAAGCCGTAACAGAGCCAAGCGAGGCGCATTTTTGGCACGTCCTCGCTTTGGCTTTGGGGCAGACGGTTGGAGAGTTAAGGGCAAAGATGACCCAGCGAGAATTCCGCGATTGGGTCACTTTCTATCGCGCTCATCCGTTTGATGATTTGCATAGATACCACAGACCTGCCGCACTTGTTTCGCGCTCTATCGGCGGTGGCGACATCAATGAACTGCTAGACTGGCTTCATCCGCCGACATGGCAAGAAGATTTTTCGCAGTCTGATATTAAGACCCTACGCGCACTTGGCATCAAATAAGGAAAAAAGATGGCTTCAGCAGGTTCCATAGTCGTCTCACTTTTGATGAACACGGGTCAGTTTGAGACTGATACCAAGCGCGCAGAAGGCATTGCAAAAAAGCGTGCTGAGGCCATTGATAAAGCATTTCAAGATATGGGCCAGAAGATTGGCCTAGCTGCTGCCGCTGCCGGTGGTGCAATTGTTGCCATGATAGGCAGCACAACCAATGCAGCAAAAGAAATCAGCAATCTTGCTCAGCTATCAGGCGCGGGAACAGAAGAATTCCAACGCTTTGCGGCTGGTGCAAAAACAGTAGGCATTGAGCAAGATAAGCTAGGCGACATTTTCAAAGACTTCCGCGAGAAGGTGGGCGAGTTCGTCCAAACTGGCGGCGGAGGAATGAAAGACTTTTTCGAGCAGATTGCACCCAAAGTTGGCGTGACTGCCGATGCCTTTCGCAATCTGTCTGGCCCGCAGGCCCTTCAGCTCTACGTCGATACGCTTGAAAAGGCGGGATTGTCGCAAGAGCAGATGAGCTTCTACCTTGAGTCGATGGCGTCTGACACCACGGCTCTGATCCCGCTGTTGAAAAATGGCGGCGTAGAGATAACAGCATTGGGTGATGCTGCAAGCAAAACTGGGCAGATTCTTGACAATGAAACCATAAGGGCATCCATAGAATTAAAGAAACAGATGGATGAGTTCAAGGGGATCATGGGCGGAATCACCACGCAGATTGCCGCAACATTTATCCCTCATCTTTCGTCTATGGCTAGCGGGTTCCTGAATGTCGCTAGGGATGTTGGGATTGCTCAAGCTGCTATTGTCGCATTTGGCGGCGTCGTTGCCCGCGCATTAAATATTGACGAGGTTGCAAAACTTACGCGAGAAGCAGCAAAAGCCAACTTTGAGATTAAATCTCTTGGACGCCAGCTTGATATGGCGATGAGTTTTGGCGATACAGGAACAGCCGACAAACTGAGAGTAAGGCTTGAGGCACGCATGAAAGATGCGTCCGCTCTTGCTCAACAATTGAAGGACATTGCAAACCCGCCTCAGCCATCCGCGCCTACACCGTCAGCGTGGTCATATGGGCCTCAGTTGCCGTGGTCTACGCCATCAAAGACAACGACCGCAAAAGCCACTCGCGCATCATCTCGCGGCAGTGCAAAAGAAGAAACGCCATTTGTGGGGCCAATGCCTGATATTGGTCAGCTTGAGCGATACAACGAATTAAAGAAAGAAGCCGCATCGCTGCAACGGTCACTAATGACTGAAACGGAAAGACTGGCAGAAACAGAAGCCAAGTATTTCGAAATGTTAGGCGAAGGCTTGATTACACCAGAGCTTTTCCAAAAGGCTATGAGTGATTTGAACGAGGAAATCATCAAGCCGGTTGATGAAGGATACTGGGACAAATGGATTCAAGCGGCGGAGGAAAATTTAACTTCGTTTGATGATCTTGCAAAAAGCGTCATTGAAAACTTCTCGTCAGGCTTTGGCAATGCTTTTGAGAAGATGATTTTTGATTCTGAAAGCCTTGGCGATGCAATTTATAATTTGACAAATGGAATGGCTCGCGCTGTTGTTAATGCTGCCGGTGAAATGGCCGCTCAGTGGGTTGCTATGGAAATTGTGAAACGCATGGCAAGCCAAGCAACGACAAGCGCTGTTGTCGCTGGAACAGCAACACAAGCAGCAGCAGGCGTTGCGGCAAACACAACGGCTGCGGCATCTGCCGCTGTTACAGGCCCAACAATTGCAGCGGCAATGGCTCCTGCGGCAGTTGCAACATCTGTTGCAACGGCAGGAACAAACACGATTCCTGCAATGGCTGGTCTTTTGGCTGCGATGGCTCTGATCCCACTTATTGCTGGAGCAAGAGCAAACGGTGGACCTGTTGCTGGAGGAAAAACCTATCTTGTTGGTGAGCGCGGCCCTGAATTGTTTACGCCAAACACAAGCGGCGCAATCATTCCAAATCACGCATTGGGCGGATCATCTGGCCGCAACGAATACAATATCAACGTAACAGTCCCAGCAGGTAGCCCAATGGAAACTCGCAGAGCGGCGGCGGCGGGTGCGCGTGAAGCTCTTGGGCTTATCAATCAAGCAGGAAGGTACGCATGACAGCTTTTCTAGAAGACCGCCTGCCGGTTTGCGTTAGGCTTGGGGCAAGCTGGGGCGAAGATTTTGCCGTGGACATTACGCAAACTGCAAGCGGATCAGAGTATCGCCGCTTGATTCACCCATACCCAGTTTTGCGCGGATCAATCAAGTACACAAGAGACATCTCAGATATGTGGGATGAAATCTTGTCGCTATACCGTCGAGTTTATGGCCGGTACGCAGGGTTCCGCGTCAAAGCTATGGACAACTGTAGCACCAACAAAGGCATTGCAACACCAACATCTGCCGATCAGTTGCTTGATACTATTGTTGCTGGAGCGTCTTATCAGCTTGTTGCCAAGTACGGATCTGATGGCGTAGAGGCTCCTGTTTTGTTGTCGATTGGTGAGCCAAAACGCATCATCAAAAAACCTGTTGCTGGAACTGTAAAGATATCAATCTTTAATCTTTCTGGTTCGTTTGAGACAACGGATTTTTCCGTTGACACAACAAATGGCGTAGTGACAATTGGACCAAACAGAACACGCAACATCACAAGTATCACAAAAGGCGCAACAACCGTTGTAAATTTTTCTGCCTCACATACGTTTCAGGTTGGCGAATCAATACATATTTCCGGCGTTGTTGGCATGACAGAAATCAACGGCAAACGCGCAAAGATTCTTAGCAAGGAAACAAGCCAAGTCACACTAGAGCTTAATTCGTCAACATTTACAAACTACACAAGCGGCGGCATTGTTAATACAAGGCCACAGCAAGGAGAGTCTGTTTATGGCGGCTGTGAGTTTGATATACCATGCCGTTTTGACTCATCCATTGATTTGACATCTATTGCGCGTGGCATCAGAGACACATCTGAAATCAGCATCGTGGAGATTTTGAACCCATGAAAACAGCCATAGCAGACTACAGATACATTTCTTATTGCATTCGCATTGAATGTACAAATGGTCTTGTTGTTAGGTTGACGGACTATCCTAAAGACTTGTTGATGATCAACACATCTGAGCTATATAAGTCAGATAACGGCTATCAATTCACGGGCTTGCAGGCGACATCATCAATGTCTGCTGGCGCAATGGATCTTGAAGGAATTGTTAGCATCACAGGCATTGGCCGCGATGAGGTTGCATCCGGTGTCTTTGATAACGCAAGAATTTATGCGTTTGCAA
>ERZ869921.1033-NODE-1033-length-13026-cov-13.388019_pt1 | contig 13026 bp, 15 predicted proteins | sample MGYA00579310_ERZ869921 | MGnify/ENA primary metagenome ERZ869921 (study PRJEB32216, sample SAMN09231816) | wastewater metagenome | place: USA: Maryland | collected 2016-06-21 | study: EMG produced TPA metagenomics assembly of the PRJNA472060 data set (Reclaimed...
CAAGACCCACGCAATAGGTGTAAGCTATGGACGGTGAATTTTCGATAGAGAGTTTCGCAGCTGAGTTTGCGAAGGCGGGCAAGCCGGAGCAGCCCCAAGAGGGTTCCGACGCCGCTACAAACGCGCAGGCCAGCGGTGCTGAAACCGACGCGACTGACGCTCAGGAAGTGGACCTGCCGGAAATGGAAGGCGAGCAGACTGAGCAGCCGGAGCAGCCCCCCGAGGGTTCCGGCGAGGGCGGTGACGACCCTGTCCAGACGTGGACCACGGCGAGCGGCGAGAAGCTGGAGGTCAAGCTCTCGGAATTGCGCGACGGCTACCTGCGGACGCAGGACTACACGCGCAAGACCCAGGAACTGTCCGAAAGCGTCAAGCGCGCTCAATCCGACATTCAATTCCAGGCCAGCGCCGTTCAGGCGATGACCAGCGAGATCGGCACGATTCAGGCGCTCCAAGGCCAGATCGCGCAGTTCGACGGGATCGACTGGGCAGCGGCAGAGCGGCAAGACCCGCAAGCCTCTGTGCAAGCCCAGACGCGGTTGCTGCTTCTGAAACAGCAGCTGGCCGAGGTGCAAACCCGGGCCAGCGGCCGGATGCAGCAGCTGAAACAGGCGCAGGAAGCGCAGTTCGCGCAGGCGGTGTCCGCCGCAGAACAGCACCTGCAGACCAAGTTCCCGGAACTGAACCGCGACGAGGTGGGGCGAGTGTTTGCGCAGGCAGCAAAGCTGGGGGCGACCCAGACGGAGCTGAATTTCATGCGCGGCATGCCCTGGCTGCTGGAGCTGGCCATCCACGGAACGCGCCACATGGAGCTGATGTCGAAGAAGCCGGAGGTTCAGAACCGAGTGCGCAACCTTCCGCCGCCGAAAACGGCACCCCGCGCAGCGGTCCCGACCTCCAAGACCGACGAAGCGATCAAGGCCATCAACACGAAGCGCAGCTTCAACCCGGCCGAGTTCGCGAAGTTGCTCCGGACCACTTTGTGAGGTAGCACCATGGCTCAAATTACCAATTCGTTCGCGACCTTCAATTCGTCGCGTGTCCGCGAACAGCTGATGGACAAAATCTGGAACGTCAGCGTCGCTGAAACCCCGACCCTCGCCCTGATCGGCAAGGAAAGCGTTGAGGGCCCGTTCGTCGAATGGCTGAATGACACGTTCCGCGCTGGCGCCAGCAACAAGGTCGAGCAGGGCAACACCGCCACGCCGACCGCACGCACCAACGTCACCCGCTACTCGAACCGCACGCAGATCAGTGAGGATGTCATGTCCATCACTGGCACGCAGCAGGCGGCCGAGAAGGCGGGCGGCAAAGATGAGGTGGCCTACCAGCGCACCAAGTCGATGATGGAAGTGAAAAAGGATATCGAGTTCGGTGTCCTGCAGAACACGACCGCCATCGCAGCCTCTGCCGGTGTGGCCCCGCAGTCGCGCGGCTTCCTGGGCTTCATCGCCACCAACACCAGCAAGGGCGCGAGCGGCGTGGACCCGAACCCGCTGACCAACACGGCACAGACGGACGGCACTCAGCGCGCGCTCACCGAGACGCTGCTGAAGGACGTGATGAAGCTGCAGTTCGACAACGGCGCCCCGGACATGGACAACATCTACGCGCTGATCCCCAGCGCGCAGCGCTCCACGTTTGACGGCTTCCTGGCCGGCCAGACCCGTTTCGACAAGGCCGAGGACAAGACCCTGACCGCGACGCTGGAGGTTTACATCGGCCCATTCGGCCGCGTGAAGGCCGTCAACGCACGCCACATGCGCAGCCGCGAGATCTTCCTGGTGAATGCGGCCTACGCCAAGCTCGGCACGCTGCGCAAGATGAACGCCAAGCCGCTGGGCATGCGCGGTGACGCGTATGAGGAGCAGGTGAACTGCGAGTGGACCTTGATCGTGAACAACGAAAAGGCCCACGGCGCGATCCGCGACCTGACCTGATCCGCTTGAACGCGCCCGGCTGAGTCAGCTGGGCGCCCTGAATCTCTGAAGTCTGCGCGCGGTGTGTCGCCGCTCAGCAGGAACCCAAAACAACGGGGTCCCCATGAGCATCGAAGTCCTTCGCACCATCCCCAACGCGCAGACCTACATCGCCCAGGAAGACGGCAAGACGATCATTGGCGAGCGCGCCAATGTGGCCGGCAACCTGGACCGCGTGCAGCGCATGCGGCAAGCCCAGATCAACAACAAGACTCTGGGCGTTTGCCATGCCTCTATCCCCCTGGTGGCGCTGGGTGCCTGGTGCAACAAGCTCGGCCTGAGCATCGAGGAGGCGGTCGCAAACGACGACATCCTCGACCGCTTCCTGGCTGACGGGCATCAGAAGTTCCTGGTCAACAAGGGCTCGGTATGACCTACACCGAGCTGAAGTCCGCGATCAGCGACTGGCTGCACCGCGCCGACCTGAGCACGCCGGCAACGACCTTCGTGGTGCTGGCCGAGGAGCGGCTGCAGGACCTGAAGCTGAACCGCTTCAGCACGACCGCCACGCTGACGGTGCTGGCCGGCCAGACCTCGGTGGCCCTGCCCGCCGACTACCTGGAGGGCCGCGGACTGGCCGGTGGCAGCTGGGACTGGACCCTGTGCACGCCCGAGCAGCTGGCCCGCCTGGCCGAGAACGGCGGCGAGCCGCACAGCTATGCGATCTACGGCGGCAACTTGGTCCTGCCCTACGCGCCGACCGAGGACCTTGCCCTAACGCTGGCCTATTTCCAGACCCTGGACCCGCTGAGCGACAGCAACACGACCAACTGGGTGCTGACCTACCACCCGGGCTCCTACCTGTGGCTGGCTCTGTCGGAGGCCGCGCTCTATGTCGGCAACGAGCAGAAGCGCCTGGTGTTTGAGTCCCGCGCACAGCTTGCGCTGGAGGCCCTGCGCCAGCGTGACGTGGCCGGCTCGACCTTCGCGGCTTCGATGCCCGCTCCCTACGTGGTGTGACCGATGCCCATTGCCTACACCGATATCCGCAAGCTGGTTGACAGCCAGGCATTCCAAGCGCGCCTGCAGGTAGCGCTCTGGCGCGAGGCCTCCAAGCTGCTGCGCCAGAGCCCGGCCCCGGCGGCTGAGCTGCTGACCTGGGCCCGCGCCGAGCTGAAGGGCGTGACCCAGAACATGACCGAGGCCACGATCCGCGTGGCCACGAGCGGCAAAACCTTCGAGTTCGGCGAGGCCGTCACCGACATCGAATTGCAGCAGGACGTGAAGAACATCGTGCCCGACCTGGCGAGGGCGCCGTGACCCTGGTTCAGACCATCGGCTTCGCCCCGGACGTGGAACGCACCACGCCGGGCGCGCTGCTGGAGTGCTCGAACATGGTCCCGACCCTGAAGGGCATGAAGGCGGCGCCGTCGAACATCGTGACCGCCTACCCGGCCAGCGCCGAGGCTGTGACCGGCGCGGCCCTGCTGCCGCTGCTCAGCGGCGCGGTGCGCTTCTTCATCGGCGGCAACACGCTGCTGCAGGAAGGCGTGGCCGGCGCGTGGAACAACGTGAGCCGCGGCGCGGGCTACACGGCGGGCGTGAACCGCTGGCGCTTCTGCCAATTCGGCAACGACTCCATCGCGGCGAACAAAAGCTGCCAGCTGCAGCGCAGCACCGGCGCCGGCGTGGCTTTCGCCAACCTGACCGGCCCGAAGGCGGACGTGTGCGAGGTCATCGACGGCCAGGTGATGCTGGGCAATTGCGACGACACAGGCACCGGCCTGGCCACGGGCTACGGCGACCAGCCAGACCGCTGGTGGGCGAGCGCCATCAACGATGTGGCGACCTGGACCCCGAGCGCGGCGACGCAGTGCGTGACCGGCCGCCTGGTGGCCGCCCCAGGCCCCATCCGCGCCCTGCGCCGACTGGGCCCGAACTGCGTGGCCTACAAGGACAAGGCCATCTTCCTGGGCTCCTACGTGGGGCCACAGGCCCCGATCTGGCGCTGGGACCTGGTGCCGGGGGACATCGGCTGCAGCAGCCAGGAATGCGTGGTCAACATCGGCACCGCGCACCTGTTCGTGGGCGAAACGGACCTCTACACCTTCGACGGCAGCCGGCCGGTGAGCATCGGCGCGCCGATTCGGGAGTGGTTCTTCGCGCGACTGAACCGCTCCTATCAGTACCTGATGGCGGCGCTGCACGACCGGCCCAATGGCTTGGTGTACTGGTTCTACCCCAGCACGGCCAGCAACAGCGGCGCGCTGGACGAGGCCATCGTCTACAGCTACCGCACCAACCGCTGGGGCGCGGTGGCGCGTGACATCGAGATGCCCATCGAGCTGGTGCTGGGTGGCATCACCTACGACAACCTCGGCACGCTGTACGCCACCTACGACGACCTGCCGGCGATCCCCTACGACTCGCCGTTCTGGATCGCCAACAGCCCGGTGCCGGCCGTCATCGGCACTGATCACCGCCCCTACACCATCGGCGGCGAGCCGGGCGCCTGGAGTTTTGCAACGAGCCTCTACGGCGACGAGCAGTTGGTGAGCCTGTTCGAACGCCTGAATGTGCGCTGGGTCACCAAGCCCACGGTGGCCGCGCTGACGCAGCGCTACGGCATGGACGAGTCCGCGAGCCTGGCCAGCGCCACGGCGGTGCAGATGAGCCCGCCGACCGGCCGCTTCGACGCACTGATCAGCGCGCGCTGGCACCAGTCGGCCGTGGCCGGCAGCGGCTCGATGGAGTTCGCCGGCCTGGACCCGGTGGTCAAGCCGGAGAGCACGGAATGAAGCTCGACATCGACCCCCGCCTGCCCAACGGCGCCGATGTGGCGCGTCTGGTAATCCGGCTCTATGAGCTGCTGCGCCGCATGGCCCAGGCCAACAACGCGCACTCTGACGGCTACGTGCACGCCTCGCAGGTGCTGACCAGCAACTACACGCAGCAGGCCGGCGATTCCATCCTGCTCGTCAGCGCTGCGGGCGGCGCGCGCGCCATCACCTTGCAGAGCGCGGCCGACGCGGTTGGAAAGCTGACCACCGTGCGCAAGACCGAGGGCAGCGCCAACGCGGTGACCTTGACCCCCGGCAGCGGCCTGATCGACGGCGCCGCAACCCTCGCCCTCACTGCCGCTGCGCCCAAGTGCCAGTTGGTCAGCGACGGGACCAACTTCTTCACCGTGTGAGGGCCTGATGTACCCGCTCCAACCTCAGCAACTCGGCCCCGGCGCCGGCTACATGCCGCAGAACCAGGTCGGGCCGCAGCCCATGCAGCAGGGCCCCGCGCCCACGCAATACGGCTACGGCCAAGCGCCCGGCGGCCCGCTCGGCTACTACGAGCAGCAGACCCCGGTCGGCAGCTTCGCGGCGGCCAACCAGCAGCAGGCGCAGTGGCAGCAGGCGCAGGGCTCGCAGCCGCTGCAGACGCAGGGCGCGCAGAACCCCTTCCTCGGCCAGCAGGCGCAAGGCGTGCAGGGTCAGGGCTCGGTGATGCCCTACGCCCAGCAGATCGCGCAGCAGGGCCAGCAGGCCAACCCCTGGTTGGGCCAGAGCAGCCAGCGCGCGCAGGGCGCGGGCGCCAACCCCTTCGGCGCCAACAACCCGTTTTTGACGCAGGCCATCGACAGCGCCAGCGCCGACGCCACCCGGAACTTCCAGACCACGGTGCAGCCGGCTATCGCTGCAGCACAGCGCGCCTCGGGCAGCTTCGGAAACTCCGCAGTTGGCGAGATGGAGCGCAACGCCTACAGCGATTTCGGCCGCAACCTCGGGAACATCGCCAACAGCGCGCGCATGCAGGACTACACGGCCCAGCAGCAGCTGGCCGAGAACGCGCTGAACCGCACGCAGGCCAACAACCAGTTCAACAGCGGCCTGAGCGCTGCCGACCTGGCGCGCAACATGGCCGGCCAGTTCCAGGGACAGGGCCTGGGCATGCAGGGCCTGAGCCAGCAGCTGGGCGCCGCGCAGTTCGACGCAGGCCTGGGCAGCAACACCAACCAGTTCAATGCGAGTCTGGGGCAGAACGACCTCAGCCGCAATTCGCAGCTGGCGCAGGCGCTCGGGCAGTTCAACGCCGGCCAGCAGAACCAGATGGGCCAATTCAACGCGCAGCTGGGGCAGGCAAACAGCCAGTTCAACGCCGGCCAGGGCAACCAGATGGCGCAGTTCAACGCGGGGCAGGGCAACGCCCTGAACCAGTTCAACACGAACGCCGGCAACCAGATGCTGGAGAACAGCCGCAACCGTGGCCAGCAGATGGACCAGTTCAACCAGGGTATGGACTTCCAGACCTGGCAGGCCAACACCCAGAACATGCGCCAGGGCCAGCAGGACCAGCTCGGCCTGATGGACCGCCTGTTCGGCTGGAACGGCCTGGGGCAGAGCCTCGCCACGCAGCAGCAGAACACCCCTCTGAACTACTGGCAGCAGTTCAGCGGCGGGTTCAACCAGGCCGGCGGCTTGGGCGGCAGCCAGAGCCAGCAGCTTCAGGGCAACCCGTGGCTCGGGGCCTTCGGCGGCTGGAACGCCATGGGCGGGTTCTTGGGCAACGGCGGCACGCCGCAGCGGGTGGGGGGCTGAGATGGCCGACATTCGCGACCGCACCGCGCAGGCCCGCCTGCTGCAGCTGCCTGCCGACACCTACACCAACCTGCGCCCGCTCGATCAGGACTGGCAGCTCTACAACTACTCGCCCAGCGGCCTGGACCAGTTCCGGGGCAATGCCGCCTGGAACCCCACGCAGCCAGGCGGGCGCGCCGCCGGACCCATGGCCGAAGGGCTGGACCCCAGCAACTGGGGCGACCTGCTCGGGCTCAATGAGAGCCTGTTGCGCGAGCGCGGCTACCAGGGCGGCCTGACCGGCCAGGAGGCGCTGCCCTGGCTGCAGGCCAACAACCTGGCCGTGGGGCAGTCCGGGCCGCTCAAAGACGGCCTGGCGCGGCATGGCAACTACTACACGCAGCTCTTTGACACCGCCAACGGTTACGCGCCGCTGGGCACTGGCTACCGCACGCAGAACGACTACGCCGAAGAGGGCACCGGGCTGGCGACGGTGGCATTGATGGCCCTGGGCGGCGCGGCGCTGAATGGCGGGTTCACGACACCAACGCCTGCGGGCGGCGGAGCGGTGGGGGCTGGCGGCTCCATGGCTGGTGCCGGCTACGTGCCGGGCGGGCTTGGCATTGACACGACGCTGGGCACCCAGATTGGCGCGAATTTGGCGAACGCAGGCTACTTCGGGCCGGCGGCCACGGGCGGCGCCGGCGTTGCAGGCGGGGCCGCTGTTGCGGGTGGCGCAGGTGGTGGCGGTGGTGCGGGCGGGCTGCTGGCCGGCAACGCAGACAAGGCGGCCCTGCTCGGGAATGCCGGCTACGGCCAAGGCATGAGCGGCGCGGCGACTTCGGCTTTTGACACTGTGGCCGGCTTGTCTGGCTCTAACCAACTCGGCGCCGCCGCAGGCAACGCCATGGACGGCAACTGGCTGCAGGCAGCCCAGAACGTGGGAGGCAATATGAACTGGCTCGACTGGGGCAAGCTCGGCTTGCAAGCGCTGGGGGCCTATCAGGGCTACCAGGATGGTAAGGACCAACAGCAGACCCAGACCCGCGACCCCTGGGGCCCGGCGCAGCCCTACATCCTGGAGGCGCTGCAGCAGGGCCAGAAGCTGAATCAGCAGTACCAGGCGCAACCATTCAGCCCGCAGCAGCAGACGGCTTACAACAACCTGGGCGGCCTGCTGAACCTGGCCAACACCAACGCGCCGGGCCTGCTCTCGGGCTTCCAGGCCAACGCAACGGGCGCGAACAACTACGACCGCGCGAACCCGCGAAAGGCGCTGCTCGGCAGTGCGCCGATGCAGGGCGCTTGGAACCCGGGCCTGCTGTCGTTCTTCCCGCAATCTGGCAAGGGGGGCTGAGCGATGGGCTTGCTCGACATGATGAACAGCGACCAGGGCCTGCTGGGCCTGCACCTGATGGCCGCCGCCGCGCCGCGCGAGCGCCGCATGGGCTTTGGCGAGGGCCTGCTGAGCAGCCTGCAGGGCGTGCAGGCGCAGCGCGCGGCGGAGGAAGACCGCAAGGCACGCCGGCAGATGCAGGAAATGCAGATGCAGCAGCAGCAGGCCCTGCTGGACGACCGCCGAAACGCACAGATGGCAGCGCAAGCGGCGGCGGCGCGCAACCAGCAGTTCCGCGGCGCACTGGCGCAGCAAATGAGCCCAATCAGCGGCATGGACGCCCTCGCAGCCGGTGGCGGCCGCCCGACTCCGGACGCCGCATCCCTGATCGGCCAGCAGCGCACCCCCAACTTTCAGGCCCTGGCCGCTCAGTACCCTGAGCAGGCCGAGTTGCTGCAGAAGCTGGCGAGCGCCCGGGACTGGGGCGCGCCGGAGGTGGCGCGCACGGTGGAGACGGTCGGCCCGGACGGTCGGCCGGTGACGCTGCAGCTGGACAAGCAAGGCCGGCCGGTCGGCCAGGCCATGGGGCAGTGGAAGGCGCCGGAGCGCGTAGACACCGGCAGCGAAGTGCAATTTGTTGACCCGGTGACCCTGGCGCGCCTGGGTGCGCTTGGCAAAACGATGACGCCGGGCGAGAAGGCCTCCAACGCCCTGGGGTGGTCGAACAACGCCATCAGCCGCGAGCGCCTGGCCCTGGACCGCGAGGGCGGCGGCCAACTGGTGGAGACGCCCGAAGGCTATGTCCGCGTTGGCAAGGACAACCGTGCCACCGCCATCATGGCGCCGGGCGCTGGGGCCCGGCCGTTGATGGGCAAGGGCACCAACATGACCGAGGACCAGGCCAAGGCTTCGGGCTGGCTGGTGCAGGCGCAGAACGCCTACGGGAACATGCTGGGCGCCATCCGGAACGACCCCAGCGCGGCCCGTCCAGGCGTCAACGATGCGCTGGCGCAGATCCCCGGCATCGGTGCACCGATCGCCAACACCCTCCGGGGCACAGACCGTCAGAAGTTCATGCAGGGCGCTTCGTCGCTCAGCGAAGCGCTGTTGCGTGCGGCGACCGGCGCCGGCATCAACCAGTACGAAGCAGAACAGAAGGTCGCAGAGATCACGCCGAAGTACGGCGACAGCGACGAAGTGGTGGCCCAGAAGATGGCTGCCGTGCCGCTGTACCTGGAATCGCTGAAGCTGCGCGCGGGCCCGGGTGCATCCAAAGCCTCGGCCATCGGGGCAGGGGGCGCCAATGCAGCGCCGAGTGCGGCACCCGTGCTTCGCTGGAACGCGCAGATCGGAGGGTTCGACTGATGGCACAGATCGTTGAGGCCTTCGGCCAGCGCCTCGAATTCCCGGACGACATGCCGCGCGAGCAGATCGCGCAGGCGATCAAGTCGAACGAGCTGCAGCTGCGCCGCGCGGCCGGGCTGGACCCGACCAGCAGCATGGGCACCGTTGAGCGCTTGCGTGCCGGCGCGGGCCGCGGCATGGCGAGCGCTGCGCGCGGCGTCGGCAACCTGCTGGGCCTCGTCAGCGACGAGGACATGGCCGAGGCCAAGCGCCTGGACGCCGCGCTGATGGACACCACGGCTGGCAAGGTCGGGAACGTGGTCGGCATGGCCGGCGTGGCTGTGCCCACCGCGCTGATTCCGGGGGCGAACACCTACATGGGGGCTTCGCTGATCGGGGCCGGGCTGGGCGGCGCGACGACTGAGGGCGATGTATTGGAGCGCGTGAAGGGCGCAGCGTTCGGCGCCGCTGGCGGCGCGGCGGGCAAGTTCCTGGGCGACAAGCTGGCGGCCGGCACGCGCTGGGTGGCGGATCGGGCGCGCACCGCTTTCGCGAACAACCAGCTGGCGAACGCGCAGAAGAACGCCGCAGCCCAGCAGGCGGCGCAGGCGGGCTACGTCATCCCGCCGGCTGACTTGAACCGCCCGGGCATGCTCACGGAGGCCCTGAGCGGCCTGTCCGGCAAGGTCAAGACCGCCCAGGTGGCGAGCCAGCGCAATCAGCAGGTTTCCAACTCGCTGGCCCGCCAGGCGCTGGGGATCACCGATGACGCGCCGCTGACGGTCGAAGCCCTGGACGCATTCCGCCGCGGCGCGGCGCAGCCCTACCGCGAAATCGCCGGGATGGGGGATTTCGCCGCGACCGGCGCCAAGCTGCCGGCGAGCGTGAATGTCCAAAGCGGCATCAACCCGCTGGTGGGGGGCAAGACCCAGACGGTGAACGCGGCAGAGCTCGTGCGCGCGTGGAAGCAGAGCAATCACGACGCCACCGGCTACTTCCGCGCCTATGGGCGGGATGCCAACCCGGAAACCCTGGCGAAAGCGCACGCAGCAGCGGCGACCGCCAAGCAGATCGACGACTTCCTGGCCGACAGCCTGACCAATGCCGGCAAGGGCGAGGCTCTGGCGGCGCTCAAAGAAGCGCGCAGGCAGATCGCAAAGTCCTACACGGTCGAGAAGGCCTTGAACTCGCAGACCGGCGACGTATCGGCCCAGGTGCTGGCAAAGGAGCTGGCCAAGGGCAAGCCGCTGTCTGGCGAACTGCGCCAGATCGCTGAGGCGGGCCAGGCCTTCCCGAAGTCGCTGCAGGCGCTGAAGGAAGCCCCGAAGCAGACCAGCCCCCTGGACTGGGCCTTTGGCGTCGGCACGGCGGCCGGCACGGGCAATCCGCTGGCCATGTTGGCGATGGGCGCCAGGCCGGCAGCGCGCGAACTGCTGCTGTCGCCGGTCTTCCAGCGTGCCGCCCTTCGCGAGGCTGGCGGCCCTGGGCTGCTGTCTCAGCTGCCGGCCGAGTTCTTTGACCAGGCGCTGACGCGCCGCGCGGCGCCTGGCGTCACCGGACTGCTGACGGCTCGTGGCCTGCTCAGCGTCGAGGAATGAGGGCCCGGAACATGCGCACGAAGAACCGCCCGACCCGTCGATCTGCTTCCTCAAACCATGCCTGCATGGCATCGCCGCGGCGCTTGAGCAGGAATTGCTTGAGCGGCCAGCGATCCGGCATCCACAACTCGACCGCCCGCTTGAACGGCCACGCCGCCATGAGCATGGCCAAGGCCATGAACGGCTTTACCAGCGCAACCCAAAACGCTTCCATCTCCGGAGCCTAGCACCATGCCCGCCCAAATCCCAGACTCGATTGCCGACTGGTCCACGACCGCCGGCTCCAACCAGCCCAGCGGCTCGGCCAACGTGGGGCCGGACCTCGACGACAACCTTCGCGCGATGCAGGTGGCCGTGCGCCAGACCTACACCCGCGGCTCCATCGCCAGCGCGGCGACGTGCGACATCGGCACGGTGGACGCCGAGCTGATCACGGTCACCGGCACAACCGGCATCAGCAGCCTGGGCACCACCCTGGGCGCCACGGGGTACGGCGTGCACAAGCTGCTGACCTTCGCTGGCGCGCTGACGCTGACGCACTCGACCTCGCTGGCTTGCATCACCAGCGCCAACATCACCACAGTGGCGGGCGACAGCTGCATGGTTGAGTACAGCGCCAGCGGCTGGACGATGCTCTGGTACGCGCGCAAGACAGGCCAGCCTGTCGCCTCACAAGTGCAGTTCGGCGATGGCACGGTTTCGCTGCCCGGGATCACCTTCAGCGCGGACACTGACAACGGCTTCTATCGAATCGGCGCCAACAACTGGGCCGCTTCTGTCGGCGGGACCAAGCGGGTTGAATTCAACAACGCGGGCGACGTTGCCTTTACCCCGGCCGCGTTTAGCTCCATCGGCAGTGACGCCATCACGCTGCGAACGTCGATTGGCACCGGCACTGGCATCACCATCAAAACGGATGACCTGTCCGCCAATACCAGCGCGGTGGCCTTCTACACCGGGGCGTCTTCGCTGAACACATCCGGGGCGGTTTCGATCTACAGCGGCGCCGGGTATAGCGCTGTTGGCGCAGTGACCATCACAGGCGGCGCAACAACGATTGGCGGTTCAGGTGGCGCTCAGGGTGCCCACGTGACCATCACCAGCGGCACGGCGAGCAGTTCATCCGCAGGCTTCGCGGGGAATCTGAACCTCGCGGTGGGCGACTACGGCAGCGGCAACACGAACGGCTGCATCAGCTTCAAGCTCTACACGGACGCCGGCGCGCAGCGCACGATTGCCCAATTCCGAAGTCGGGAAAACCTGCTGGCGTGGTGTACGGACACGGGTACTCCGTCGATCTCGTCTGGCGCGGGCACTGGCGCCACGATTGCCGGCACGAACTACGGCTTCACGGTGACGCTGGGCACGACGCCAACCACTTCGATCGCCATCAACTTGGCAGCCTGGGGCGGGCCTTCAAACCCGGCAAATTCTGCGGTTGTTGTCGCCGGCAGCACCAATGCGGCCTACACGGTAGGCGCAAGCGCAACCACTACCGCAGTCACGATCAGTACGTCAGCCACGCCAACTGCGGGGGACAAACTGCATGTGATTCTGAGCTGGTACGCGGCGGCACTGTGATGCAAGAGCAAATCGATATCGCCGCCGCGTCGGCCGCCGCCTCAGTCGCCACAAAAGCCACTTACGGAAGCTCTGCTGTGGCTGTGGGGAGCTGGTTCCTGTCCAGTGAATTCGGGGTGCTGATGGGTGCCATCGGCGTCGTCGGCGGCCTGGTGCTGTCCTGGTACTGGAAACAGAAGGAATACGACCTCAAGAAGCGCGCCGACGACCGGGAGCATGAATTGCGCCTGCTTGAACACGAAGCCCGCGTAGCCCTGCACAACACCCGCAACCGAAAGGACTGACCATGACCAAGATCGTCATCACCCGCCTGCAAATCCCCTCGCTGCTCGACAAGATGGGCCGCACGCCAGCACAAGGTGTGCCGGTCAGCGCTTTGGCCGCGCTGGCGCAAGAAGTGCGCGCCATGCTCCCGGACGAGCAGGAATGGAACAGCGCCACCGTGTACGGCACGGAGCATCTGCGCATCAGCTACGACAACCACCTGACGCCAGACGAGGAGATGGCCCTGCGCGTGCAGGCATTGGAAGAAGCCCAGCGCGAGGCGCGCGGCCTGCTGCCCCGCGATGGCGAAACGCTGCGCCCTGAAGAGCTGGCCCGCCTGCGGCAGCTTCTGGGGGCGTGATGATCACCCCGGCACTCCTGCAAGCGGCCATGGGCTGCACGCAGGAGCGTGCGCT
>ERZ869921.1034-NODE-1034-length-13018-cov-86.107151_pt1 | contig 13018 bp, 9 predicted proteins | sample MGYA00579310_ERZ869921 | MGnify/ENA primary metagenome ERZ869921 (study PRJEB32216, sample SAMN09231816) | wastewater metagenome | place: USA: Maryland | collected 2016-06-21 | study: EMG produced TPA metagenomics assembly of the PRJNA472060 data set (Reclaimed...
CATGGCCGACGTGGCCAAGGTCGTCGACGGACTCAAGACCCCGGCGGGCGCCGCGACGGCCGAGTATCACGCGATGGAGGAGAGCCTGTTCGGGCTCTCGCAGCGCATCGCCATCGCGCCGGAGGGCTTCGCCAAGCTGGCCGCCGCGGCCGGGCAGGCCGGCATCGCCGGCAGCGAGCTCGTGGGCTTCTCCGAGGAGGCGGCCAAGGTCGCGGTGGCGTTCGACGTCACCGCGGAGGAGGCGGGCTCGGGCCTGGTCAAACTGCGCACCGGCCTCAACCTCTCGCAGCCGGAGGTGATGGGGCTCGCCGGCTCGATCAACGTGCTCAGCAACTCGCTCGCCGCGACCGCGCCGCAGGTGCTCGACGCCGTCCAGCGCGTCGGGTCGATCGGCAAGGCGACGAACATCTCCGGACAGGAGATTGCGGCGTTGTCCGCGGCGATGATCGCCGCCGGTGCGAGCGCCGAGCAGGCCGGCACCGGGACAAAGAACTTCCTGCTCACGCTGTCCATCGGCAGCGCGGCGACGAAGCACCAGGTCGAGGCGTTCACCGCTCTCGGGTTGAGTGCGGAGCGCGTCGCCGAGAACGTCACGTCGCGCGACGCGATCACGCGGGCCGAGCAGATGCGCCAGGTGATCGAGCGGATCAGCGAACTCGGCGACGCCGAGCGCGTGTCCGTGATGTCCAAGCTGTTCGGCAAGGAGACGCTCGGCACCATCGGCCCGCTGGCGACGAACCTCGAGCTGCTCACCGAGAGCCTCGAGCTGGCCGCGGACAAGACCAAGGCGCTCGGCAGCGTGCAGGCGGAATTCGAGAGCCGCTCGGCGACGACGGCGAACACGCTGCAGCTGCTCAAGAATAACGTCTCCGTCGCGGCGATCACGATCGGCAATGCCCTCCTCCCCGAGATCAGCGACATGGCTAAAGAGCTGTCGCTGTGGGTGAAGGAGAACCGCGAGCTCATCAAGAGCAACGTCGTCGGCTTCATCCACGGGGTCGTCGACGCGGCGAAGGGGCTGGCCCCGATCGTCATCGGCGCAGGCAAGGCCCTCGGCGTGGTGGTTGACATGCTGGGCGGCGTGGAGCGGGCCATCGGTCCCGTGGTCGCCGGCCTGGGGGCGCTCAAGATCGCCGCCACCCTCGCGCTCGGCCCGTGGGGCATCCTCGCCGCGGGCATCGTCGCCGGGGCCGTCGCCATCGGTCAGGAGATGGCCGACGCCGAGCGGCGCACGATGTCGCTGATTCAGGCCGCTGGCCGGCTCAAGGACATCGCCACCACGCAGTACGGCCTGGACAAGAAGTCGGCGCAAGAGCTGCTCGTGATGCAGGCCGAGCTGGACAAGCAGCGCAAGGACTCGCAGACGATCAGCGCCCGCAGCGCGTCGGGTCGCATCCTGAGCCCGGCCGAGTTGCAGCAGCGGGAGCTCGAGCGCAAGGCGGATATCCTCGCCATCGACGCGCAGCAGAAGCTCGTCGCGGCGGCGCTGGCGACCAAGACCAAGGAGCTCGAGACCTCGATCTCGATCCGCAAAGAAACCGAGCGCACAGCCGAGGCCGAGAAGCTCAGGGCCGACCGCATGAAGCTCGAGCTCGACTACCTAAACTCGCTCGACAAGCTCAGCGATCGGCAGGCGCGGCGCAAGCGGGCGCTCGAGAAGGTCGGGATCGAGGACGAGAACGGCGATGGCAAGAAAAAGAAGGGCGGCGGCAAGAAGGCGCAGGCGGTAGCGGTCGGCAGCCTCAGCGACCGGGGCGGCGACGTATTCGACGGCACCGTGCAGACGGAGGTCGTGGCGCGCGCCGCCCCCGAGGCCGCCGCGCAAGGCCGGGCGGACGCCGAGGCCAAGCTGTTCGACGAGCAGATGGCCAGGTACGACCGCGAGGCCGAGGCGCTCGACGCCCAGGGCCAGCGCGAGGCGGAGCGCATCGACGGCCTACTGCACACGGTGGAGGTCGAGGACGAGGTCGAGACGCGGCGCCGCGAGATGCAGGACCAGCGGCTCGCCCGCGAGCAGGAGTATGCCAAGTGGCAGATTCACAACGCGCGCAACGAGACGCAGCGTGAGCAGGCGCAGACCCGGCTCGAGGCGGTGGAGCACAAGAAGCGCCTCGTCGGCCTCACCCGCGCCGCGGACGAGGAGCGCGCCGTCCTGGCACAGCGGCGCGAGACGGTGGCCGCCATCACCGGCGGCGTCACCAGCCTCGCAAGCTCGATGATCGGCGGGCTCGAGGCGCTGGTGAACGGACAGAAGGGCGCCCTCACCCGCGCCCTCGCGGATTGGACCAAAGACCTGGCCGTGCGCTCGGGCCTGAAAGCTCTAGAAGAATTCATGCTCGCGGCAGCCGCCGCAGCGTCCTATCGATATCCCGAGGCGGCGGCGCATGCCACGGCCGGCGGGATGGCCGTGGGCGTCGCTGTGGCGGCCGGCGGCGCGTCGGTCGGCCTCGGGGCGGCCGCGTCGTCCCTTGAGCGTGGCGGGGCTGCTGGTGCGTCCAGCGCGGGGGCGCCGAAGGGTCCCGACCCGGCGACCGGCGCGAGCTCGGGTTCGGGGTCAGGCGCGGACAAGCTCTCACATCTCGACGTGCCCGTGTCGCACCCGACGGGCGGCGGCGGTAAGATGAACGCGGACGCGGGCATCACGATCAACATCAACGTGCAGGGGCCCGTCGGCAAGGACCAGGTCCACGCAATCGGCGAGTCGGTGCGCCGGGCGCTACTAAAGACGAAGGCCCAGGGGAGCCGGACGTGAGGATACACCATGGCTGATTACAGGGGAGCTTGGCTGATCGGCAGCATCGAGGACATGGACACGCAGACCGTCACGATCGACGGCATGCCGCTGGACCTGTCCGGCGACCTGTACTTGTACGACACGACCCTCGCCCGATCGCTGATCTCGCGGTTCGCCGGCCTGATGTCGACGGCCGGAATCGCTGCGCCGCTCGCCTTCATCCGGCGCAGCGGCTACGTCTATTTGGAGTCGTCCGGCGTGTTCACGGTGAACTGGGGCGCCAGCACGATCTTGCGGGACCTGCTCGGCTTCGATGCCAACCTCTCCGGCGCGTCGTTCTACGTCGCGCCGTACAAGTCGCCGATCCTCTTCGCCCCCGGCAAGCCGGAGACGCCGATCGGCCATCGCCTCGGCACGGCTGGCCACAAAGTACACACGCAATACCAGGCGGTTAGCGCTTTCACCGGCCGCGCGGTGAGCGTGTCGCACGGCTCGCGGACCTTCGCCCGGTACACCTTCCCCCTCGTCTCCACGGACCTCATCGTCTCGGCCGCCAACGAGGGCGGGACCTTCGCCCGCTGGTGGCAGGAGATCGCGGTCACGTCCTCGCGCTGGAAGCTGTACCGCGACGTGCTCGGGGGCGCGACGAACACGACCGCCGTGCACGGCGACCTCGTGAACCCGCTCGGCCCCTACGTGCACTCGAACACCGGCGGCAACGCGCCGCGCTGGAACTTCACGCCGAGCAAGGGCCTCGAGCGCACCGACCTCTGCGCTGACATCGACATCAGCGCCCACATCGTCCCGGAGTTCACATGACCGCCACCGTTACCGAACTCGCGTCCCGGTCCGGCCTCGACATTGGCTATGTGCTTTTCCTCGAAGGCATCCCGTGGGCTTACACGAATCGCCAGGAGCTCGTGGGGTCGGGCGCGGGCTCGTGGATCGACGGTGCGCCCGGTGGCGACCGCGAGATCCTAGACGGCCTCGTGGTGCCGGACACGCTCAGCTTCGAGACCAGCCTCGAGGACGGGACGCTGTCGAGCAACGACGGCGCGAGCTTTCAACTCGTCGACTTCCAAAACAGGCTGATCGCGCTCGTCGCCGAGAACGACGGCGATATCGTCGGCGAGACGATCGGGCCCCTCGCCGACCCCGCGCCCGCGCTGCTGCTCGACGGGGTTACGGGCGTGTGGGGCCGGTGGCTCAACCACGAGGCCATCGGCCCAGCCGGTGAGAGACGCTTTTATCCGTGCATGCCGATCTCCCTGCCCGGCCCCGACCACGCCGCGGTGACGGGCGACGCCCAGACGCTCACGCTGTCGTTCCTGAGAACCGCCCCGACGTGGCACGAGGGGATCCGCTGCGCTCTTTACATTGTGTATATCGATTCGCGCACGGGCGAGATCCCCTCGTGGGCGGACCACCACGACGGCGGCAACAGCCTCGTGTGGTTCGGCAGTACCCGCGAGCTGACATGCGAAGGCTTGACCTGGACCTTGGCCTGCGACGGGCCGTCGTCGTGGCTGCGTAAGCAGCTCGGAGCGACCCGCAGCGCGGAGTGGCTGCCGGTAACGACCGTGCTCAACCTGTCGAGCGAGCCCGGCGCCCGTGAGGACATGGCGGGTTTCTATTTCTCGTACCGCACCGCAGCGGCGTACGAGCGCGGGGCGGCGAGCTACTACACCGGGAGCGATGTGCTCACGAGCGGCACCGCGGCGGATCTGCGCGCGCAGATTCAAGCCAGGCTCAACACCGTTGCGGGCACCGCAGGGCCCGACACCACATGGTCGACTTCTAGAAACGCGTCCTGCACTTTGAGCTCCGGCAAGATCGCCATGCAGGTGGACAACTTCGGTTGGGCCGCGAACGCATATATCTGTTTGCACGAATCAGTGTGGCGCGTGCTTGGCTACGAACCGGCGGTTCAAGCGGGTTCTATCCCCGACAACGATTTAATGGTCGTCAACTTCACCAGTCCGGACATTCTCGGCTTCGAGTTCGCCCTGTTCAGCAACACGCCCGGCCCCGGCTACTGGCTAGGCAAGTTCTCCACGCTACCTGCTCAGTACGCGTCGCTGACCGAAGCCGGGACCGATGCAGACAACGACGGCAAGCCACGCATTTATTTAGCGATCATGGACGAGGACGTGTCCACCATCAGCCCGAAGGGCGGGCAAGAGCTCGAGGTCGGGCTGGCCGGCGGGCTGCCGTACCTTGAGGGGCAGCTGTGCCGGCCGCCCGCGCAGCACACGTTCACGAACGGCGGCGGCGAGGCGGACGCAACGGCGTTCATCGCCTTGCGCGGCTCGTACCGCACGAGCGCGGACCAGGAGCCGATCACCATGGCCGCGGTGGCGAAGGTCGGGTTCAAGGACGACACCAGCGCTGGTGGTCACGGCCCGACGCCCGATACGGACTCGTATCTCAAGCTGCATCTCGAGAAGCTGATCGATCCGCGGTACTTCGGTATCGACCGCAAGCTCGCGGGTCCGTGGTCGGCGTTCGACCTCGAGTTCGTGCCCCTCAATTTCATGGGGTACAACACGAACTTCTCGGACAGGTCCGATCTCATTCTGCTGCGCACGATGCTGTCCACCGGGACGAGCTCGTGGTCCGGGTATGACGGCGAGGGCGCGGTGCAGACGCTCGGTGCCAACGCCCACCCCGACGCCAGCGCGCCGCAGGGCAGCGACGTCGAGATCGCAGACCTCGGGCTGGCCATCCCGTACTCGCTGATCGACGCCAGCAGCTTCGCAAAAACCGCGGCCAAGCTCCCGGACGGTGGCGTCTCGTCGCCGCTGAACCGCTGCAAGTTCGCCTACGTCGGCCCGTTCGACAGTCAGGACATGATGTGGCGGATCATCGAGCAGCGGGGTTGGGGCATGGGTTTCGTGCGCGGCCGATATCGCCTCTTCTCCCGCGCTGACCTGCTGAACGCCGACGACGTGGAAGTCGAGATCACGCCCGACGACATCGTCGGCGACCAGGAGTTCGTCGAGGTCGCCGACCTGCGCCCGGTGCTGCCGCGCGACGCGTTCGACATCGAGTACGGCCGCCCGCTGGTGGAGGGCACGGGGAGCGACACGGAGCTCCGCGCGACCGTCGTCGCCACGGACCCGCAGTCGCGCTCGCGTCGCACGAACAACAAAGAGACGATCGACGGGAGCGGCCTGGTGCCGTCGCGCCTGTGGCTCAACGACCCGGCGCCGAAATCGTGGGTCTCGGCGTGGTCGCAGCTCGCGGGTCACGAGATGGCCGCGTATTATGCCTCGCCGTGGGTGGCCGTCGACGTGCCGGTGCACTGGAACACGGCCCGGCAGCTCGGCGTCGGCTCGATCGTCAAGCTGACGACGCACTATGCACCCAACCGGAGCGGGTCTTACGGCATCACGGGGCGCGTCGGTCGCGTGATCGGGTACTCGCTGCGGACCGCGGAGCTCGTCGTAGACCTGCGCGTGCTGGCCCAGGCGGGAGACCCGGCGGTGGAGCCCCCGAAGTTCGGCCCGATCGCGCAGGTGCTCGAGAGCGTGACCACGGTAGAGGCGCGCCACGACGCCGCCACACGGACCTTCAAGTGCTACGCCGACGTGTTCGGGCACGGCGAGCCGACGAGCGACGTCGCGGGCTTCGGCGAGCCGAGCTACAGCGGCACCGGCACCGAGGCGCTCGTGTACGGGTACCAGCACAACGGCCGCGCGTGGGCCAAGACCTTCGAATTCACCGTCGAGAGCGTCGACTCGACGGCCCACACGATCACGTACAAAGCCGGCACCCTCACCGGGACGTTTTGGGAAGCACGCCCCACGACGCTGCTGCTCGCGCCCTACGACGACCAGCCCGGGGACTCGTGGACGCGGGCGGTGTATGCTGTGATCACGCGAAGTGACGGCTACTTCGGCGCCGGCCCGACGAAGGGGGTAAAGCTCGTATGACCGCACTTTCACTGGTGAGCAAGGGCGACCTCGCCTTCCTGTGCGAGCCCGCCGGCGGCGGCGCGGCGGCCTGCATCGTCGACGTGTCGGAGCAGCGCACGAACCTCACGAACGGGACGACCTACGTCAGCGAGGCCAACAGCGCCCGGACGGCGATCGACGCCCCGCGGACGATCTGCGTCGTGGTCGACATGACCACGACCTCGCAGCGGTTCATCGTCCACCACGGCAGCTCCACCACCACCTACGGGTACACGATCGACAAGAGCGGATCGGCCGTGCGGTGTCGGGAAAATGCGACGACGCGCGTCTCCGTCACGGTGCCCGGCCTCACCGGGTCGGCGCGCAAGGTGCTCGTGCACTGGGCGCAGCGCAATTACAACGGCAGCGTCGTCTCCGAGGTCGCCGTCTACAACTTCGTTACGCTCGAGTGGGCATACGGCACCGCATCGCACGCGGCCTTCGCCACCACGCCCACGCACACGCTGACGATCGGTGCGTCGACCGGCGGGCTCTCGGCGTACGACCTCGGCATCACGGCGATTCACGCCGTCTCGATCGGCCGGCGCTTCCACTCGACGACGGAGAGCGCGATCGACTACGTGGCCGTGCCGACACCCCCCGCCATGCCCGGCCGGCGCCGCGTCGCCAACCTCACCGGCCCGTCCAGCGAGCTCCCCGCGGAGGAGGGCTATTTCGCGGGCCCGTCGTTCCTGTGGGCGCTCGCCGCGACCCGCGACGCCGACTCGCGCCTGATCACGCCGCTGGTCAACCTGATGATCGCGAACCCGTACAGCGAGGTCGTGACCCCCACGGCCCGCTACCACCGCAACGCGCCGGGGTCGACGGTCTTCCGCCTGAGCACGAGATGGCTGTGGCACGCGTGGCCGGGCCCGAAGGTGAACGCCGCCCGCTGCCGGATCCACGTGGCCGTGACCGGATTCGCGGGCGTGTGCCCGGTCAAGTTCCGCATGTACTCGATGGCGAACCTCCCGGTCGGCCAACCGAAGCCGCCGCCCCTGCTCGCCTACTCGACGACGACGCAGACGATCAACGCGAGCACCGGCGCCGCCGGCGTGTGGCTCGACCTCGGGCAGGTTCGCCTCGCGCGCGACGACGCCGGCATGACGGCGCTCGCCCTGGCGTTTAATTTTAATGATAATTTTGGGGATGCGTACGCGACGACCGTGAAGATCCGCGCCGTCACGGTCGAGCCGCTGTCGGCCGACCTCTCGGGCGGCGGGTCCGGCGACGTCGACGGCGACGACAAGAAAGGGGCCTGACCCATGGCGCTACGCTTCCGCGACCTCAAGAAGACCTCGAGCGGCACCACGCCCCTGTCCCCGCTCCGCGCTGGCCGCCCGGCGAAGCGTGACCGCGTCCTGTCGGCGCACGCCGACGCCGACCGCACCCTCGGCAACGGCTCCCGCGTCGTCGCCCGCGTCGGCCTCCACGGCGAGGCCGCGATGCAGGTGCTCTCCGTGAACACCACGAGCGGGAGCCAGGTCTACCCGACCAAGACCGCCAGCCGCGTCGCGTTGCAGGCCAAGGTGCTGCTGACGCCGGGGCATTTCTTGAGGGTGTCGGCCCTCGTCCTCCCCTCGGGGGCGACACAAAAAATTACGGCCGGGTATCAGCTGGATGCGGTCGTGGGATGGATCGACATCACCATCGCGTATGACGGCAGCTTCTCCGAGACCGTCACCCACACGCTCAACCTGCCCACGAGCGAGCTGCAGTACGGCGGCGAGGGCACCGACAGCGGGTGGGCGTGGGCGGCGATGCGTCGCGTCGAGTCGCCCTTGCTGGCGCCGGTCGGGGCGCTCAACAACAGCTTGACCCTGCAGAAGTGGTCCGAGGAGGTCACGGCGACCGTGACCGTCGCGTACCGCGGCGGCCCGCGCGTCGTCGACCTGGTCGTGCGTGAGGTCCCGTTCGGCTACGCCCGCAGCGTCGGCGTCGACGCCACCGCCACGTACTCTTCGCCGCTCGCCACCGTTGCCGGCGGGCAGCCGCCGGCCACCTACCCGAGCGTCTACCCGCTCGAGGAGACGGGCGCCTCCAACCCCACCTTCGGGGCGACGCTGCTCGCCGACGTCGTGGACCGCCAGCAGCACCGGCTCGGCCCGGTCCTCGCGCAGTGGTCGGGCTGGCGCGAGAGCCAAGCCGTCACCGCGACGGCGGCCGTCGGCGTCACCACGACCTCGCTGACCTACGTCAACCTGCTCGACACCTCGATCACCGCGTGGGCCGCTGCGTCGCCGGGCTGGTCGCTCGCCAGCGGCGGCCAGGCGCAGCAGGCCGACACCAGCGACGCTCGCAGAATCACCCGCGACAAGGACGCCTGCGTGCCGGTGCGCTGCTGGGTGTACGGCTCGCGCACCGGGTCGGGCACCAGCACGGTTCGCTTCCAAAGCGAGGGCTACTCGATTGCCGAGGTCTCGATCACCAGCACCACGGACGGCTGGTGGTCCATGACCGGGCACCTGCGCTGCGGCCTCGGCCCCGAGGACACGAGCGTCCTGCAGATCCTCGGCAAGCTGGCCGCCGCCGGCACCCTCACCGTGAGACACGTCCTGGTCGAATACTTGGACGTCTGACCGATAGAACAGGAGCACACCATGAGCAGCTACTTCAACGACCCGATCGAGTTCCGCAAGCCCGTCAGCTTCACCGGCGACGCCGCCGCGGAGCAGGCGATCGTTCGCTACGCCAGCAAACCCTTCGTTCTGGCCAACATCACCGCCGGCTCGCTGACCTTCACGAACGGGACCGACATCCCCGCCAACGCGATCGTCCTTGGCGCCTACATCAAGACCACGACGCTGCCGGCGTTCTCCGCCGGCACCACGACCGGGGTCTCCGCCAAGATCGGCACCGCCGCCGACGATGACGGCTTCGGCCAGCTGATCGCGATCGGCGGCGCGATCGGGATCAAGATCCCCGAGCCCGGCGCGCGCCGTGGGGTACTCAACACCTCGCAGAACATCCTCGTCGCCTTCACGGCCACCGGCGGCACGCCGCAGCTCTCCGAGGTGAACGCGGGCGCCGGCACCGTCTATCTCGCGTACGCGCTCGCGCCGGTCTGACCATCGCGGGAACGACGAAGGCCCGGGAGCGTGAGCCCCCGGGCCTTTTCGCGTGCGCCCCTGCGGGTCAGTAGCAGAGGCCGGCGTCGCACGCGACGCTGCCGGCGGGGCAGTCCGCGAGCACGTCGCACACGGCCGGGAAGCACCCGCCGTCGATGCACTCGACGGGCGCCACCTTCGGGATGAACGCGCCGCACGAGACGGCCTCGACATCGCAGACCGGGGCGGCGAGGCAGGTCGTCACGCACATGCCCTCGCCGGTCTCGGGATGGGTCATGCAGCGGAGGCCGGGCAGGCACTCGGCGCTGTCCGTGCACGGGGTGCCGAAGCACGCGGTCGGCACGGGCGCGGGCTCGCTGGTGCTGCTGCTGCCGTCGCCGCCGCCGGACCCCTCGCCGCTCGACGCGTCGGAGGTCGAGCTCGAGCCGGCGCTGGTGCTGGCGTCGGCGTCGGTCGTGCTGGAGTCGCCGCCCTCGCTCGCGCAGCTGGCCGTGGTGGCGTCGGTGCCGGCGTCGGCGTCGGTGGTCGGGCTGGTGCCGGCGTCGCCGCAGGCGGCCACGAGGAGGAGGATGGAGAGGGCGAGGGGGAGACGTGCGTTGCTCATGCCCCCAGCGTACGGCTCGCGTTCCGACGTGTCGCGAACCCGCAAGCCCGCCCGGGCGCGAGTTTCCTCGCGATCTTCCCCGTCCAACCGTCTCCCGTATCTCTCCCAAAACGGCAGCAAACGGCGTGCACGGGACAAGAAACACTAGAGTAAGAGTGACAATGTAGAATGACCCGCAGCCCGCCCCTGTTGGCGTTCTGCGGGTCTTTGCGCCCGGACTAGCCGGAAGCGTGCTTACTGCTGGAAGCTATCCGGTGCGGCGAGCTAAGTGCTCGCGACTGCTACGATTCTTTTGGGCCTGAGTTTGTGTCTCCCGTATCTCTCCCGGGCGCCGAGCCGTAGCTGTCGAGCGCGACGGCGATCCGCGCCCCGTCGTCGCCGAGGTGGGCGATATAGCGCTGGGCCATCCTGAGATCGCTATGTCCGAGGAAGCTCGCCAGCGCGGCCGGCGACGCACCGGCCCGGGCGGCCGCGGTGGCTGCCCCGCGCCGCATGATGTGGGCGCCGCAGTAGTCGACCCCGGCCCGCCCGCAGGCCCGCTTCAACCTGGCCGCGACGTTGTCCCCGGTCGTCGGCCCGCCGACCCACGCCGGCACACCTGCACCGCGACGCCGCGACGGCGGCACCGAGGGGAACAGCCACGGCCCGGCGAGTTCGGCCAGGTGCTCGCGCAGCACCGCGGCAGCTGTCTCGGACAGACGCACCGTGCGGATCTTTCCGTGCTTCGCCCCGTCGAGCACCTGCCGCCGCCACACGTGGCGAGCGACCGTCACCGCGTCGCAGTCGGGCGAGAAGTCCTCGCGTCGCAGCGCGGCGATCTCGGACCGGCGCAGCCCGCCGTGGAGGCCGAGCAGGACCAGCGCCCGATCCGAGAGCTTCGAGCACGCGGCGATCACCTTGCCGGCTTCGGTCGAGCTGTACGCGCGGACGGGCGGCGGGTCGCGGGCGATCGACGGGCAGCGCGCGAGCTTCACCGTTACGGCCTTCAGCTCCTCGGCGACGGTGAGGACGCGGTTGAAGGTCTTGACGACCTCGCTCGCCGTCGCCCGCTTGAGAGGCGCGAGCGCGGCGAGCAGCCGCTCGTGGTCCTCGGACGTGACCTCGTCGAGCCGGCACCGCCCGACGGCCGGGATGATGTGGACGCGCAGCGCGACGTCGTAGGCCGTCAGCGTGGCCGGGGCACGGCGGCGGTTCGTCAGAAAGCCGAGGAAGCGCGCGGCGAACTCGGCGATCGTCGGCGCCAGCGGTTTGGCGACCGGCTTCGGTGTCAGCGCATCGGCGAACATCTGCTTCTCGAGCTCGTGCGCCCACGCCCGGGTCGCCGTCCTCGAGGTGAGCGGCGACTTCTTGCTGACCTCGACACGCCGCCCGTCCGGCAGCGTGATCTTGATGCGCACGCGCCAGCCGCCCTTCCCCGTCGGCCACGGTGAGATGACTACTGGCATAGGCCGCGCTCGACGATCGCAGCGATCGCCTCTTCCTGGTAGCGGACCCGTGAGCCGATCTTGACCCGGCCGGGCAGGCGATCGCCCATCTGGTAGACGGCGCCGGCCGACATCCCGAGGCGCTCGGCGACCTGCGCGACGCTCAGCAGCCGCGGGCCCGACGACGCACCGCTGGCCTGCCGCGCGATGAACGTCTCGATGTCGGCGGCGCGCCACCGCAGCGACACGCCCGGCACGTTGGCCGAAGGCGGCAGCTGGCCCCTCTGCCGCATGTTCCTCGCCTGCTTCGTGGTCGTCCCGATCCGGGCGGCCACGTCCTCGATGGTCAAGAGGTTGCCTCTCGCTGTCTCTACACGTTCCATGCCCGCCACGGTGGCGACTCGCCGGCACGTGGTCAACTACATGCAATGACCGCCCGCCACGCGAGATCTCGCCGCGGCGCGGCATTGATGCATGACTGCGCGACCGTCGCGATCGCGACCTTCGCGCCACCCGATTTCGCGATCGCGATCGCGATGTCGGTTGATCGCGGCCGGCTCACGAGGGATCGTTGGGGATGCATCTCCACCCCCCACCCCGTGCTTACTTCCTGCCCCGCACCATCTATCACGACGGCGAACCCACGACCCTCGAGCGCGCCCTCCGTCGCGGCGCCGACCCGACGGCCCTCATGGTCGACGACGGCATGGGCGGGCGCAAGCCGTACATGCGCCTGACAGCCCCGCAGCTCGCGTACCTGGCCGCGCTGGTAGACACCTACGAACACGGCGCCACGGCCATCGTGGGCCGTGGTGCGATGCGCATCGCCTCCTCGCTGGACGCCCGCAAGCTGGCCGGCGTTCTCGAGGCCACCGAGCCCGGCGAGCCCGACGAGGTGGTCATCACGGACGCCGGCCTGGACGCGCTGGTCGAGCGCCGCGCCGACCTCACCCGCGAGCTGGCCGCCCGCCTGGACCTCGCGCTGGCCAGCCCGCGCCGCGCCGCGAGGGAGATCGCGACCCCGTGATCCCGAGGTAACACACGACTTTATCCACAGTCGCGATCCCGCTCTCGGCGCGGATCGCTAGGGCTCGATATTCCATCGCGACAACCGACAAACGGAAGGCTAGCGTTACACCCATGCCCGCAACGACCCGCACCACCCGCCCGCTCACCACCGAGCAGACCAAGACCCTCCGCATGATCTGGGAGATGTGCCGCGCGAACGGCGG
>ERZ869921.1035-NODE-1035-length-13012-cov-4.043066_pt1 | contig 13012 bp, 12 predicted proteins | sample MGYA00579310_ERZ869921 | MGnify/ENA primary metagenome ERZ869921 (study PRJEB32216, sample SAMN09231816) | wastewater metagenome | place: USA: Maryland | collected 2016-06-21 | study: EMG produced TPA metagenomics assembly of the PRJNA472060 data set (Reclaimed...
CTATCATATATAGTGATACCATAAATGAAATCACCAATAATCTGATTGTGCTTTTTAAGGTGCGCTAGTTCTCTTATTAAATAAGAACCTATACCACCACATCCTATGATATGAATGGTTGCATTTTTTTGCTTTTTCATTGAGCTTTCTTAATTTCTAATACTAAGCTAGTAAAATCTTTATTTGAACTATGGGCCATCCATGAACGTATTCTATCATCTTGGCCGCCATATATAAGCCAAGCATAGTCATCTCTAATTTGACTTCTGTCAATTCTAGAAGGGTTTCCTAGATTTAAAGGATGACTATGAACACATCCAACTATATGAAGCTTATTACCTATAGTTTCGTTATGAAATTTAAGTAATTCTTTTGGATCCATATCAAATAAATTTAATGGATCTTTGGCAATATTGGGTATCATCTTAAAAGATTTTACCTCAATATACTCCTTGTCATCAACGAATAATCCAGCCAAAAGTCCGCATACTTCAGCGTCCTTCCGACTGGATAATTCTTTCTTGAGGTCTTGGTATATAGCTTCATTCATAGAAATGAAGTTATAGATCATTCCCCACCGACTACTCTATTGGCCAATACAATCTCAGCTTCATCTGTAAACATATCCATTGATAATCCGGCAATGTTATTATGAACCTCGCCATTAATGAAGCACCACTTATCAGTTTGCTTAGCTGTATCTAATACATACTTTTTAGCTTCTGCAGATGTTTCAAAAGTCATGAGATCGTGTCCTCTAACTGTAGCAACTTTAACTGTAATCATATCTATCTCCTATTATTTATTGTTGTCCAACATAAGGTCTTAAAGTAGTGACACTTTCAGCTATGTAAGCATCATTCTTTAAGGCCAATATTCTATTAACTATTATATCAAAACCATTTTGGTCAATGCTCTTATCTACTATACAAATCTTTGTTAGAGTAGGCATTGAATATACTCCAGCAAATTTATCGGTACCGTTATAACTCTTTTCAAAAGTTTCTTTGTTACAAGCAACTAAATACTTAGAGCCAGTCATACCCGTTACCATATAACCTTTGATTGTTTTAGTTCCGTAGGTATGTGTAATGTATTGGGCCTTTACCATTTTAACGGTATCTTCTAAAAGTTTTCTAGATCTAGCTATTGCTTCATTAATAGTTCTAAGTCCTGTAGCTATAAGATTTTGTGCGTCTTTAACTGTAAAATCTTTAACTCCAGCCATTAAAGTCATAAATCCAGCAGAAGTAAATCTACGCTTCTTAGCATATCTATTGTTATTTTGATCTTTCTTAATTAAAGAATTAGCAAATTTAACAACGCCACCTTCAATTTCAAGTTGTCTAACTTTCTTTTGATTAGTGTCTCTAATAATTAGATACCATACCTTATTAACTCTTTCGAATTCTAATAGAACAGTTGCAGTTTTTCCTGAACCATTCTGTATTGTAATATCTAATCCTTTTGCTACCAAGTTTCTAGCTCTTAAACTCATAGAAGAAATATCTTCAATAAATTCATTGTAATCTTTTTGAGCATTAAAACATAAAGCTCTTTTAACTACAGCTGAAACTTCATCCCTTCTTAATCTTTTACCATTTAGATACCAAGTTATAACATCAGCATTACTTTTTGAAACAGATAAGGTGATGTCAACATTACCTATAGTAGCTTCAAATAGTTTAACTTTAGTAGAAATTGGTAAGTTTGGTCTAATATGATCATCAAAATATCCATATCTTTGATTTATAAATAAGAAATCTAATTTATTTATAAGCTTATTAACCATAATATTGAAATCAATATCATCAATCGATAAGTTTGTAACCATCAAAAATGTATTAGATAAAGAATCAGCATCTATATTAGAATTAACTAATTCAAAATTATTAAAATAATCAGGATTATATCCTAATTCTTTACATAAAAGTTTCTTTTCTATAACCTTATCTCTCTTTAATCCAATATCAATTAAAGAAAATAAAGGCATAGTAATTTCTTTATCTATATAAGGCACAAGAGTTTTATTAAAACACTTAATAGATTCATCATCTAATAATTCTAAATATGGTTTAACTATATCATTATGTTTCTTTATGTCTTGCTTAATTTTAACCATGAAATCTTCCATCTTTTTTTTATTAAGATTCCAGGCGCCATTAGCATAATCATGAGTATAGGATTCAAAATCTTTTAAATCTATATCTTCGAGCTTTAATATATTTTTAAAGAATTTTTTATTTAACTTATTGTAATATCCTATGTAATTATATCCATATTTTTCATGAGTAAGCTCAGCAACTTTAGCTAATTTAGTCTTTACTTCATCTTTAACTTTTGGAAGAACAGTTAACATTGAAGAACATTTTAAAATTTGATTACCAAACTTGATTTGTTTTTCAGCAAATTCTATTGCTTGAGAATCATTCATTGAAATAGAAAAAGATTTACCTTCACTGGCAAGTCTAAGTAAACCTTTTTGAAATATTAAAAGTTTTTCCTTAGCTTCATTTTCTATATTGACTTGTAGATCTATATTAGGATCATGAATAGTTACAGCTTTAGTAACTTTATTACTAGTAATAAGATTTCTATATACTTGGTTATATAATTCTAAATCTTGGTTAACTAATACAAAATTATGATTAAAGTCTAACCAAAAAGAATCACGATATCTTCCATTATTATAGTAAGCTGTACCATTAAGGGTAGTTAAGAATTGAAAGATCTTACTGATAGGAACTTTCTGATTTGGCTGAGAAGCACTAGAGTAATAATCTTTAGACCTAATAGAAGATATTAAATGAGATACATAAAAATGACCTGCATGGATATCATTAATATGTCTAGTATACTCTTTGACTAGATCATCAGTATGATCTTTAAGGATCTCAATATATTCAGAATTCTCTTGTCTAATTATAAATCCATAATCTATAGTTTTTAGACCAAGTTGTCCAACCTGCTTTGATCTAAATAAAATAATATTTCCTTTATCGATGCCCTCATAGTCAGGATGTTCCTGATCAAATGACATAAATAAAGAATGATTATTAATAGCTATTAATGCAAATCTTTTAGCTTGTCCTTCATTATTTATTTTTTCAATAACTTTAATTATTTTTCCAGTAGAAAAATCAAGATCATTTGTCGCGTTTGAAAATTTAGGTAACTTACAATTAATTAACTCAAGGAAAGGAGAATCTGGTATTCGATCTTTTATTTTATTCTTAATGAGTTTAGTTAAATACTTATAGGTAAAAGTACCCATACGTGTATTATAAGTAGCTGTATGATCTGCAGATCTTTTAAGTAAAAATGGTCTATTGTCTAAATTATTTACTATAAAATCTGCAATATCATTTACATTTTGCTTAAAGTTATATGGTACTATTTCTTTACTATCATTATTAGCAAATAAAAATGAAGGAAAAGCTCCATTAGTAGAAGAGTTAATTACATTACGAAATATAATTTTTAATTGCTTATCTATTTCAGGATCAAAATCCGAAGACTCCATAGTTATATCATTGATCTTAAATATATCTTGTGAGTTTATGTTACTGCAAAGAGGTACCAATGCTGTTATTTTTCGATTAGATTCAGAAATAGAATCTACATAATTAACTGTAAAAGTATCCAGTAAAGAAGTATCTTCATTGACTTGAACTAATTTTTCTTTCTCATCTTGCTGTAATAGTTCTGCGCCTTTTACAGTTTCCTGATCATAAAAATCATTGTTCCAGTTCTCTTTAATCTCTGAAGGCTTAATGGGATAAGAATTATTAATAATTTCTACACCAGTCATAGTCTTACGATATACTAAATCTAAATAAGAATAAAAATTATTATTTTTAAAATAAACTACTCTAGCTAAGACATTAGATATTGTCCCATTTATTGGAAGAAGTCTAGAAATAGCTAAATCAAAATTTTCTCTAGTAACCTTAGAATCAAATATCGGATTCTTAATTTTAAGAGGCTTTAAAGCAGACAAGATACTTTCAGAAGTATCTAGTCTATATTTAGATAGATATTTTTTAACTAAAGTTTCAGCGGCAGATCTTTTTGAAACAAATTGATCTACATCTACTCCTTCATAATTAATACCACTATCAGTTGTAAATACATCCACTAGAGTATCTATACCGGTTAGATCTAACTGGATTGATTGGGTCATTTTAGTTCTTTCTTATCTCACACTTATCACTATCACAAAATAAAGTTTTACCACCATCACTATCTAGATTACTTACAGATAAAATTTTATATAATTTATCTTCATTAATCTTAGATTTCATGGACGAATATAATTGCTCATCAATTGGCTCGATTGGCATTTGAGGATAATCAGCAGAATATGGCAAAAAGCTTACAGCTTTTAATCTAGATTCATATAAAGTTAAAGCATTAACTATATCTTTAGCTTCATCTGGCTGAAATTTAATCGTAACGGAAACAGAATTATCAGCCCAATAATATTGATACTGTGCTGCGTTTTCTAATTGCTCCCACATTGATACATCTTTTTCTCCACGAATAAATGTATCATCATGTACTGGAAACGATACAACAGAAGTATCTTTACTGTATTGGTCTTGTTCTATATGATATCCACAAGATTCTAAAGCTTTAAGTAAAGGATTTCCTGTAGCTATTCTCATACGTCTAATATAATACTTAGCCATACCGTAATGTATGCCGGGATTTATATTTGGAGGAAGTAAACTTACAGTACCGCTAGGTTTAATGGAAGTTTTCTTAATAGATTCTGGAACTCTTAACCAAGAAGAGTACTGTTTATCTAATGCATCTATAAATACATATGATTTATCACACCATTCAAGAATCTTTCTTCTTCCAAACATAACAAATGCATTAGTTATGCCTGACTGAGAACATCCTATACGTCTATTTCTTTTAACAACTTCATCAGTTTCTGGAATATGTATAGGTACAAGGGTTACAGTCTTAGCATATAAATATGCTAGCTTTAATGTATCAAAGTATTCCTGTAAACTCTCATGTCTACTAACAAAAGTCTCTACCAAACAACATAATTCAAATGATTCTAATGTTTGTTCTACGCATGGATTTGCACCCATTACTTTATGATCTAAATAGTTTGGTGGATCTTTTAATCTACCATACTTACGCATAGTATCTAGCCATACATATCCAGGCTCTCCATTCATTGCAGTATTAGCAGCAAAACTATCATAATTTTGTCCGCCAATAGTTACACTTATAGAATTATTACTAGCCCATCTATGATTCATAAGCTTAGCATGATCATTCTTTAATAGAATGAATTCTGTATCATCTACTTGTCCAATAGCTAATTCAGCAGAACGTCTAACGTTACCAGCTACTACACATTTACCTATTAAGTTTTGGATATCAACTATATCAGAAGAAGTGATATAGTTATCAGCTCTATTGTCTAGAACTTCTCTTATCTCGCTAAATAAGGCAATTAAAGGTTCAGGTCCTGAAGCATGACCTCCAAAGCCTTTGATTGGTTCACCCTTTTTTCTAAGCTTAGAGAAGTCAAATTCAAATACATAAGTATTTTTTACATAAGGAGCAAGTAATAGCTCCAAAGCTTTAACCCAACCTTCTCTACTGTCAGGTATAGTATAAGCTAAGTCTGGCTTAGTATATCTAAGATCTCTTATCTTAACTTTACCTGCTCCAAGAGTATCAAATCCAACACCTACACCTAACATTGAAACATCCATTAAGAATGTAAATGGCTTGGTAAAGTTCTTGTCTATATTTTCAGTAGAAACAAATGCGCAATTATTTAATGCACATCCACCAACTTTATCTATATGATTTGTACCCATTGACCATAAGCCTCTACCAGGAGGCAGAAACTTAAATTCCCACATGGCTTTATACATTCTTTCAGCAGTTCGATGAGCCTTTTCTTCACTCCATGGTAGTGAATTTAAACTACAATGGTTTTTCTGAATAGAAAAAGTACCTTCGACTACTCTCTGAATGGTTTGCCACCATTCTTCTGTAGGACTATTAGGATCTAATTCATCCAGTCGTCTTGCATAAGTTCTTTTATAAGTTATGTATCCAACTGGACCCCATTCGGGTTGCTTGCCTTTATATCTATCTAAAAACTGTTCATTCAATCTAAAAGATCTATAAGTTATTGGTTTGATCTGATCTAATTTCATCTTTACTTTTTAATAATCAAAAACAAATTAATATTATAGTGAGCTAAAGCCCACTACAATACTAATTTAAGAAATTTCTTTGGTTCTTGAGAACCTCTAAATCTATTGGAGTTTCTGGATTAAAAAATGGTGAAGATATAGTAGAAAACATATCGTCTTTATTCCATATGTCATGAACTTTCTTGACAATTTCATAGGAGTCTATAAATTTTTCTAAATATAAGTCATCAACAAGTTTCTTAAAATCAACAATAATTTTAGAATGATTCTCGGATAGCCGAGCTGCATTTAAATGCACTAGTTCTAATAATGCTGCAGCCCTAGCTATTATAACCATTCTTTCAACTTTGTGGTTGTGAGTCTGTGCTTCCAAATCCACCGGAACCTCTGTGTGTTCTGGATCCATCTGTAATCTCCTGAATAGTATTAACTTTTTGAAATGGTATAAGTCCAAAAGGAATAAACATTAGTTGTGCTACCTTATCATTAACACTAACAGTATATGGCTCATCATTTCGATTGTATAAACCAATCTTGATTTCGCCTCTATAATCTGGATCGATAATTCCTATTCCTTGAGCTACAGTAATTCCCTTTTTGACTCCTAGTCCACTTCTAGAAGCAATCATACCAATCCATCCAAATGGAATAGTTATATATATACCAGTATCAATTATGATAGTTGATCTTGGAGGTATAACTATTTCTATTGGAGAAGATATATCATATCCAGCTGCTTGAGGTGAGCCTCTTTTTGGAGGATCAATTCCGTCTGGATAATAGATAAGAGGAATCTCTTGAGCATCTTGCGGAGGCTCTTGTGATGCTTTGATTTCTGCAGCTTGTCCGAACATCTGCTGAAGTTTATTAAGTTCTTCAGCAGACATTTTTAAAGGAGCTTGACTCATGAACTAGTTTCTCTGCTAATGTTAACTAGCTCTCTATCAACTGCTACGCTAACATCAGATCCAAAACTTCTAGCTAATCTATTTGACCAATATGCTGAGGTTCGTAATGTATCTTTATTAACGTTAGAGTTGAAAGTGATCTGAACTAATGCGGTAACTTGTCTTGGCTTTCTGGTTGTTTTCTTTGTCTTCATTTTATTTCTCACGATGTAATCATTGTTGGGACTATATTTGTTAACTCTTCACCATTGGGAAGCTTAGAGTTTACTTTACCTACCACTATTACATTTCTTGCTTTAGTTAGTCTATCTAATGCATTTCTATGTAATAGATTAAATTCTTCTGAACCGGGTGCAGGTAATACTACCGGAACTTTTCTCTTTTTCCATTCGTTTTCTTTTACATCTCTGTAATTTACACCAATGACTAAGAGCTTGCTGTTTAATTTGTCTACGTCTCCACTAATAACAGCATGGTTTAAATTAGAAATTTCTTCTGAATAAACCTGGAGACTTGATAAAGAACTTACCTTAACTCTGGTAACTTCTTTCTCTTTGTCTTTTTTGTTTACGATTTGTCCTACAAGTAAGGCGTATTTTTTACCATCACCTTCTAAGATTTTTCGCATTGCAGGTAAGACCTTACCTTGTAAGTCTCTTTTAGAGACTCCAACTTCAGCTAATACTGTTGAATATTGGGTATTAATCTTTATCCAACAGCTAGTATATTCTTTTCCGTTAGGCTCAAAGAATCTAAAGAAAGTTACTTCTCCAGCTAAAGTTACAAAATTTTCATTAAGCATCTAAATTTGTTTTGGAAGCTAAAGAAACTACAGTAATGCCGTCAGCTTCTTGCTGCTCCTTTAAACCTATACGACATAGATCAAAAGCTTTTCTAGTCTTAGACAAGATGGCTTCTGCTATAGTTTTCTTGACAATTGGATCATTCATTTGATCTTTAATATCAATCATGTCATATAAACCAGACATATTGATTGTTGCAGTTTCGAAATATTCATTTCTATCAAATTTATCTCTAGGTATAGGACGTTTAACTGATATAGAGACAGAGACTGATTCGAATTTAATATTAGTTTCTAATATTTTCTTAAGGTCTACTGGATCTACAGCTGTTATCGAACCATCCTTTTGTTTTATAGTTATTCGTGCGTTAACTGAATCACTCATTTATCACTCACTTCAGTTACTTCTACTGCTTCGAAAGTCTTAACGCCCTTATCTCCGAATGCCTTATATGGACTTAAGGTGGTATAAGTTACCTTATCTCCTAGCTTATGAGTCTTTAAGTTTTCTATGATGGCTTTCTCTACTTGTGAAACTGTTTTTAATCCAGTTGCAACCACGGTTCCGTTGTCCATATTTACTAATGTTAAATTACCTGCTGGCATGTTAACTCCTTTTTATTTTTTCATTTGTTTGGATAAAATTTTTTACAATTGTAAAATCATTTATCCATTGCTTAAATTCTTTACTGTCCGAATGTCTATTTCTATCTATATAAGATGGATGATATGTAACATAAATAGTTTTTCCATTAATCTCATGCCATCCTAACTCATCACTAATTTTAATAGTAGATTCGATGTTGGTATAGGATAATGGATTAGCGCTATACTTTGACATATAACTTAAGTATCCGGCATAAGCAGTTTTGCCAAGTAACATAGTTACTTTAGCTTCATGGGCTATGTTCTGGATAATATATTCCAATCTTGGATAGCAAGCATTAACTTCTTTTTGATTAGGTTTTCTAAATTTACTTTCAAAAGTATCTTTAGGTATACATCCAAGTATATTAGTTATATATACATCATCTAATATAGATATATTTGCTTTCTCTAATACCTGACGGAATAACTTTCCAATCTTACCACAAAATGGTATACCAGATTCATCTTCGTCAGGTCCAGGAGCTTCACCAATTATAAATAGCTTTGGTGTTAAGCTTCCTGCTCCAAATACAACACGATCTCTGGTATTACATAAGCTACATTTATCACACTTAGACCATTCATTTATCTTTTGAATATACTCATGATCTTTATCTGACATAGAATATTTAGAAAAAATTTTATTTAATACTATATCTAATTCAGACGTTTGAATATATTTGCCAAGTAACTTTCTGGTCTCATCAATCAAAATGGGCTCTGCTGAACTGACTTTGTTATGTATAGTAATTGTTTCGCAGTCTTGTGCCATGTATATTGTTCTCTAAAAACTTTTAAGTTTTCGTGAATTGATTGCAAATTATTTATATTATCTATAGTAGAATCTATAGATTTAATAAGATCATTGGTAGTAAAATACAACCATGATCCATGGGTGCCTCTAAAGAATACTCCATCATTGGCTAAGATTAATCTATCGTAATCTATATCCATAATAATAGAATTTTCTTTACTGACATATTCAGTATGCCCACTATAGTTAGTTACAATACATGGTAAACCACAGGCCATACTTTCATGTAATGGAAGATTCCATCCTTCCGCTCTTGCAGGATACACTCCTATGTCACATACTCTAGCAAGTTCATTTACTATTGCAACGTTTGGTACATATCCAAAAGAAAGAAAAATTCTATTAGAATTAGGAGCTTCATACTCAAGGAATAAAGCATCTTTAACTCCTTCAATAGAAACTAAATTAGTATTTTTAGTTTTGTATCCTAAAGCAGAAATATATTGCAAGATAACATTAGGATGAATGAAAGGATTATACCAATGAGCAATAAGATCTATATTATTATTCTTAGTCTTAAGTAAAGCCTCGGCTAAATTATAATGACCTTTTCTAACTTCAAATTTACCTACATTTAATAAACGTATTCTATCTTTATTAAATTTAGAATAATCTTTCTGATGATATTCATATTTATTTAAATCACAACCAAAATTTAGAACATGTACTTCATCAGGATCTAAATTAGATGTATTTTCTAATATAATATTCTTTGCCCACTTAGTTGGGACTATTATTTCATCACAACTATCTACTTCATTAACTTCTACTTGAGATAGTTGATTAAGTTCAAATACAGTGAAACCTATACGTGGCAAACCAGAGAATGAATGTAGATCATTAGCATGCCAATGACATACAGATGGCATGTAGGCTTGGAATGATTTCTCATCATTAGATATCTTTTCAAGTATCTTATTGTTATTTGTTTCAGCTTTGCCGCCTTTAATAAATAAATTAAACTCAATTTTATTATCCATTAAAGCACTAACTATATTCTCTCCTACGGTTCCATAACCTGTTCTATTGACAGGAGTAAAAAAATTAAAGTCACTCATTGATTATATATATTCCTAGATGTTCTATAAATTGATCTGAAGATTCTGCTTTAGGTATACTGGCACGTAAATTATCCATCTTTTGTTTATATGCATCATGAATTGTTTTTATTTTACACGCATGCATGTTACCAGTATTGTCAAGAAAAGGAGCATTATGCTTTTCTGGATCTAATTCTAATTTTTGAAGAGCAGTATCTCTAACTTTATTAGCTGTTCTTATATCATCTAATATAGTTTTCTTACCTTTAGTTAAGCCTTCACCACTCTTCTTAGGACGCTCAAAGCCTTCAACTAATTTAAATAATTCCTTATTATCTATTCCGAAATTTAATACATTAGCTTCTATAAATTCAGAGACTACTCTTTTATTAATTCCTAATTCTATACAGACTTTAAGAAATTCTATAACGTCAGAGAATCTTCCGTTACCATCTCTATATGTTATTAAGTCTTGAACATTAGCTCCTACACCCTTAAGAGCACCAAGACCAAAAGAAATATTCTTTTTATCTTTAACTCTAAAGTTCATATAAGATTCATTAATGTCTGGCTGTGATACTACTATGCCCATTGATTGACATTCAAGAATATACTTCATAAATGTTTCATCATTGTTCTTTTTCTTCTTTGTATTTCCATCTTCTAACTCGCCAGCAGTAAACTTATTAAGTAAAGCGCATATAAAATATTCGGGATAGTAAGTCTTAAGCCATCCAGTATAGTAAGATACAACCGCATAAGCAGCTGAGTGTGCAAGATTGAAAGCATATCTACCGAAGTATTCTATTTCTGTATAAATACTTTCAGCTTTTTCTTTATCTACTTTACCTGCTTTAACTGCAGCTTCAACAAATTCAGTTCTAAAAGCTAGAATATCTTCTTTCTTTTTCTTACCTATAACTTTACGAAGTTGATCTGCTTTAGCCATACTAAATCCACATAGCACTTGGGAAGCAAACATGATCTGCTCTTGATAGATTGGTAAACCATGTGTATGCATTACGTATGGTTTTAATTCATCATGCCAAGATGTTTCCGGTTCTCTTCCTCTTCTACGTGCAATGAATGACTCAACCATGCCTGAGTCTAATGGACCTGGACGATATAAAGCAATGGCCGCAGATATATCTGCAAATTTATTAGCTTTAATCCTAGCTAATAATAAGCGTAGACCTTCTGAGTCACATTGGAAGATGCCCATAGTTCTACCATTCTTAAAGACGGTATCATAAACCTTAGAGTCTTCTAGATCTGGAACTAAACTCTGTAGTTGTCTGAGTGTACTTATGTTCTTATCTTTTAACGGCCCATCAGGATTGTCTTGACATATCATCTTAAGACAATTACTTATCATAGATAATGTATCTAGTCCAAGGAAGTCCATTTTTAATAGGCCAAGGGACTCTACGTCTTCCATGGAATATTGAGTAACTGTTCCTTCCTTAGCCCTTTGAATAGGAAGGATATTAGAGAGGCACTCTGGGCCAATGACTACAGCGGCAGCATGAACGCCTGAATGCGTATACGTACCTTCTAGAGCCACTGCTGACTCTATATAGTCTTTGTTCTCTGAATTCTTTTCCATAAAGCTATGAATAAATTCAGATGCTTCTTTGGATTCTTTACTTGTGCCTTCAACTACTTCTTTTAATGAAACAGAGAACTCGCCTGCATCCTTTGGTAGGATATCACTGATTGCATTCTGAACTTCTTGCGGTACATCTAATACTCTACCAACAGTTCTAATAGTACCTTTACCTTTTATTCTATTAAAGGTAATGATTTGAGAAACTTGGTCTGCGCCATACTTTTTCTCAACATATTCTATTACTTGTCTACGTTTATCTTTACAGACATCAACATCGATATCTGGCAGCGCGCTTCTCTCTGGATTTAAAAATCTTTCAAAGAGTAAATCATTCTTTAATGGACATAAAGTAGTAATGTCTAAGCAATATGAAACTATACTACCTGCAGCACTACCTCTACCTGGACCTATAGATATACCATTAGTCTCAGCATAATCAATAAAGTCTTGAACAATAAGGAAGTAATCTTTGAAACCTAAAGTCTTAATGACTTTAACTTCATGCATTAATCTTTCCCATTCCTTAGACTTTTCATTTGCTCCAGGATATTTTTTCTTAAAACCTTCTATGACTTTGGTTTTAAATATAGCTTCTGAATCTTCAGAAAACTTAGGTAGCTTATGGCCTTTATCTGCTATATCATAGAGCTCTACTTTATTAGCTATTATTGCAGTATTTAATATAGCACTTGGATAATCTTTAGCAAAGATGCCGTGCATCTGGTCGATAGTTTTAAGATAATATTGTCCTTCGTTGTCATAGTAATCTCTGACATCTTCATTATCATCTATACTATCTTTTCTTTTATCTGCGATGATTATATTTCTTAATTTTCTATCTGTTTCATTTACGTAATGACAATCATTAGTTGCGACTAATTGTACACCACACTCTTCTGATATTTTAATAGCATTAACCATAAGTTGACTTTGCATGTCAAGTAATTGACCGTCCTTAGGTTTCATGCCATGGAATTGTATCTCTAAGTATAGA
>ERZ869921.1036-NODE-1036-length-13002-cov-12.783116_pt1 | contig 13002 bp, 16 predicted proteins | sample MGYA00579310_ERZ869921 | MGnify/ENA primary metagenome ERZ869921 (study PRJEB32216, sample SAMN09231816) | wastewater metagenome | place: USA: Maryland | collected 2016-06-21 | study: EMG produced TPA metagenomics assembly of the PRJNA472060 data set (Reclaimed...
CGGCGGGCGCGGCGATCAGACGGGATTGGCTTCATGACGCCAGTGCGCAGGTAGAGCATGTTCTCCGGGACAACCGTGCCGCTGTCCACCACGGCGCCGCCTTCGATCAGCGCTCCGGCTCGAATGATCACGCCAGGCTTCAATAGCACGTTCGCGCCGATCGCCGCGTTGTTCTCGACGACGATCGTGAATCGGCCCTCCCGAAACGGCCCGTAATCGAACCCTTCCGAGTTAGCCTCCGGCCAGAGATCATTGGCGAAGGTCACGTTCGGCCCGATGAACACGTCGTTGCCGACCTTAAACCCCGCGCCCATCACCACGCCGCTCGCAATCTTGCATCGGTCGCCGATGATCGGCCCGTCCAGATTTACGAGAGGCCAGACGACACAGTCTTCACCGAGGACCGTCCCTCGAGTCACGCTCGAAAACCGATGGATCCATGTTCCGGCGCCAACGCGGCATTTGTCTCGATCGACGAAAGCCAAGCGGTCAATATAGGCCGTGGGATGTATCAAGGTCCGCTCCTTTCAATATAGGATAAAACCGATACCGCCGATTTCCTTTCCGTGCAAGGTTACAGGAGAGCCTTTTCAAGATCGACCAACGGGAACGTGGTCAAAGCCGAGCCCGGGCTTGCGTTCACAACCGTCACGCCGCGCTCATCAAGAGCCGGCAGCAATGACGGGAAATTCGAAGCCATGTTCTTCTGATAGTCGACACGCACTTTGCCGCTCGCATGGGGATGGTCGCCAAACCAGTGCTTCTCACCGTTCGGCCCTTCCTTCATGTCGACGCCCAACAGGATGATCTTTTTCACGCCGGTATGCACGAAGATGCAGATCATCTGATAAACGCTTGTGCCGCCCGTGCGACACCGCGACGGATCCGGGTCAAACCCGACGTCGCCTGAATTCTCGAGGTAGCCCGTGACCCATGGCTCCGGAACGCTCTCGCCGAGCGTCGTCTTGATGCCTGGGAAACCATGGACGGACTGAATGTGCTGTTCCCACCAAAAATCGTCGCCGGCATGATGCCAGTCAGCCCACCATGCGCCGTAGATCGCATCATTGACGGCCGCGACCCGGAACTTGCTTGCCGGCTGCATCCGCGCCCGGGCGACAAGCCGATTCTGCTTCAGGTCGAAAGAGGGACCGCCGGCCAGGATGATACCGGTCAGCCCCTCGTAGATCGGTTCGACAGTGAACCGTTTAGCCAGCGCCATGTTAGGCGATGACCGTTTCGCCCGTCCCGGCGCCGGCGGAACCGCCCGTCAGGATCACGGTGCAATCCGCAATGACGGAATTGGTGCCGTTGGTGAGCGACGTGTAGATGCACGCCTTGCCGAGCGAGGCGAGCGCCTGCGCGTCGACAAAGATGCCGTACATGATGTTGTCGTTCGCCGACGGCGTGTAGCCGGCCGCGGCGACGTTCGTCCCGCCATCGAACGTGTCGCCGAGCGCGGTCTCTTCCTTGTAGAGGCGGAAGGGAATCGCCACCGGGTTGTTGCCGGCGAAGTCGTCGCAGGCATAGACGAGGATCTTGGTCGCAGCAGCCGCCGAGACACCGATCTTCCACAGGGCGTTGAAACCCCGGTAGCCCTTCAGCGTCACGATGTCGGACGACTTGCCACCGGTTGCATTGATCGGCGGCACGCCGTTTACGACATGCGCCTCTTCGAAGATGTTCAAGCTACGCATGACGCAGCCTCCTTTTCTGATGGTCGTTGCGTTGAAGTCCGGTAGGCGAAGGCGGGCCGGAGCCCGCCTCAATGAGTTATCGCGTCTGCAGGACGATGAACGGGCTCTTGGTAGTCGCGCCGTTGGCCGTGGTGACCGGCTGACGCCATGCCGGCTTGCCGTCGATGCGATAGACCATGCGGAAGGTCATCTCGTCATAGACAAAGCGAACGTGCATGGACTCGGCGGACTGGATCCCGCCCTTCTCGATCATGATGTATTCCGAGAAGTCGACCAGCGCGATATCGCCGACCGTGCCGAGCGCCGGCAGGTATTCGACGGGAAGGACCGGGCGCCCGAGCAGGGTGCCGAAGGTCTGGTTGCCGGGCGTCGCCGCGTTCTGGCCCGGGGGCAGATAGACCGGGTAGCCGGCGCCGCCGGGCAGCGTGAGGCTGTAGAGTGCGGTTTCGACCTGGCTGTCGGCGACGACCCACACCGCATTGCGGCGCGAACGGGCCGGCAGGCGATCGAGCATTGCCACCAAGTTGGTGAAGGTGATGGTCGCGGCAGCCTGCGAAGACTGCTTGGAAACCGTGATCACCGCGCCGGAGTTCATGAAGCCGAGCGGCTTGCCGACACCGTTGCCGTTGAAGATGGCATCCTCGACCTCGAAACGGATTTCGTTTTCGAAGCCGATCTTCATGAACGTTTCCATCGCGGAAGCGTCCTGCAGAAGCTCGTCAGTCGCGTAGCCGAGCGCCGCGATCTTGTTCAGACCGAGCGAGATCTCGGCAAACTTCGGCTTGCTGTCGATCTTCTGTTCGCCTTCAGCCAGCCAGTAGGCTCGCACGCCGCCCATGCGCGAGCCGCGGGCACGCGAGGTCTCGTCGACCATGGGTAGTTTGATCGCGTTCGAATTGCCGGAGAGCGGCAGCATCGTGACGCGCGGCAGGATGAGCGAGTTCATCTTCACCGCTTCAAGAAGCGCAGTGGAGAAATCCTCCTGTACGAGGAAGCCGCCTTCGGACGCGATGGTCTCGTTGGCGCCGGCCGCCTTGCCCCATACCAGCTTGCCGGTATTGCCGTTGATGTTGTTCATGCCGGCCTGGGCGATTTCGCGAAGCTGTTCACCGAACGACTTGAACGGGCGCTTCTCGTCTTCGGTCCTGGCCTGAGCCGGCAGTTTGGTGCCAGGCTCATTCGATCCGGCAGCCTTCGTCGCCGCGCTGCGATCGGAACGCTCCTTGAGATCGACTTCGGTCTTCAAATGCTCGACATCGTCGATCAGCTTCGCATAGGCCGTCAGTTCGTCCTTCGTCATGCGACGGGCCGCACCGGCGGCATCCTTGATGCCTGCAGCGAAATCCTTGACCGCCTTCTGCGCCGTGGCGAGCAAAGCGCGTAGTTCTTCAAGAGTGAACATATTCACCCCTCCTTTGTTTCGGTTGGTAGCTTTGCTCTCGCGAGCGGATATTCCCGTTTCGGGGAATGGCTTCAGGCCGCGATAGAGGCGGCCCGCTTGCGCAACGCAGCCTCTTCGGCTTCGTCGGCGAGTTCGTCTTCAGCAGCCTTGGCGGCCACCATGCGAGCTTGGAATTGCTCTTCCGTCTCGCCATCTTCTTCGGCGGCGACGATCGGGTCGGCAGTCAGCGAAACAGTGAGATCGCCAATTTCCTTGACAGCTTCCGGCTTCGTTTCGACCTTCTTGTCGACCAGCCCGAAGATGTCGCGCAGCTTCGCCATGATGCCGTCGCCGGACAGCGCATCGGAAATGCCCTTGGACACGGCCGCCGAGATGTCGAGCGGATTGATCGAGACCGGCGGTGCCTTATCTTCCTCGATCGCCTTGACCTCGTGCAGGGTGATCTTCTTGTCCTTCAGGACTTCGTAGGCGCGCTCATATTCCGAGCGCGGCACGATCAGGCCGTCTGGCGTGCGCGCCCACTCGTCAAGCACAAGTTCGATCGCCTGCATCGCCAGGCCGGAGTCGGCGCCGGCCGCCTTGGCGATCGCCTTCGGGTTCGCGGGGATCGAGCATACCGAACACTCGAGCAATTCCCACTCGACGAACTTGTACCCGGTCCAGCGATCCTTGTCGTCCTTGATGGACTCCCACGCCTTCGGGATGAAGCCGATGGAGCATGCGCGAAGCAAGCCCTGGTCGATCAGCTTGTAGGCCGTGTCGGCTTCGGGCGTGGTGCCCTCATCGGACAGGGTGACGGTGCCCTCCATCCGCTTCGGCGTGCCGGAGATCGTCTTGAGATCAGACCAGAGGCCGATCGGGAAGTTGCGCGAGTCGTGCGCCCATAGCGCGACCGGGTTCGTCATGAACTCCGCTGTGTCTCCGCCCTTGGAAACCACGATGTCGCCATACCGATCGACCACTTCCGCAGTCATCACGAAGCGCACCGACCGGGTTTCGGCATTCCATGACGCCGGTGCCTTGGCGATCTTGGTCAGCACATCCTTGCCGCTCTTCGACACGCTCGCGCTGAAGGCGCGTTCGGACATGATCTGGTCAAGGGAAATGACGGGGGCCGGCATCAGCGTTCTCCTACGATCGACGGGAACTCGACGACGTTGTCATCGTCTTCCACATCCTTCGGCTTGGGTTTTGGTTTCGGCTTGGGCTTCGCGCCATCGGTAGCCGCGGCATCCCCGCCCTTGTCGGCCGGCTGCGCGCCGGCGGCGAGGATCACCTTGTTCGACCGATCGACCAGATTGAAGGTCGATGGGATCAGGCGCATCTCGCCGGCATGGTTCGCCATCGGGTTCCACCCGAAGAGCCGGCGCATCTCGTCAAGCTCGATCGCGCCGTTCTGCACCATCACCTTCGACACTTCGGCGAGCATCGCCATGTCGTTGAGGAGCATTTCCTTGCGGTCGAATTCGAAGAAGAAACTCTCTTGCTCCCGGCGTGTCAGCAGCGACGTGCTGAATTTCTGCTCGATCGGAACGCAGACGGGCACGAGCGCGTCGTTGACGTAGCTCTTCTCGAGGGTTTCCATGTTCTCGTATTTGACGTTCACGAGATGCATCATCTTGTGCGGCGGGATCCGGAAAATCCTCGCCACGTCGACAATCGCGGCGTCTCGCGACTTCGACGACTCCGCCTGGTCGGACGTCATGGAAACCGACTGGAACGTCATGCCCTCCTCGAGCACGATCGGCATGTTGTTTCGACGGAAATTCGTCATCAGTTCGGCAAGCTGCATGCGCAGATGCTCGAATGCCGTGTCGCTCAATGACGTGCCGACCTCGCCCGGGTGTTGAAACACCCCGCGCATGCCGCCGTCGTTGGTGTAGAGCCGGGTCGAATAATCCAGCAATTCGGTCGCCATCGAGAACGTCTTGGCGCCGGCGTCCATGTTGGAATAGCCGGCCAAGCCGTCGAACATGCGTCCGCGCAGGTGGATGAACTCGCTTGGGAGGAAAACCTCCGGCAGCCCCGCCAACTGGATCTTCTCGTGCGGCGAGAACCGATCGACACTGTAGCAGTAGAACCCGCGGCCGGCCGAGTCATTCTCCGGCGCCACAGCCAGGATCGTCGTCCGGGCCGGCATGCACGGGATAACTTCTTCCACAACAGCGCCGTCGAGGCGCTTGGCGATATAGGCGTTCTGGATCAGGCTGTAGTGCAGGAGCACCATGATCCAGAATTCGTGCCACGTCATGTACGGGTTCGGGCGTGTCGCCAGCATGAAGGCGACAGGGTGTTCGCCGGCCTCGACTTCGCGCTTCCCGCCGCCCGGCAGCCGCTCATACATGCGGAACCGAACCTTGGCGATGTCCTGCGACCGGATGTCGAGGCAGACGAGAACCGCCGAAAGCTGGATGACCTCCTCTGTCGAGAGCCGGCGGTTGCCACCATTCAGCATCCCGAAGGCGCGCATCGTATTGACCAAGCGCGTGCCTGTCGGCGTCACCTGCGTCGCGGAATCAGGGCGCTTAACGGTTTCCCGCAGGACCGTCAGGGCTTTGCTGTCTTCCAAGGGCATCAGTGGCACCTATTATGCCGCGCGTCTCATAGATCGACGGCCGCTTGATCTTCGACGAGAACTCCGGGTTGATGCGCAGGCCGTTGGCCATGCTCATCGACACCCCTGCGTCGATCTTGTTGAGCGAACTTTCCGAGTCCTTGAAGGGCAGGATCGTCCCGTCCTTCTTGCGCTCGCCGTGCATGTTCGACACGCACCACTCGAGCACGTCATCAGGGCCGTAGAGCACCGTGCTACGGCTGCCCGTGTGCGCCCTGGCGATGAGATCGTCGACGGCCGCCGTCATCATGTGCGGCTTGTTGATGAACTTCGCCACCGGCAGGCGATCGTCCTCAAGGTTCTGCATCATCATGCCGGCCATCGCCGGGTCAAATCCGATGACCTTCACCTTGAATTTCGAGTGGATCCAGCGAATCGCGTCTTCCACCGCCCGATAGTCGACTGCGCCCTCTCTGGTCGCATTGATCAGTTGGCGATCGACCCACGATCGCGTCATCCCCATGTAATCCGGGTCCGACAGGAGTTTGCTGTCGCCGCTCATGAAGTGCTTGGCGAAAACGATGATGTCATCGGAGCCAGGAAGCTCGAAAACGATAGCGATCGACGTCAAGTCCTCATAGGCCGAGAGATCGACCGCGACCCAACACTCCCATCCGAAGAAATCCTCGAGTCGAGCCTCTTCGACCAGCCCGCGCCGGAACATCTCGATATCGATGATTTTCGATGCCGAGTTCGTCCAGATATTGAGCCGGGTGCGGAAGAACTCCTCGCGCTCCTGCGGCTTTTGCCGGGCGCCCATGGCGAGCATGTGGAATGCCGCCATATCGAAGGAAACACCCAAATTCGGGCATGCCTTCAACCAAAGCTGTTCGTCGACGAAGAGATGGTCGGTCTTCTTGTTGCCCCTCTCGTCTTCGACGTCTTCCTTGTCGAGCGTGTAGATGATCGCGAACTGTTTCCAGTTCGTGTCGTGGCCCTCAAGGATGCGAATTGCGGCCTTCCGGTTATCCCAAGCAAGCCCGAAAGCGTCGCGGCCGGCCGTGGTGATCTGGAAAAGAAGTTGTCCGCCGCGGGAGCCGATCGCCGACTTCAGAACCGCGTAGACATCCGGGTTTTGCGCGTGAAGCTCCTCGAGGATGACCGTCGACGGGTTCCATCCGTCCTGGCGCTTGCCGATGGACGCGACTTTCTGGATCGTGCCGCCCGTCAGGGCGCACCGGACCAGCTTTTCCGTCGCCTCGAGCTTGTAGTGCTCGCGGAACTCCTCGTCGCCGTCGATGATCTGCCGGACCGGGTGATAGACGCGGTCGGCCTGGTCGAGCGTCGACGCGGCGATCAGGACCAGCGGCGCCTTTGATCGCTCGTTGCGCACGTCGTAGAGCGCGATGCCAGTCGCGAGAACCGACTTCGCGTTCTTGCGCGGAACCTCGAGGTAGCATTCATTGACATACCGGAAGCCGCGAGCGTCGCGGAACCCGTAGAGCGCGCAAAGGACGAAAATCTGCCACGGCTCGAGTTCGGTGAATTCGACGTCGCGGAAGTTGTCCTCCGCCAGCGGCAGCAGTTCGATGAACGCGCAAACGTCGACGGCATGGGCTTCCGAGAACGTGAAGCCGAATTTCCCGGTCGCCGCCATGTCCAGCATCGTGAGATACCGGCGGCAGGCGTATTTCACATAGCGGCAGCCAGGATAGACCCCTGAAAGGACTTTCTTGGCGTAATCGGCCGCGATCTCCGGATAATCGACGAATTCCTCGAGATCGCCGAAGTCATCCTCGAAATAAATCGGCTCAAGAAGGGCGTATTTCGGCCTTTTTGGTTCCGGGGAGTATAATGGTGCCGATCCTCGCGAACCGACTTTCTTGCCCGGAAGACGGGGCCGCAACAGCGTCACTTTGGTCGACAAGCTGCATCTCCTTCATCTTCTTGCTCATCTGCTCCATAATTTTCGCAGAGACAGGAAGATTCCGCTCGAGCGAGAGCGCGACCTTGGCGTGCATGATGGCAAACTGCTCACAGTCCATTTTCGTGTATTCGGTGAGCTTGCCGGCGTTGAGGAGCCCTTTTGCCAGTTCCATGTATTTGTCGTGCGCGACGCCTGTCAGCGGCAACGACGGCGGAGGAATCGTCTGCAGCGGCGGGAACGCGAGCACATTGGCAACGCGACGCTCCTTTGCGGACAACCTAGACAATCATGACCTCTTTTTGCTTCCGGCGCCGTTCGAACTTCAGCGCCTCCGGCCTGGCCGATGGATCGTCGCACCATAGCGGCAGGAAATCGACCATTCCAGCCTTGACCGCATAGGCTTCCATCCGCCGCTTGATGCCGTTGTGGCACGAGTGACAGATAGACCACCAATTTTTCGGATCAAGGCGGAGATCAGGGCGAATCGTGACGGGGATCTTGTGATCGACCACATCGACGAGAACATAGATGCCCTTGCGCTCGCATTCGACGCAGACTGGATTCTTCGCCCGAAAGCGCGCCGATCGCTTCTCCCAATCGTAACCGTAGCCGCGATCGTGCCGGGAGTCTCTGATCTCGCGCGGCTTGGCGACAACCTCGCGCCGCGGCGTGAAGAGACGGACGGTTTTGATCAAGCGCGCTTGAGCGCGCGGCGTGGATCGTCCTCGATCAGGATCTCGACATGGCCATAGACAGTCTCATCGAGAACGCGGTCGATGCCCTTGGCAATGTTTCCCTTGTCGGTCAAGACCAAGCGATTGACCCACCCTTCTTTGGCGTCGGCCGTCCGGCAGTATTTCTGCGGGACACCGTCCAGAAAGACACGGACGATTTTCCCGTCGGCCCGCAGCTTCCCCCATGGGATTTCGCCCGGGTCACCCTTTTCCATCGAGACGCGGGTGATGCCGTGGGTTGGAAAGGTGACGACGCCGGCGGCGACCAGTGGGAGAGCGGGGATGCAGCGGAAGAACGTGCGCCGGTCCATGGTCACTCCTTATGGGCGACAAGTGGTGAGCAGACATCCAATGCCATGTAGTCTGCCCTGCATTCGCCCATCATCGAGATTCTAAAGGGGAAGCCGAAAGGATGCGGATCACAAAAGGCTTCCCCTGGACGGTCGAACTCGCGAAACGAATTTTCCCATCTGGCACAGATGAATGCGATATGAAGCCCGGCCTTGTCAAGAGCATAGGATATATTCCGCTGCAGGACACCGGCTCAAAAGATTTCCGATCCATTTGGGCGATTGGTGCCCTGCAGCGGATCTCCGGATGATGCCCGTTGAGGGGGGGGCAGGCGCCATCCGGAGAATATGTCGAATGCAGGATAATGGCGTAGCTCACGTTCCCCGAGAACCCATGGACAGACTCGGATCTTCTGCTTTCCTACGTCCTGCATCCGCCCCTTGCGGGGATATCTCTCGAGGAATCAGCAGTCCTTACCCTCGAGCCGTCCAACCGCTAACGGGTTGGCAATAGTGGCTTCATAGAGCCTTTCGGCTCGGTGCTGCGCCTGATGCGTTTTGGGAGGCAGTCTACAGACCCTACGTTCTAACGTCCCTACAAGGTGCTGGCGGACTCGCGACCCGGACCAGACCTCCCCCTCTGGTTATTATGTGCGCGGTGGCCAATCCCACCAACTGGATCCGCCCTTCTCCTCGGCGACGCTCTTGTGAACGACGCTTCCGGAGACGTGATCCTTCGAATAGGTCATCACCTTCAGGTTGCCCATCTTGCCGTCGTCGAAAACCTGAAGCACGATCGCCGGGTACGGGCCTTCGCCCTGGCCGTTCGACTGCAAGTTCTCATGCTTCGTGAAGAAGTGGACGATTCGACCGACGGTCAATCCGACGAAATCTGACATTTCCGCATTCCTTTCTCAAACTGGTTGCGCAGATCGGATTTGAACCGATGTTTCGAGGTTATGAGTCTCGCGGGGTAACCAGGCTCCCCCACCGCGCGTATCGAATATTACCTATTCTCCTTACCCGGTCAAGACGAACTGCCATCCATTCTGATCCAAAAACTCGAAAACGGCGTGTGCGCAAATCCGCTCTCGCCGAACTGCACGGTCCGGACGATGTCGACGATCGACTCATGCCGGCCAAGCTCCTCGATCACCCGCTCGATGGCCTGAAGCTTGGCGTTCGCCTCCTTGTTGATGCGCGCGCATTCGGCGACCTTGGCTTCAACCGCGAGCATGAACGTGTTCTCGGCCGATTCGTCCTTCGGCTTGATCCGATCGCGCACCTTCTCGATCTTCTCCAACATGCTCTTCGTGTTGCCGGCGACCGATGCATGCTCGCCGCGGTACATATCGGCATAGCGCCGCATGTTCTGGACGATGTCGATCTCATTCAGCGGCCGCGTTGCCTCCATCAGGACTTGGGTGAACAGGTTGCCGAGATCTTGGATGAGCGCGCGCTGCTGTTTTTGCGCGCTATCCTCGCCAATCTCGCCGGTTTTGTCGTATTTTGCCCTGGTTTCCGGGTTCGACAGCGTATTATAGGCCATCGTTAGCCGAACGAAGACATTTGGGTCTCCGCCCTTGTCCGGATGATGGATTTTCGCCAATTTCCGGAAAGATGACCGGATTTCGGCGTCGGAAGCCGTTTTTTCGACGCCAAGGAGGAAATATAGCTCTTCGTTCACGATTTTCGCTCCGGAGCGGGCAAAAGGGGCACATTTCCGCCCTGATAGTTGATGGCGAGCGGCTGCTTGATGTGTTCATACACGGTTTTGCCGCCGGGCATGACAATATGCGGCAAAAACGACTCTTCGAACGTCTCGATGCCGGCGTCGACGCTCTCGAGCTTCGCCTTGATCACCAGCAACAGCGCGCGCCAGCGCGAGCGGCGAGCCTGATCACTTAGCTTCTTCGGAAGGGCGAGCGTAAACCGGATATTCCGGTCATTGAGCCGGAAGGCAACCATGGTCGATTCCGGCTCGCGGAAGACGGCGAATGTCGTGGCGCCGCGCTTCGTGACCAGCACATCGATATCGTGCTGCGTCTTCGACTCGGCGACCTTGGTGTATTCGGCGAACGCCATCAGCCCATATCCCTAGCTTTTGGATTGACCGCTTCCTCGAGCGCGGCCTCAACCGCAGAGAGGCGATCTTGGGGGCCACTCCTTCGCGCAGACTCCCACTCGATAGCGCAGGCGATGATCATGACCGCCCGCTGCTCAATCGACAGCGCCGCACGAAGCATTCTGATGCTCTCGCTGTCGCCTATCGTGGCGAATTTCATCTCAATGCCCCTGTGGCCACTGGCGGATCCGAAGATCCTCCGGGATCATGTGCTCCTTCGGCTGGAAGGCGGCGATCTGCTTCATGAAGAACGCCGTCTGCGTCACGGCGCACTGATTGGCGACGTCATAGCCCCAATCGATATCGAACGGCCGATCGTTCCACTGCGCGCCGCTCTTTCCGCCGAAAATGATCCAGTCGAGCGAGGCGCCATATTCAGCACGGCCGCGCTCGCCGAGATATCGATCGAAGCGAATCCGCTCCTGCGCCGGCTCGTAACTGATGCCGACCCACGGGATGTCGAACTGCTTTTTCAGCTTCAGCAGCCGCGGCACGTCGCGATCGGCCTCCGCCTGGGTCACAATCGTCACCAGCACGCCGATGTGCCGCGGCCAGCCGGAGAAATTCCCGAAGTTCGACGTCTCGAGCGGCTTCCATGCGTCAGGAACCATCTTGGCGACGTTGCTCACCCGCTTCGTGCAAATCTGCCACTCGAGATGATAGCATTCCTGCATGATGCGCATGTGATCGAGGCGCCAAGCCTCGTTGACCTCGTTGTCGAACAGATCGCCCATGGACAGCGTGAACACGCGCTGCCGCCGGCCGTGCTCGGCGAAGAATTTGTCGGCAGAGCGATTCCATCGGTAAGGATCATTGCGTGTTTTTCCCGACAGAAGATGCCGTGGAGCATTGGCGCCCCAATGACCGCCACCAATGCGCTTATCCACTCCTTCGGCCCAACAATGATCACACGCCGGGCCAACATGGGAGCATCCCCACCAACTTGAAAATGTCGAATCAGTCCAGCCTATCCCTGTCGTTTTACCCATTTCCCATCCACCTTTTTTCGAGTTGATCGCCATTCTCGCCAAAAAGCCGCGTCTCGGCGGCCTCGATCGTGCAATCGCCTGCATTCACGACATTTTCGTAGGCCGCTCTTATTCGGCAAGATATTCTCGGCCGTAAACTTGTGACCACGCTTGCAATGCGTCTGCGCCTTCTTCGGACTATCTCTCCTCGCATGACAAGGGCTGCAAACAGGCTCGACATCGTAGTGGTTGACCGCCGCATAGCCCTTGAAATGATCGTACTGATGGCGCTTGTCGCCTTCTTTCCATACATGACCACAATCTGTGCAAGGCAAGGTGTTCGGATGCGGTAGGCGACCGCTTTTGACTTCGTTATTCACCCTCTGCCTGGCTTGGATCTTGTCGCCATCCCTGCCAGGCTTAGGATTTGGTCCCGGCCTGATTTTACCCATCAGACTTCAACATCTTCTCGTAGACGTCGAGCATCGCATTCCGGTGCGTGCCGGCGACATAGGACGCGGTGAGCAAGGCGTTGCCCATCGGATTGCCGATGCCGGCCTGCTCGGCCTGGCGCCGCAGCGAAGCTGCATCCGCCTCATACCGGTCGGCGCAGACCTTCCAGACGTCGATCGAGTTCATGGCGCGTTGCCCGCAGTCTGATAGTTGAAATTCGCTGACACCAGATCGTGTCCTGGCCCGGCGAAGATATGCCAGACGAAGAGACCTTGCGTGACCGTGCCAAGAAATGTCCCGACCGGAGGCATGGGCTCGCCAGTCCCGACCACGATGATCTCAAGCGTGCGCGTCTCCGCATCCTTGTCGACGGCAGCCCACATGCAAAGATCACCGGCCGGGTCCAAGCCGACGCTCAAAACGCTGAAATTGGCGGGGATAATGATCTGCTGCCTGTCCAGCAATTCGATCCCGAATTTCCATACACGATCCAGTTTCATGATCCTTGCTCCAAAATCTTAGAAAGCCGATCCTCGGCCTCTGACAGGTCATTCAGCCTCTTCCGGTACTCTTCATTGCCGATTGGGTAAAGCGAGGCTTCGATAATCGCCTCCCGGGCGAGTTTCCACCGCATGGCGCAGTCGAGAATGCAAGGAGGCGACGGTTTCCGCTTCCCCATCATGTACCCGACGCCGGAATCGCTCATGATCGGCTCACCGGCATCCTTCAGCAAAACGATGTAGCGATAGATCGTCCGGGTCGACACGCCAGCGGCCGCGGCCATTTCCTCGGCGGTCGCCACGCCCTTTTCAAGGCACGAGAAGATCGCTGCGGTGATCATCTCGCGCCGGG
>ERZ869921.1039-NODE-1039-length-12971-cov-4.228244_pt1 | contig 12971 bp, 24 predicted proteins | sample MGYA00579310_ERZ869921 | MGnify/ENA primary metagenome ERZ869921 (study PRJEB32216, sample SAMN09231816) | wastewater metagenome | place: USA: Maryland | collected 2016-06-21 | study: EMG produced TPA metagenomics assembly of the PRJNA472060 data set (Reclaimed...
TTGGAGAAATGATTAAACAGACGGTTGTTTAACCTTTACCATACTATACCTCTCAAACGTTAAACAAAATAAAAACAGTCTCCTCATAACTCATTCATTATCAATCAAAATGAAAACCCTGACTATCTACAGGTATTCCTATCACTGCTGGAAATTAATCCTTGCTGCATCCGGGAATAGTTTGACTTCCACAATGTTCTCTATACCTATCTCACCACTTCTGAACAGTGAGAATTATCAGGTCTATGCCAACAGTTGATGGCTTATTTCAGTCTTGTAAGACTCGGCATTAAGAGATGCCCAAAAATTAGCACACTCATCTGTTGACAAGTGTGCTCACTATTATTGAAATACGGTAAGCAATACTCCTAATACGGTGGCAAAAGAAGCAATCCATATTCCAATATTACTTACGGTTTCAAATGTTATTTTCTTCATGAGTATATAAAGGTAAAATAAACAATCAAAAGAATAAACCCACACCTATTGCTAAGTGTGGGTTTAAATTGCTAACCTGCTAACCTGCCAAATACTCTTAAGCGGACATCACCACATTCAACTGAAGGCCAAATGCACTGGCTGACTGTGCAAATTGAGCAGCAGTATTGTCACCAGCAAAAGATTTAAACTCTTCAGTCTGCTTCTGACGCACCACTGTAGCACCTTTGAGGAACAAAGGTTTCTTGGTGGTTGGATCAATATTCTTTGAGTCAGCAGTAGCCACAAAACTGTCACCAACCTCATTGACAACAATGTTGGCAAGGATGGCTTTGGAATTGGACTGGTCTCCATTTGCCCAAACAGTGAGCAGGGAATTACCATTGCGAACAGTGATAGCAGTTTTGCTCAACTTGTCCACAAACTTATTCTCGACGATGGGAAGGCACAATGCTTTCATAATTTACTAAAGCGTTTAAAGTGAAAAGAAAAGTCAAAAAGTATCCAAGGTCACAAACAAGTACCGGGGATACATACCGAATTGAAGAAGGGGGCTTGGCTTGAGGGTAAAGGTTACCCTAACTTATAACTATACATTACCTTTAGTTACTCCAATTTACAACCATATACTACTTTAAAAATTCCAAAAAAATATTATAAAATTTTTTGAAAATAACCACATTGTCTTTATCTCTTTGTATTTTTGTCAAAATCTGATTTTCACTTTTCTTCATAACTCTCTCATATTCAGCAAGTTCCAAAGGTTTTTTAAAAATTTCAAATAGTGTATTATTATCCATTATTTTGATTTTTCAAAAAACCTTCATAACTAATTGATAATCAACTCATAACACAGAATTTCTAATATCAGAATTTGACAGTTTTTAAAAACATCAACCTAAAATGGCTAAAAAACCTTGCATAGATGAGTCTAAACTAATCTCTAATCCCTTTGTTAACTCTCCTGAGTTTACCATACGAATCAGAGAATTTAAAGAAGAGACTGATGTAGTAAACTTAAACAAGATTTCAAATGGTGTTATATTACAAGCTGCATTCAAGATTCCTACTTCAAGAGTAGTAGAACAAGAAAACTATACTAAATTATTTACAAAACAGGCTTTTAGACTTCATATTATGGCTCTTTCAAGTAGAGCAAGAGATTTATTTCTATGGATTACTTATGAGTTAGATTCAGGTAAAGACTTTCTTTGGATTAATAAAGTGAGATACATGAAAGAATGCACAGTGAGTCTTAATACTTATAAGGAGTCTATTTTAGATTTAACTACAGCAGGAGTTATTACCCCTACTGTGTATCATGATACTTATTGGATTAATCCTCTTTTCTTCTTTAATGGAGATAGAATCAAAAAATATCAAGATAAACTAACAACAGTTTGATAATTTAAAAATATTTTAACACATTTATTTTGTTATTCTTTAATTAGTCTTTATCTTTACCCCGTATTTTAATATTAATCAAACATTCAAGTTATGTCAGTAGCAATTAAAGAGCAAGAAAGTATAATGAAGGACTATTTAGAAATGAGAGAAATTTTGAAAAGAGGATTAATAAGTTTACTAAAAGATTTACCAATTGAAGTATTGGTCTACAATACAGGAAAAATAGAATTTAAACCAACATCTGAAGCCGAATTTTTACTTGAAAAATATAAAGAATTAGATGAGGCTTTAAGAAAACAATTAGGAATTAAAAAACAAAAATACGGGCAAGTTGAAAGAGCAACAAAACAAGATATAACAATTGAGCACCTTACCTTTGAAGAACTAATAACTAAATTTGGAGATTGTTTATCGGAACAAGAAATTAAAAAATTAAAAACTATTTAACTATGAGACTTATTTTACTCTTCTTATTTCCATTATTGTTGAATGCTCAACAAGACACATCAATTACTTCATGGTCAAAGTATACAGACTATTATACTTTCACGTCATACTTTGAGTATCCTGCTATCGTATTTAGTACAAACACAGGAGAAGTTAAGTTCACACCCGGTAGACTTGTTTATGTAGATTCGCTTTCAAATATTAAAGTAGTTGAATGTGACTCGTCAATCTTCAGAATATTAAACACAGTTAATGAAACAGTTTTTGAAGAACAGTCTAAAAAACTAAATCAACTACAATTAAAAGTTTATTGGTATGAAAGACATTTTGGTAAATTAGAAGGAAATATGTATGATGACTGTGTAGAATTTGATCCTGTAAAAAACGCACCAAAGATTGAACCTTGCAAAAAGAAATAAAAATGAACTTTAAAATAAAATGTCACATTTATCCTTATACAGTTCATGTGTTTTATGAACAAACTGTACAAGAGGCTAAAGCAGAATACGAAAAGTTTTACAAAGAAATCTTCGATAATGATCTGGAAAGTTTTGATGCTATTACAATCTTTCCTACAGGAACTAAAAAGCATTACAACAAACTAGTTATTCTTTTAGGGAAAACAAATGGAAACTTATTAAGTAGGGTTCATCACGAAGTTATTCACGCAACTATTTATATTTTAAATAGGTTAGGTATTGAAATCTCTTATCAAAATGATGAATCAATCACTTATCTTTCAACTTATCTTTTTGAGAAGATAATCAACAAACTAAAACTAAACATTCAATGAAATATCAATCAGAAAATTTATACAATTACGAGCAGAAGTCTTGGTGGATATTTGAAATATTCAAAAACATCAGACACGTTAAAGACAAACCAAGAAACTTTTACAGAAACGAATGGTTTGAATTTCATCCTTTAAAATGGGGAGTAAACACTACATTGGAAAAAGCAGGGTATTTTGACGAAAGACCACAATTAGATTTTTATGTGAGTCAACTTTTAGCAATTCCTTTATTCGTTGTACTTTTCTTTTATTTTAGTTGGTGGTTACTGTTACTTACACTTATTGTGAGTGTTTTTGGAATAGGGAAGATTTATCTTAATTTACCTTTTAAAACAGGTATAAATGAATGTGAAAGCCCAAGATGGGGATTTTATATTTATTATCATGGGTTCTTATCAGAAACTAATCTGGTAATTTGCATGGGTGAAAAATCAAAATATATTCATTTTCCTTGGAATTTGAAATGGTACAGGACTTCTTATTTGAGAATGGATGAAGAATGGGAACACGAATATACCAAAACAAGAGTTAAGTCTCCTAGTAAAGAGTTTTATGATTCGGATAAATGGAAAGGTATTTTATGGGAAAAAACTTATCCTTATACCTATGTGTTAAACTCTGGAGAAGTACAAGAAAGACAAGCCACAATTAAAGTAAAAGAAATGGAATGGAGAAGAAGATGGTTAATGTGGACACCTTTGTTCAATCAAGTTATTAGAAGCATAGATGTAGATTTTAATGATGAGGTAGGAGAAAGAACAGGTAGTTGGAAAGGAGGTACTGTAGGATGTGGATGGGATTTAAAACCAAATGAGACTCCTTACGAGTGCTTAAAAAGAATGGAAAAAGAACGTAAATTTTAAGTTTTAAACTTTAAACTTTAAAAATGAAATACTATACACCAGATATATCACAATTCACAGAAGGGTTTGAGTATGAAATGAAAGAGATGTTTATGGATGGAACAGTAAAAACACAACAGCAATTTGATAATGCTAAATGGATTAAACGTACTTTTTATGAAGCAGAACGTCCTTATGTAGAAAGAGCATTGTCAGGACAGAACAATAAAAATAATCTCTGTGGAATAAGAGCAAAAAAGTAAACACAATGACACAAACAGAATTTAACAAGAACGAACTCTTTTTAAATCTAATCAAACAAACTAAAGAGAAAGAGTTGGGTTATAGATTCATCCTTGATGAATTTAAAAGAAACAAGTGGAACGTGAATTTAATTCAAGCAGAAAAAATGTCTATTGAGTTAAATGTAAACATGTTTCTTATTCTTCTTTACGCACAAGATATTAATATCTTAAACGTAGACTCTAAGACTAAAAAGATTATTGAGAAGCAAAGGAAAAATAAAGAAAAATATACTGTAGAAGAATAATATATGATATACCAAAGAGAGTTTAACCTATCACCAATAGAGTTTATAAAGTTTCAACTTTACAATTCTATCAATCTTCCAAGTCCCATTCTCAATGAGACTGATGTAACTGTTTTGGCATATATTCATCTTTATGGGAATGATGCTAAGAAAAAAATCATAGAGCATCGTATCTTTACAAATGTAAACTCATTTACTAATTATGTGAGTAGATTACGTTCTATGGGATATATTGAACCTGATCCTACTCAAGGCAGGTCTAAGGAAAGAAAGCCTCTTAAATTAAATCCTGATATTATTATTGTAGAGCAGAGCCATGTTCTTCTTACGAAGATTAATCTTGACTCTTCTTCTAATAAAGTTAATCATCCATACTTTAAAAGTGAAAAGTAACTTATCTAAGATTCTTCCTAAACTTCAAGAAAAACATCCTGATGTAGATGTAGAACTTCTTATTAACCATTACTTTGAGATAGCAAAACAAGAAGTAGAATCTCTTAGTAAACCAGAAATTGCATTCCCTTGGGGAACTCTTAAATTAAACCCTAAAGCAGTAAATCATAAAATAGCAGGGTTTGATTATCTTGAAAAAGAATACTTTGAAGGAAACCCTAAAGGCTTAAGAAGAAGAAAACTTACAGAAATACAGATTAAGAGAAATGAACTTAAAAGACTTTTAGATATTCACGAATATTATAAGACAAATGGCAAAACATCCAGACACAAAAAAAGGAATAACATATCAATTAAAAAAGACTAAGTATAAATATAAAGGAACTTTAAATTTAAAAGACCTTGAGGCTTATCTAATGGATGTTCTAAAAGATAGACCCGAAAAACTAGAAAAGATGGATTTGATATTTATCAGCAAGAACTAAGAAATTACTGTAAAAATTATCTTGATTATGAAACTAACAATAACTCACATCAATAATATGCTTGAGAAAGGTCAGTTAGAATGTATAGAATCTGAATATGATGGTCTTCATCTATACGGAAAATATAAAATCACAAATAAAGGATTTGAAACATTAGATAAGAAAATGTTAAAACTTATACAAAATGAAAAGTCAGATAACTTGGAAAAACATTAAATCTTATATTCAAGGAAATTGGAGAGCCTTTCTATTAGAGAACTTCCCTCAAGGTATTGACAAGCATATAGAAGAACAGTTTTATTTTCGCTTATCTCAAATACAAAAGAACAGTCCTGAGTGCTTAAAGAAAGGAAAATGTAAACATTGTGGGTGTGATACAAAGGAAATGGCTCTCTCAGATAAAATCTGTACTAATAATCCTCCTTGTTACGGGCCTTTCTTGAATGAAGAACAATGGGAAAAGTTTAAAACCTTTATAGATGACAAAGCACAGACAGATACTTAATCTAATTTCTCTAATTAGAGAAAGTCATCCTGAAATGGTTAATATCTTTACTAAAGGTTCTTGTCTTAACTTATTTTTAATCCTACACTCAATTTATCCTGAAGCCAAACCTTTATTTAATATAGACCACGTAATCACTGAAATAGACAACAAGTGTTATGACATCACAGGATTGGTAAGTAAAAAAGGTTACTCTTCATTCAGTGAGTTTTATAACAAAAAAGGTATTAGTAAATCATTCTCTCAAATGTTAAAATATTCGTATACTAATGATAATTGAAGAAAATCTTATTATAGATGAAGGTAAATATTATCTTTATCGTCATATTAGATTAGACACTAATCAACCATTCTACATTGGGATTGGTACTAAAAATAAAGCAAAAGGTAGAACAGGTACACAAAAAGGACTTTATGTACGTGCCTTTGCTAAACATATCGAAAATTCTATCTGGATGAATATAACTAATAAGATTCAATGGAAAGTAGAAATTTTATTGGAGTCAGATAACTTAAAGTTTATTATGCAGAAGGAAATAGAATTTATCGAACTTTATGGTAGAAAGAATTTAGGTACAGGTATTCTTGCGAATCTGACTAACGGAGGAGATAAAAATGAAGGAGTAGTAAGAGTTTATACAGAAGAGCAACGTAAAAAAATATCAGAAAGAACAAAATTAGTTAATCCGGGGTCTTATTATATAAATCGAATTGGTAAAGCATGTTATCAATATACGTTAGAGGGAGAATTTGTAAAGAAGTGGGATAAGATAGTTGATGCCGAAAAATTTATCGAAGCGTCTTTACATAATATTACAGAAAAAAGTCATCGGGGTTTTATGTGGTTTAGAGACTTCCAGGGTGAAAACACAGAACCTTATAAAAGAAGATTTGGATATAAACAAGTTACTGCATTTGACTTTAACGGAAATAAAATAGATACATTTATATCTGTAAGACATTGTTCTGAAGCATTAGATGTAAGTATGGCATCAATTAGTAGGGCTATGCGTATAGGTAGAATATCTAAAAATTATTATTTTAGAGAAGGTAATATTAATTTATTAAATAACACAAACGACAATGAATAAATCTATTGTATTTGAATCTGAACTTATAACAAGAGATGTTCCAAATAACATCTCATCACATTTTATATTTAAAGGATATAATTTGTCTGATGAAATAATAACAAGGACTTCACTTGAAACATCATGCAATTGCGTAATATCGAATATTCAAAAGACATTTCAACCAAAAGAATCATTTACTTTTGAGATGATATTTGATCCTCAAGGCACAAGTGGTTTTTATGCTAAATCTATTAAGTTTGATTTAGACAACGGACAGAAAATAAAACTTAGAATTAACGGTAAGATCATAGAGCAAGAAGTAAATGATTCTGGTAATGATAATGATAATAGTGTTAACCCTGATGCTCAAACTTAAAATAATTTTACTGCTGTTTTTAACAGGTAAAATCATTTGGAAAATTGCCTACGAAAATGGTTATCAAGATGCTTATGAACAAATTAAAAAAACATCAGGTTAATGCTTTATTTGCATTAGGTGGGATGGTAGCAGGATTTCTTATTACTTATTTTATAATCAGTTCTTCTGTTGCTAATAGAACAGAACAGTCTTATTTACAAGGTTATTCAGAAGGTAGACAAAGTGGATATAAATTAGGATATAAGATAGGATTCACTACCTGTTATGATGAAGTTAAGTTCAATATGGATTCTATTTCAGTTAAACTCACCACAATACGAATACTTTTAGACAAATAAAATATGAATCTTTACTTTGAAGAAATAGAGCATAAATACTTTTGCAAAGAACTCCCTGCTCAAAAATGGATAAGTGTATCAGGATTATTTGATATGGTTAAACCTAAATTTGATTCAGAAGCCATATCTATAAATTACTCTAAGAAAGGTAAAAATGCAATTTTACAAGACCTTGCTAAAAAGTGGGAACTTACAATTGACGAGGCTGTAGAAAAGTGGGGTCATTTAGAATTTACTCCTGAACAAATAAGAACTATTTGGGAAGAGAAAAAAGACAAAGGTTTAGCAAGAGGAACTGCTTTTCACAAAGCAGTAGAAAAGAAACTACTGAATAGAGATGGTATTGCAGGTAATCAAATAGAAGGAGAGTACAGAAAGTCTTTAGACTTAAAAAATCTGGCTCCCGGAAAGTACATTGAACTTATTATACCTTACCCTGTGCTGTTTTTGACAGGTACAGCAGACAGAGTAGAGATTCTCCCAAACAAAGAATTTATCATTCGAGATTGGAAAAGTGACAATAAACTAGAGTACAAAGGAACTGCATATTTTGATCCTAAGATCAAAGAGAAAAAAGTAAGAAAACTTCTTCCTCCATTAAATCACTTGGATGATGTAAATGGAGTACATTACAATGTTAAAGAATCTCTTTATATTTACTTCTTAGAGTCTTATGGGTATAAATTCAAAGAAGGCTGGATAGATCATGTTCAGTTTGAAAAAGATGAGCCTGTAGGTATCGTAGAATACCCTATTACTTATCTTAAAAAAGAAGTTATTAACTTATTAAATTGGTACAAGTTAAAAAAGAAATAATAAAATGATAGACTCAACTGTTGAATTAATTCAAAATCTTACATCAAGACTTACTATACTTGACAATGCTTACGTAGCAGGTAATTACAGACAAACCCTTACTAACTTGAACATAGACATTTCTAATATGAATGACCATGATCTTCTGACTGAATATCAAAAGGTTGTATTAGAAATCCACAATACTATTATAGAGTTAGACAACTTATCACAATCTATTGCTTACGCTTAAAACAATTAATTATGTCAGATAAATCAGTAACACCTATAAACAGTCCGTTTGACAATCAATTTATCAGTGATAATGCGGTAATAACATTTTTACCACCTCTTACTGGACATTATTTTGTAGAATTATATATTCTTTCTCGTAAAGAAACTCAAGAAGAGATAGAAGATTTTAACAACGCATGGAAAAATTACGAAAAAGAACTTGAAGAATGGTATGAGGCAAAACAAGAACTTAGTGATCTAGGTATTAGAAATGCTGGTTCCAAACCTATTGAACCAGAAAGAAAACTCAACGAACCAGAATACATAAAATGTAACCTAAACATATCTGATCTGGTAATTACAACATGGACATCAGAATGGAATGTTAAAAAAGATCATGAAGTAATAGTCTTAGAGTATTATCTGAGAAGTAATCCTGGAATTACTGGTGGGTATAATATTCGCATAACTAAAAAAGAATGGTTAAATCTTATTACTAAATTAGGAGCAATTACAAATGTCAATACCTAAAATACTCACTGTACTTGAAGGAAAAGTAGTTATAGATGAATCAGTGCTTTCTGTACCAGAACTAAAAGCAGTTTGGGACACGTATCAAGAAATTGTTTATTTACAATATTTATGGGCAAGATTTGATCCTGAAAGTCCTTATTTTGATTATGATGAAACAGAAAGACTAGACAAAATTATTGGAGATTATCCTTGTGATATTAATGATTTTACAATGATTGTGGCCATTAATAAATGCGAAGAACTTTACAACAGTCCTATTAGAAAAATATTAATGGGTGCAAAAAAGGCTGTTGAAAATCTATCTCTTTATTTAGGTACATCAGAAATTGAATCTGGTCGAGATGGTAATCTTGCTCAAATAGTAACTACTATTAAATCATTACCTCAGATTCTTAAGGCTTATCAAGAAGCAGAAAATGCTTATAAAATGGAAGTTCAAAAAAGTAGAGGTAATACAAAAAGAGCAATAGATGAAGACTATAACTCTGATTACGACGATTAATAATAACGATTAACAATCAACTATGTGGAAACCGAATAGTGTACTTACATTAAATACAGAAACTAAAGAATGGACTAAAACAAGATTTGATACTTTTCATCAATGGAAAGTTTTTGTAAGCCAGCAGTGGAAATACCCGGGAGAATATAATTTAAAAAATAGTGAACAGTGGTTAGCACCTTCAATTAAATTCCAAAAGGATAAGAGGTACTGTGATTATCACCCTAACTCAAAAGAATATAAAGAGTTTTGGAGAATAGAAAGAAGAAAATGTGAACAAGGAATTATTGTAGATGGGCTTTATGTAAGTCCTGACATTTACTTTTTTCTGAACTACTGCATGATTCCTAACAAAGTAGAACAAAAAGAAACCTTTCCTGAAATATGGGATGGTCACTATCATTATGATCTTTATATCTTATTGGCAGAACTCAATGGAGAAGATGTGGCAGGAACCAAGGCAAGACAAAAAGGTATTTCTCTTTATCACGTAGCAAGGCTTACCCGAAGATTATGGTTTGGTACTAAATATGCACTCAAGATAGCCTCACAAGAAGAAGAATATGTCTTAGGTGAATGGAGTATCATGCAAGGTTATCGAAACCACTTAAATGAACATACAGGTTGGTATAGACATTTTCAACCTGATGAATCTTTGTTTTGGGAACAAAAGCAAGAGATTACTGAAGGTGTAGTAGACAAAAAGAAAATCTATAAAGGTAACAAGTGTAAGATCAAAGGTCTTACTACTAAAATGAACGTGACTAAAGCAGTAGGTGGTGCAGCCAAAGAAATTTATATTACAGAGGCAGGTATCAACAGTAAGTTAAAAAAGATCAAAGAGTATGTTGACCCTAACTTAAAAATGGGTAATGTAAAGACTGGATTGTTTTTAGCAATGGGTGCTGTTGGTGAATTAAAAGATTCTGCTGATTTGCAAGATTTTTGCTTTAATCCGAGGGCTTATAATATTAGACCTGTAACAGATACATTTAGTGGTAAAGAAGAAGAAATAGCATTTTTCTTTCCTGAAGAATGGAACTACATTTACCAAGACGAGGATACAGGAGAAGTTATCAAATGCTACGATAAAGATGGAAACTCTGACATAGAACTAGCAATAAAATTTCTCGATAAGGAAGATGCCAGACAAAAAAGAATTAAAGATGAGCAAGGATACAAATTGTGGAAGTCTCAGCACCCTAGAACTTTACAAGATGCTTTTGACCAAAGAGAAGATAATCCATTTCCTACTTATCTTTTGAAAGAAAGAGAACAAGAACTTATTGACAAAAAATTCAACATTGTTTCTTTTTTCAGAGATGAAAAAGGCAAACCTAAACATAAGTTTTCCGATGACGTACCTGTTTCTAAATTAAAACCTAATCCCACAGAAGATAACAGAGGAGCGATAATAATTAAAGAATTGCCAGTAGACAAGACTCCATTTGGACTTTATTATGCAGGAGTAGACCCTATTTTTAACGTAGATACAAGTACCTCTCGTTCTTTAATGAGTATTGCTATTTGGATAGGTTATCATGAAAAAGGAGGCAAGATATGTGAACCCTATCCTGTGGCTTGGTATACAGGAAGACACAAGAAAACTCACGAAACTTATCAAGCCTGTTTGGACCTCATTGAATTTTATAATGCAAGAACTGTTGTAGAGAACAACGTAAAAGATTTTATAGAGTGGATGATAAGACAAGGTAAAAGCAGGTATTTAATGACAAGACGAGAATTAACAGTCATTAATGAGATGATGCCTACTTCTACTATCAGAGATGAAATAGGAGTTAGAATGGAAGCCGAATTTAAAAAAAGAGCAATAGAAAAAATGATACACTGGCTAGAAACTGTTTGTGCTGTAGAGTTTGATATGGAAACAGGAGAAGGTAAAGATGTACACAACACAAGCAAAATAGGCGACATTATGTTTATACGAGAGTTACTTAGATATAATCCTAAGTTAAATACAGACCGTCTTGTAAGTAATCTTGCTGCCTTAATAGGTGTTCAGTCAGATTCCAACAGACATATAATTAATGAAGTAGACTTTAGTCCCAAAAACAAACCTAAAGTGTTACACAAGAGTTTACCAAGTCCTTTTATGGGAAAACAACAAACTGCTTTTAAAAAATTTCCAAGTCCATTTGCAAGGAGATAAAATAAAATTAACTAAAGATTTGGAAATACCAATCTATTTGATTATATTGTAGAAAACGTATTATATCTATGGGTAAACTTGGAGTACATCCTGGTCTTGAACTAAAGAAGGTTCCTGGGACAGGTCTCAACACAAATAATGAATTTGATTATCCTTTTGTAATGGATGAAAAGGATAAAAAAGTTGATGATTATAAAAATATCAAAAGACTGATTTATCACTACGAATGGATAAGTAGACAGCAAATTAACAGAGAAACAGATAAGATAGTTAAAAAACTAAATTTGGCTCATGGTCAAATTGATGTTGATGATTATGTTAAAGATCAAACTGAATACAATGTAGAGTTAACTATGCTTGGTGGAGAAAGTTTGGATTATGATTTAAAGTTTTATCCTATTATTCCGAACATAGTAAATTCTTTAGTTTCTGAACTTTCCAAGCAATACATTAACTATCAAGCACTTGCTGTAAATAGAGAGGCCATTAATCAAATTCTTGAACAAAAGAATGAACTTATAAGGCAAATTCTCATCCAGCCTTTACAAGCACAATTTGATGAACAAATGAGTGCTCAAGGAATAGAACAAGGAACAGATGTTTATCAACAACAACAAGAACTTTTTCAGCAACTTCCTCAAGTTCAAAAATACTTTTCTAAGGAATACAGACTTGAAGTAGAACAGTGGGCTAATCACCAACTTCAAATTGACGAGAGAAGATTCAATATGAAAGATATTGAGAAACAATCTCTCTTTAATAAAATAAGTACTGACCTTCCTTATGTCCACATAAATCTTTTAGAAGGAGATTACAAACCAGAAGTTATAGACCCAAGACACGCTTCTTATTTAAGAAGTCCTTACACAGATGATGTGTCTGAAGGAATCATGTTTCACTGGTTTGAGTACGAATCTCCCTATAACCTTATTACAAGGTTTGGTGACAAACTTAGTCCAGATGACATAGAAAAGATTGAGTCTTTGCATGTGTATTACAGGACTCTTTTAACTAATGATACTAAAGCAAGATACAACCTCAATACTCCGGGAGTATTAGAAGCAGCCCAAAATGTTTTAGCATTTA
>ERZ869921.1040-NODE-1040-length-12959-cov-7.474039_pt1 | contig 12959 bp, 21 predicted proteins | sample MGYA00579310_ERZ869921 | MGnify/ENA primary metagenome ERZ869921 (study PRJEB32216, sample SAMN09231816) | wastewater metagenome | place: USA: Maryland | collected 2016-06-21 | study: EMG produced TPA metagenomics assembly of the PRJNA472060 data set (Reclaimed...
CCAAAAATTAATTATTATACCATAATTATTATTTTTTCAATAGCTTTTCATCCCCTTTAAGACTATTACTACCTAAGAAGGTTCTTATGTCCTCTAGCACTTCGCTTTCTTATACTTCATTGCACTGGGCGATTCTTAATATAAGGACTGCTACCAACCTACAATTGCTAGGATCACATAATTCAAATAGGCCTTCTCGCGACCTAAAAATACTAAATTCGTGATACCCATTTAGTACGCCATTAAATTCCTGCTTTACCATACATTTTTTCTAAAAAATGTGGTTTACTGGGTTGTAAATGCAAGCTATCTTTTATATTCATAAAAAAACACGTCAATGGACCGTGACATAAAAATTTGAATTCTGGTAATCTATCCCGCTAGCACCTGCCAATTTTGGTTTACACCATTTTGCTGCAGGTATGGTTCACTTTTGACCATTTGTGGAGACTTCTTTGCAAATCGTTACTTTGCTGCCTTGTTAAACCTTACAATCAATTATGATACTATAATTAACTGCCAATTAGAATTCAATCATTGGAGCGGTCTTAACTCTTTTGTTTCTTTAAATTAAGGGCGGCGCCTTCGATTATAGTTACGATTGCAACCACCCTTAACAACCTAATATGCTTAAATTCGCCGTTTAATATCAAATTTTGGTAATTGGTCGACCCAAGAACTTTCGTCCCAATTACTGTTTAATAATTGCCCTGCCATCTTTTGTGTTATCCTCTTGGATGTGGCTGAAACTGGACTATTATATGTATGACTCGCTAAATCAGTCAATAAATTAATTGCGTCCCAAGAATTAACTGGAGTTGGGCAATTTCTAAGCTGTCCACTAGTCATTTTTTCAAGGTTTAACCCTTTTTGTTCATACTTTATTTTCCAATCTCTATCATCGCCTAAATGTCTAATAATGCGCTCCATATCATCCCGCCATATAGACATAACGTGGCCTTTAATCTTGTTAAACTCATATACACTTAATGGAGTTTGCATTGAGTTTAAAACCTTCCGTTCGTAATGTTTAACAGATTCACTATTTGGATGTTTTAATGAATCATATACGTTTTTATACCATTCTGATGGGTCACTAAGTGAATTTAATTTGATTGGCGTATCTCCAGGAACAATTCCCGTCATACCATTTGTGCAAACTTGGCGTTCGACCATATCCACAATTGATAAATCTGAGAATATATCCCAAGTTAATTGTTTACCATAACAAATCTCTTCTCCTGGCATCGTTAATGGAATAGTCACATCATATATTACATTAAATGCTATTTTCGTCCCATTATCGGTAATGAATGTTTGTTGTAGATTTATTTTGTCGTCTGAGATTAGACTGGCTAATAGATTTTCAATTGCTTGTCCAGGTATTGGAGCAGCGCCTTCACTATAATCCCGAGCTAGTCGGACTACGCTTTTTTTATCGGTATCAAATACTATAGTAATTAATACATCCGATTTATTAACTATTGACTTTGCAATGGCACTAATCAATTGGAATCCTGCTTTAGGATTAATCGTTTCGTTTAAATGCTGCAGGATTTGGTTTGTAATCCCTGCAATATTTAATAAATCTTTAAAACCAGTTGCTGATAAAGGAATTACTTTCCCTTTTATCTTAATTTCTGTTTTACTGACTGGGGCTATCTCAGATAATTTGCATGTATAGCTCAGGGTATTTTTCCGAGCTTCCTGCATTTCGTTTAGAAAATTAAAATTACTCATATTAGGTATTTTATGATTTAATTATTTAACGTCATAAAGATAATATATAATTTACCATATTACCAAGCTTTTTTTGATATTTTTTTATTTATTATATATAATCTATTGATAATCAATTATCTACTTAATAAAACAATCACAGTAAAAATGCCAAATTGTTTTAGTTTTGGGATGATACGCTGTATGTTTATTACATACATATAATAATCCGTCAATTTTAAACTCTTCTGGTGTGGTTTCTATATTATATTGACCATTTTGCTGAGGTTGTATTTTAAACTTCCCAGATTGTAGAATTTCCCTATTTCTAATAATAAAGTATCGTTTATCAATATTAAATAATACAATATCACTATCTAAAGAATTCTCAATTAACCATTGTCCATAAATATTTGATTTTGTTTCAACCGTGGAACAATCAATTATTTGTTCTATACTAGTTGGTTGGTCATAATCAATAAGAAAACATGAACTGCTAAATAATACTATTGTTAATATGTACTTTGACATATCACTCCCTTTATAATAAAAATAAAAGGATAAGATTTACTTACATTATGGTTTAGTCTGTATATACCAATGATTATCTAATTTAATAATGGACGAAGAAGCTTTTAACATCTTTGCGAACCAAATTTTTGATTTAGGTCTAGTTATTGATTTTGGATTTGCAAAAAATAGATAATTAGAATCTAATATACTTCCATTCTTCAGCAAGTATGCTGCTGCTTTATATGAATCCATATCTTCTGTTGGATCAAATCTGAATAACCTAGAATTAATTCCGTGAAATTGATCTTTATCATATATCACATCATATAGTGTATTCGGATATTTAGAACTTTTAAGTCTATTAAGAATAACAGATCCTGCATATAATTTACTTCGAAATGATTCACCGTGGGTTTCAGCATTAATAATTTTCGTGAATAACATAACATCCTGTTTATTAACTACAGGTCCATGCAGAACTAAACGTTCATTATGTGTGATTATTGGTGCTAATAAACTAATTATTAATATTATATATTTCATGCGCAGTAATATGTATTATTTTTTGCTTTCAATATTGTACTTAGTCGAATTACTTTTGATTCAAATTCATCATATGTAGAATTATTATCAATTATAATATCGGCTAAATTTTTATCTATATTAAATGATGATTTATCTTCTAATGGAAGTCGATCTGATGCATCTACCCATATAATTAAATTAAATATTCCTTGGCGTTTACATTCTAGAATTTCCTCTCTATCTCGCATTCCAACATAACAATCATTTAAAGCTAGTATATTCTTTGCCAACTTTGCACGATCATCCTTATTATAGGCAGTTATTAAATCATACCACTCAGCTCTATGATTATGTCTATCATCATAACACTGTGTGAATGTTTTATATCCATATTTTTTCTTTAAAGCGTCATATATGAATATCTCTGCTGCGGCTTCTGATGAAGATTTAAATGACAATCCTGCATGTACCTTTAATAGTTCTGCCAAAGTATCTTTTCCATGTCTGCCATGTCCAATTATTAATATATTCATTTTAATACCTTATATTTAATATGTAAAAATACAAACCCCATAATCCTTGCGAAACTATGGGGCTATTTGTTTTAAAGCAACCTGGAAGCTTTGTACTACCGACCAGGCTCGAACTGGCAATGTCCACAGTGAAAGTGTGGTGACTTAGTCCAATTTTGTCAACGGTAGCATTGATATGTAAATTTTAAATTTGTACTCCGTATAGGATTCGAACCTATAGCGTTTACCACGTGGGTATCAAGTCTTAAGCCTGATGTGTTTCACCAATTTCACCAACGGAGCATTAAATATATTTAAAAATGGAATAATACCATTATTATTTTCTTGGTGGAGATGCCGGTTTTTGAAAACCGGGTCTTGCTATAAACTCAATATAATACCATTTATAGGAATATTTACTTTTAAGAAAGTAACAAAAATGGGAGCTGAACGGAATACCTTAATATTCGAACAGCCAGATCCACCACTGACCATTAAAGTCGTCAGCACTTATTAATAATCTAAAAAATTATCATTTTATATGTTTCTGTTTCTAAGTACATATAAACTCAATAAGCTAAATATTAGGCAGCAGCTCTTACAGCTACTCCACCAAATACAGGCTTAAATGCAATTGTTTTAGTTTTGCCATTTGTTTTTGTCAATTATTGATATGTTATTGACACCATCTCCTAAGTATTATACCAATTTATCCAATCGATACCATTTCATCCCCAATATATCAAAGAACTAATTAGCAGTACTAACCAGATTCAAACTGGTACCCTCAACCGTGACAGGGAAGCCGCACTAATCAAATTATGCTATAGTACTATAAAAAGAAGTATAATATATACGTTATAATTATACTCCGTTGCTTATTGTATAATCTATACTATGCACAGTATAGACAATAAACCCTTTTATTTTAACCACGCAAAAATAAAAAAAATGCGTCCCTTTTGATTATGGCGTTGCTGAGATTCAAACCTTCTACTTTTTAATTTTAGTTTAGATGCCAACCTAAAAATAGAAAAAACAGGTAACATAACGTAGTGGCGGGCGAGGGAATCGAACCCTCACAGTAATTAGCTTGTTGGATTATGAGACCAACGAGGCATCACCACCAGCCTTCATGCCCGCAATATATTAATTTTTAATCACAAGATCTTCCTCTTGTCCCATTAACTTCGAAAGTACTTTTACTTTCATTAAATTTAATCTTTCCAAAAGAAGTACCATAACCTGCGCTAGGATATTCTTTGAAATAATTGTCAATTTTTATGTTTAACTCATTCTCTGTTCCTGCTTCCAAATATATATGTATCATAAAAATTTAAATTGAGGCCAAATAGGGAAACGATCCCTAAACTCCAGGTTACAAATCTGGTATTTTTCCATTTAAACTACTCGGCCTTTTTAATATCATAAAGGTAATATAAATTATACCACCTAACCAAATATTTTTTAATAAATATATTAATTTATATGAAATATTTTAAAACTTTGAATATTTTATATTCTGTAATTGATGGATTGTACATCATAGGATTAAATCCAAGCTGTAATAATAATCTAGGATCGTTCGTTGTAACCTCTTCAGATTTAACTTTTATCTTAAATTCCTTACATAACTTATTAATCATGCTATCAATGAATGCATATATTTGATTAACAGGATAATTGTTAAGTGAATTTGCAATTTGTTGAGCAAATACATCGGCGCCTTTAAAATGCTTAATATACTGCATAATCATTGTAATGTCTTCATGATCTAAAGTTCCATAAGAATTTATAGTTCTAATATGCAACGAATTTAAATAATTTAACACCGAAGTTTGATTTAATGTATTCATTTATTTAGAATTTATGATTTTATCTTCTTGGATAATATATGCTGATAATGGACCAAAACCTCCTGCTCCAGTATCCACATTTATTATATTACAACATTTATGTACTTGATATAAATTAGTCTTATCATCTTCAGTTGTGCTGGTATGTCCAATGAAAATATGATTATAATTACCAAATTTTGCTTTTTGCACGCCTACATTATATCCTTTATCGATTAAATGTTGCAGGTGACGAGCTCGTTTATATAAACTACGATCCCATAACAATCCATGCTTGTCAAGGTGATATTGCTCCTCAATATTGAGGTAAAAATCTGCTTGAAATCCACCGTGCACAAACGCATTATTATTTTCAATATGATAATACTTTAAATCCCTAAAAAACTCATAATGGGTTTGTAACACTTCGAAAATTAAAGCATTATTTTCAGGCTTCCTTAGAAAGTTTTGATATGAGTTATAAGTAGCTAATCCACCTTGATCATAATAATGCATAGCCTCTTTTGTATTAAAAATGTATTTTTCGCTGCCAGATATTAATTTATCTCGGTAACTATTTAATACATTTTCCATCCAACAATCATGGTTTCCACGTATAAACACAGTTTCATACTTGGCTTTTAACTCAATCAACAACTCAATAACCTCAAAACTAAATGGGTGACCGTCAATATAGTCACCCAAGAAAATTAATTTGTCAGCTGAGGTTAATTGTAATTTATCTAATAACTTATTGAGTTCCAATAAATTACCATGAACATCGCCAATTACAATATCTCGTCTTATACTCATTATTTAATCTAATGTCATAAAGGTAATATAATATAATTCATATAACCAAATTTTCTTTAAAGAATTTCATCAATTATTTTAAATTTCTTGGCTTGGGATGGAGTCATATACCAATCCTTCTTTCCAGTTTCCACAGCTTTCACCGTTTTAAATGGTATTTTAGTCTTTTCAACGACTAACTTTGTTACTATCTCCTGTAACCTTTCTGTTTCAGCTAATTCCTCTTTAATATCTTGTACCTGCCCTTCGGAGAATGTAGATATTGAATGTAGCATAATAGTAGAACGTTCATAACAATACCTTTTATGACCTGCAATTAATAGTAATATACCACAAGACATCGCAGTGCCTGTACAGATTGTATGTATTGGAGTAACACTAGTTTCAATTAAAGATATTAGTCCAAATGTTTGATATACCATTCCTCCATATGAATCTATATATAATTCAATTGGAGCAGGTTTATATTCCACTCCATATAAACGATATAACTTTTCTAAGAATCTATCGTTCTCGTTAATTGTAATAATAGATTTTGAAACCTGTTCAATTACCTTTTGTTCAATTTGATCATATAGGTAAATTTTTCTGTCTAATGGTAGTGGCAATCCAATAGTTGTATCCATAATATTAATCCTTTAATAATTGTTTTTTGTTTGTTAATAGTTTAGCAATTTTTGAATATTCATCTAAACTTACTTGTACCTGTACATGCCCTGGTGTTGGAGTTAGTTTATAATCAATCACCACTTGGCTTTCCAAGTAAGTTTGCAAGTTCTGTTCCGCGATGTAAATTGTTATTTGTCCTGTCATGCTTTATATTTTTTATTTGTTTTAGTAAATCCTGTATTGCTTCTTGTGTGAGTTCCAACTCTGAATTTAATTCTCCGTATCTATAATATGCCTGCCCTAAGGCGTGTAATAATTCGTCAATATTCATCATATACTTTTATTTTATTTTCAATTTTTTTGAAATCATCCTTACTAATAGAGTTAGGTATATTCTCTCTATAAACTTTAACAGTTTTAAATAAACCTAATATATAATCTTTTTTGCTATTATCAAAATTTTCTTCCAATAAAAACAAAACTATTTTTTTAAATGTCATTAAAATATCCTTTAAACTTATCAGGTAAATTAGAGCCTTTAATTCTTAAATCATCATAATTTAAATAATAATGATTGTAACATACAAATTCCAAATTATCAATATGATGGTTAGTTCTATTTCCATCTTTCCATACTAGTATTAATGGTATGGTCGAATCTGTTAATCTTCGTTCACAAAAGTCACAATAAATACACTTTTCTTCTATTGCGCTCTCAAATACTATTTTTTCTTGTAATCTCTTCCATGGAAACCTAGGATATTTACCTTCTAATATATCTAATATCGGTACATCCCTCAGTTTTTTATTTCTAATTATAGTTCTGGACTTTGATCCTTTACCTCCTTGATTAGAATGCAAATCATACAAAGTTTTACCAGATGCAGAATCTATATATTGTTTCGCATACTTAGTGTAAGTAGGAAGTGAACATCCTAAAAATCTAGCAGCTTCTCTGTTAGATATAGTCGCGGACATTGCCCACCTAATATCACTCTCTGAATATGAAAATGCCTTATTAAAATACTTACTTGTCATTAATATATCTCATTATAGAAGTTATTAATCGCTCAAATAAATGTATAAACCAAACAAAAAATGATCCAACCATTGAATCTAATAAGTGGTATTTAAATTCTGAGCCTTCGAAATTAAAATATAATTCTGATGGTGATATAAAAAAAACTGATAATATAAAGGATGCCCATACACTAGTGCATAATATACAAGTCAGTAATATATAAATTGGCTTTGTCCAGAATGTATTAAATAAATCTCTTAATGGTTTAAATAATATAGATTCAACTACTATTTGTGTAATTGAATATGCTGCAGCTATAAAAAACAATAAAGTCATTTAAATATATTTAATGATTTATTAATAAGTTTAAGATTAATGCCTTGTTTGCCAACAAATGAATCTATTATCTTCATACACCCTTCTTTAGTACCAATATATAATTCATATTTCGAGGAATTTAAAATTCTTTCAGCGATTAATGTACTTTGCAATTGTGTATAATTTAATAAATGTATAGATTTTAATATTGTTGATATATCTTGTTCTGAATACTTAGAATTGTCAATTGAAAGTTCAACTGAATATTTAGTATCTTTGCAATCTCCACAATTATTCAAGACTAGAAATATTTTGAATTAACTTAAAAAAATTATCACGTAATGAACCTGTCAGATATAAATCTCGTTCATTAAAAGCTGATATTGATTGATATACTTTGGTATTCAAATAACCTACGCATAAAAATGGTTCTGAATTAATATTAGTTCTCTTGATAAAGACCATAATAAGTTCTTTTTATTTAAATATATTTTTTTATTCAAATAATTTAAACATCAGAACCTTCATCCTTAGGTATAGTTTTTACTACTTTAACTCTAGGTTTAGGTTTACCTTTAAAGTATCCTGGAACCATATCAACTAACTTTTCAGATCCTATAAATCCTAATGACCAAATTATAATTTCTTTTATTCCTTCATAGATGTAATCATCTATTTTCTTTTCGAAAAATACATGGCCAACTACAATAACAATTAATAAAATGCTAAATAGAAATGATACTATACGTTTAGACGATAGTTTATTATCTGAATCATATAATATAGTTTGCATTTTATTCACGTCATATTCCTTTTTAACTTGTTATTTTTATTTTATCTTTAAGAACCTTAATACTAATATAACTATCATTAACTACTGTTTTATAAGTTATTAGCCCATTAACTTCACTAATAACTTTACCCTTTGTATTATGATATGGACTTGAAGCATCCAAATTAACCACATATTTTCCAACATATGATTCCTTTTTCTTATCATCGGCAGGAGGCTCTTCTTCTTTTTTAGGAGCGGCACTATCTTTATCTGATTTAGGAGGTGTTGATGGTTTTTCTTCAGGCTTTTCTTCCTTAGATTTATTTACCAATTCATCCATATCAGTATTGAGTTGTTCAATTGAATATAAATTTCCATTCAATTCAACTGCTTCTACATTTTCATATTGAAAACTAATAGTCTTGCCACGCTCATCTGTTCCATATCCATTAACTGGATCCATAAGATCATCTGGCGATGTAATATTTAATAGCAATCCATTAAACTTTACTCTTAATTTGGCTGATTTACTTATCAGTATCAATAAATACTCATTATTAAAATAATACTTATACATTAATTAACTTTTTTAACTATTCCAACATAACCTAATACTTCGTTTGTTTTATCGGCAACACTAGGCTCTGCTTCTGCATAATATCTATGCTCAACTCCATTTACTCGAACCATATATTCATCCCTATAAGGTACCTTATTATTAACTGAGAATTTCCAATTGTTAAAGGCCTTCTCCTTATCAACTATTGGACCTACCCAACCATGACCAATCATTTCTGCCTGTGATAATCCAAACATTTTAGCCAATGTTTTATTGGAGTATGTACATATACCCTCTGGATTACAAATGAATATTCCTAATCCAATATTATTTTCAATAATATTTAATCTTAATTCATCTACTAACACCTCAATTCGATTTTTTGAAATCATTTCTTTCAAAACTTTTCCAGCTTCCTTTCCTAAATGATGTTCAATATCTTTAATGACATGAATCCCATCTGCAGTAATATAATTAATATTTTCAATGATTGGCTTTATCTTTGGCCATCCCCATTTTAAAAATGTTATTATTGCAGTAGCAATTGTAATACAATAAACAATAACATTTAAGTTATCTTTAAACACTGCAATATTCACAATATTATCCTATATTTTATTAATAAATATTGCAGTCAATATGTTATAATATTATATTTTGAAACCTCGTCTAAAAAATCTTCAACAGACCAGACTTTAGATTTAGAATCTTTGATTTTAACTGCAGACAATAATGTTTCTGAATTATTATTGTTAATAATTTTTTTTAAAACATTAAATCCAATCCCAGCATGGAAATTTTTAAAACTTACTTCACCTAGAATATTGTGATCAGACACATCTTCATTATCTCCTATTAATATATAATATGTCATAATACTAACTCCTTAATAAAATCATTTTTATCTAAAATTAATTCATGTGCTATATCAACAACCTTATTTGTACTAACCATAAGATTTTTTATCGGATTGAAAACTTTAAAGTCTATACTAGAACTTTGAGTGCTTTCCACTATAATATCAGCCAAGTTGTGTATAAAATTATATATTGAATCTTCTAGTCTAACTGAACAATCAATTTCTAAAATTATAGAAAAATCTCCAGTTACAAGCCCATTAAATTTTTTATGGAGATCAAACATGGTTGATTGTTGTTCTCGGGTTATATATAAATCAACAATTGTTGAGTTGCCTATAACCTCAATTGAATCACAGTATGGCTCTATCTTATGTAGTTCTTCATATGAAGGATTAATAAGTTTAAATTTAGTTAAAAACCTATTTACCAATTTTGGTTTTAAATACTCATCGTGTAAATTTAAAGTATGCCATTTTCTAATAAAATTTCTTGTTGCTTTGTAATTATGTTCAACCCAAGCTGGATTATCAATTAATACGTTCGTCTCGTACTTATTTCTTCTATTTCCTCTAGATGCGAAATGAAATACAAAATATGGAATTTGAATAGTTTTTATTCCACTTAAAACTAATCGATATGCAAAGTCTGAATCCTCTCTGGATTGTAAAGGGAATATTTTATCATCGACTCCGCCAATTAAATCATACATTCTTTTAAACATAAAAAACGGAGCAAAATGACCACCTGTTACTTTACCTCCCCAATTGTCTTTAAGTATATTTAAATCCTTTAAAAATTCAGCGTCATTCCATCCCGAAACTTCTAGTGGTGCTCTATCCCAAATAATCTTTTCTGGCCCTGGCATATATCCCATCGAATGTTCAATTCTAGTTAATGAAACTGCAGCTTTTGGATTTTCTTTCAAAGCCTTTTCAACTCCATCTAATGCTCCGGGAGTTAGATACATATCATTATGAAAATGACATATTACTTCGTCGCTAGCTACTTGATTTGAAAGTAATTTATATCCACCAGATATGCCATATCTAATTGCTCCTTTATTAATGAGGTAGTTAAATTTCTGATCTACTCGTGCTATTTCTACACACCATTGTTCAGTATTATCTTGATCTGATATATCGTCCAGTACTGTAATTTTGACATCGTGGTTACCTTGGTGTTTACGAATTGATGCATAACACCAATCTAAATACTCTACTCCGTTTCTACTTGGGATTATAAAATGAAACTTCATATTAAATTATTTATTAAATTCAATTTCAAAAATTTCATCCATTTTACGTAAAAATATAGACGAATGAAATTTTTCGTTATATATTGTTTTTGCTTGTTCAGCACACATATTATAAAATTCTGGTTTATGTTTTAATGCAACTGCCATGTCTATATATTGCTCTAAATCTCTATTATTTGCAGATAATAAAGGATGACATATATTTTGTGTATCAATGTCCTGATTACCTATACATGGAATTCCTAAGTATGCACAATTTAAAGAAAAAGTACCTGCAGCTGGAGTTGCCATTGCATGTACACCAACACTAAATTCATTTAATGAATGCATCCAATCTTCCCATTCCATATACTTTAAGTGAGTTACACCTTCAATTCGTTCTTCTCCTGGTACTTTTCTGCCCATAGATGGAATTGTAACCGAACTATTAATGTTCTTTGCAATTATTACACTAGCCATTCCATTATACCAACTACACATATTACCACCAACAATAACAGACATTTCATTCATTCTATCATCTATTGATTTAATATGTAAATTTTTTAAAGATTCCTCAACTAGTACAGTGGGCATAATGTATGTTGTCTTGCCAGTTAATCCATCATAATACTTCTGGTCCATAGAATTATGACATAACAAAAAGTCAACTGAATTTAGTAGATTCAAATGTGAAACCTGATCTATTATAGTATAGTCAGTCCAAATATCAGAAGGACCTTCCTGCATAATAGCTACCTTTTTACATTTGGATTTAATTAGTCCTAAATTAATATCAACTCTATTCTTCGGGAGAATGATAATTCCTATATCATAGGATGGGATGTTATCTAAATCTCCATACAAATATACATTATCTGCGTCCAATAAATACTTCCAAGCTAAATCTACTCTTAAATTCTTATTAGGTAAAGAAATCTTGCCATAGTAGCGCGATTCAGTAAAAAAGGCTAATTTCATTTTAAAAATGTTTAATTTTAACTAATTGTAAATTGCAATCTTTAAGCAATGTATCTAATACTTTCCTTGTATATATATAGAAATTCTCATTCCAGACATTTGTATGCTTTCCTGCTATATGCGATAATATAAATAAATTACAGTCGTGAGGAGGAAATTGATTTGGCGGAAAATAATCAACTGCAGTTATACAATGACTCTTCCTCCAAAATAAATTTGCATTATGTATTGGATGAATTACTGCCATTGGATATTTTGATGTTAAGGCATCAACAGACTGTCTAGAAGTTAACCATCCAGGACTTTTCCAAACCCTAGGAATATAACCAACTTGATCCCATTCATGCATTATCATTGATATTCTTTGCTCAATTATTTCAGGATCATTTAATTCAAAGAATTCACATTCGCCGTATATTTTATTTTCAACATTGTGATAATGTCCATGCGCACATAACTCTATATTATCTGAAATTGATAATAACTCATTAACCCATTGTTTATTTTCTGATAATTTAGTATTATCCAAATTATGATAGTGGCTTGGAATAAACAAAGATATTTTAGCATCGTAATCATCAATTAGATTTACAAGATATTTTTCAACATTTGTACCTAATATTCTATAATCCTTAGAAGGATTAACATCATCAATTGATATATTTAATTTAACTGTCTGCATTTT
>ERZ869921.1041-NODE-1041-length-12951-cov-38.680056_pt1 | contig 12951 bp, 25 predicted proteins | sample MGYA00579310_ERZ869921 | MGnify/ENA primary metagenome ERZ869921 (study PRJEB32216, sample SAMN09231816) | wastewater metagenome | place: USA: Maryland | collected 2016-06-21 | study: EMG produced TPA metagenomics assembly of the PRJNA472060 data set (Reclaimed...
ATCATAAAACCATTCTAATCCCTTAATTAGATTCATTATTTATCGTTTATTTTTTAATTATCTAAATCAATATCATTATCATCAAGATTATTCATATCATCTTCCTCTTTACCTAACTCATCTTCATATACTATCTTAATCTTAATATCTCCACTTACTTCAGCGTCTACTTTAGTTTGACTCATTGTAGGAATTACATACTTCTTAAGCTTCTCTAATACACCCCATCTTACACCCGGACTCATTCTATCTAAGTCTTCTTGTAATCTATATAGGTTGTTATCAATTATTAATTGAAGTGCTTCCTTCATCTCTTTTGTAGTTCTAGCAACAGCACCTTTTGGACGCCCATTTGGATTACCTGATTCACCTTTCTTATATCTTGCCATCTGTTTATTACTGTTTATTTATTAGTGGTATTGAGAATAACTAAGCGACTGATAAGTAAATATTCGCTCCTTTCGGATTCCGGGTCGCTTAGTTAATCATAGTATATATTCCATTCACTACTGTACATAAAAACACCCCTACAAGAATATAGGGGTGACTTTTTTTTATGAAAAAATTAATTAATTAAGTGTTTGATAAGTAAATATTTGTTGTTTCTGAATTTCACTTCACTTAGTTAATCATAATATATATTTCATTTAATATTGTACATATCCAATTATTTTAATAACTCATCAATCATAAGATTTCTATATTCAGATACAGGTATTTCTAATGCTTCATACCAAGTTATATTAGATTCTATATCTATTATCTTAGTTACATAATTATACCTTCCATATTGATTTAATCTATATTGTCCTACATATACTTCTTCATCAGTAAATCCGTCTATTTCTTCATATTGATTCATTTTCTTTGTTTATTTTTTAATACTTAAGCATAGTTTCCCTTTAAACTCAATAAATATCCTTGATATCCACAGAAAAATAATTCTAATTGGTATAAAGATGTATAAGTATTTTTTATATCTGTTTTATGTTCAATTAAATATTCTATTCTTAGAGATTCACAAAACTCATCAAAACTCATAATTTCAATCTTCGGTTCTTCAGGTAAATTTAACTTCTCTATCAAAATACTATCACTAATATCTAATTCTGAAATTGTTTTCTTTATCCATTTGATTTGTCTATATAATTCTAAATCAGATTTTAATTTCTCTTTTTTAATTTGATTTTGATTATATTTTTCATAATCTTCTTTACTTATTATAGGGTGAATTTTTTCACTTATAACTTCTTTTTTCTTTTTGTTAAATAGTCCCATTTTATTATTTATTTTTTATACACTTATATATCTACATCAAAATATCATTTTTAGAAAACGTGGATTGTTTATAGACCACTTATCTTTAAATCTGGTATTTCATTGTATTTATTCATAAATTCTCTTTTTATAATCTTTACAGTTTCTTCTTGATTATCTTTATTAACTATCCAGCTATCGTGTATTGTATAATATTTAATCTCTACTTCAGTTAGTTCCTTACATATAGTATCAATTACTATTTCACTTTCTACTTTCTGTAGGTCTATAGCTAGTTTATTATGTTTATCTACTTTTTGGTTTTCTATCCATCTCATAATAGAAGGGAATATCTTTCTAAATATTTCTTTATCATATTTATAACTATCATTTTTACTATAGAAAATACAAAACATAATATCTTTTATCTTTTTTCTATCAATCTTCTTTAAGGTAGATATGTAATATTCATCAATGAACTTTTCATAGTATTTACCGGATAGCACCCATTCTTTATATTTTTGTATCTCCTTTTTGTTTATGTTTTCATTTTTAATCAGGAAGTATAATAAAGTAGGTTGTGAATTTGAAATATCAATCTGTATCAGGTTTTCAGCACCTATTATAAACTTTTTCAAATCAGATTTTAATGAAGTAAGGTTGGTATCTATTCTTAAATTGGTTTTATTTCTCTTGAAAAACAAGTCCCCATCATTGATTACTTCAATTGAGAAGCGATAATAATTATACTTTTCTATCAAGTTTCCATAGGTCATTTTTTTGTCTGCGCAAGGTTCACTCTCAAACATATGCTGGATATAGGATAGGTCAGTTTTTGTAGCAGGTAAGAGAGGTGTGTTAGGATGGTAGGAATTATAGATTTGATAGAAGTCTTTAACCACAAGACTTTCCACATACTCTATAGCATCTTTATAATTTATTTTAAATGATTTTAGGAAATGTTTTTTATACTCTTTTAAATGTTCAGTTTGTTTTTGTGTATTCACTCCTTTAATTATATTTTTTATTAGTGTTCTTTTGTCTATAGTAACACTATCAATAGTTGATATAAACTTATCATTAATCTTATATCCTTTACACTTTCTACCTTGGATAAATAAATCATCTCCATCAACTACATTATTATTAATAAGAAATTGTATATCACTATTGAATACTTTCCAATTAGAAATAACATTAGTGAAATATTCTCTAGGAATATTAGTGAAGTGTAAGTAAGGTAAATCTGATTTGATACTATTTCTTCTTCTATAGATTAGGTCACAGATAAAATAAAGATGGTCTTTGTCTTCATAGTTACAAGTGTAAATAAAGTCTTTGACTTTACTAGGCATGTAACGTTTTAAAATACTCATTTTGCTTGTTTTATTTTTTGCTTGTTTAATTTAAAGAGGTGGTGCGGGTAATTAGTCCGCACCTTAACAAGCTAACCTCTCTAAACTATATATTGAATTAAAAATGTCGCTTTTTTCTATTTTGAAATCAAAAAGCTGCAACATAATGTATATAATATCTATACATTAATTATTACACATTATTGACTTTTAGAAGATGCTCGATAACTAATCCTATTATTTTTAAATAACCTTAAAAATATTTTTAAACTTTCTTTCTTAGATGGTTAAGGTTTTCCAAAGAATTTATAAAAAAAGTAGTAAAAAGACTAAAAGGGAGGGACAGAATTTGTATATATATAGTATAAGAAAGAAACAAATAAAAAATAAACAAAGAAAATGAAAAACACAATCGAAATGAAAAAAGAAATAGTTAGAGAATTACTCGGGCTAAGAAAAAATGCAAAAGTTAGTAGATATGTATATCTAACTGAAATGAATAACACAAGAACAGAATACTTTGAAACAAGTAACCAAAAGTTAAAATGGACAACAGAACTTGAAAGAGTATTAAGATTAAGAGAGTTGGGAATATAACCCAACTCTCTTTCTTAGATAAAATCCATCTACACCATCTACTAGATCTGAGCTGGTTAGAATATCAAGTAAAATAAACACTATGAGAAAATGTAAATATAGAAACTGTTTAAAAGAAATAACTGGAAGACCAAATAAACTATTTTGTAATCGTAAATGTAAATGTAATGAGCAAACGTATATAAAACGCAAAAAAAAGTTTATAGAGAAGTATTCAAGACAAGAAATGAAAAATGTTGAATTGGTGAAATTCATACAGAATATAAAATAAATAATCCTGAAATAAAAAAGAAAGTTTTTACAACTTCTTTTAAAAAAGGATATACAAAAAGAAATAAAACAAATGAAAAAGATAATTAGTATTGGTTTACTCCTATTAGTGATAGGATGTACAAAGAAAAATCTAAATGAATGTGGTACTATTGTAAAGATGGAAGTAAAAATGTCCCCATCAGGATATTATGTTCCTTATGCAGCTGATAGACAAAAATGGAAAGAAGTAAAGAGTGAAGAAAGGTCTTATGTTACGTTAGATGTTTCAGGTATGATACAAGAAGTGGTGGTTTCTCCAAGTGTATATAATAGTCTAAAGGTGGGTGATATTTATTGTAAATAGTTTTTTCTTTGTTTATGTAGAAATGGTTTGCTAAATTTATAGTAAACCATTTTTTTATGCTTACAGAGGAACTTATAGGGGATATGTTATTAGAATTAACGGATAATGGTGTTAAACTAGAGTTTGAAGATAATATTAGAATGTATAAGGATAAGTCTTATTTATTTGTTGTATGGTTAGAATTTAAAAGTAATAAGGAAACTACTTTGAAGAAAGTAGAAACAATGGTGAAGAGATTTGAGGATAGTGAAGGTTATATAGTTAAAGTAAAAGATAGTAGTTCAATATATCCACCAACTAATGAAATCACAATTTCATTTTTTAACCGTTGTTCTACTAAAACTAAAAGCGGAAATAGATGTAAGAGAGTTTGTGTAGGTGTAAATTGTCCCCAACATCAACCTAAGACAAAATTAGACAGGAAAAATAAAAAGTGATATGATTTATCAACTTAAAATATCCTGTCTGTAATCGTCTTAAAATTAACTTAGTGAACATTCAGCTAAACATAGAACTGCTGCTTGTGCTTTTTGAAGTGATAAAAGTGTAACATTCTCTGATTGAATTAAATTAAACAGTTGAAATAAATACTTTCTACTGGTTTGAGTTGCAAAACATTCATTAATCTTTTCATCAAATAACATTTCTACTATAATATCAACATCTTTAAAACAATCAGAATGATTAAATATTGCTAAACTTATTAAAAAATCACTTTGAATAGAATTTCTATTAATAATCCTCTCAATCTCCGTTCTATCCTTTTCATTTTTGCATATAAATACTGATTCAAACTTAGAACTAGTAGAGCCATCCGTTGTAGTTGAAATAAGTATATAAGATGTATCATTAATTAATTCTTGATACCCTTTAAGTTCCTCCAAAAACCCATCTAAATTATAATTAGATTTCAGTTTTTTATCCATAAAATAAACAATAGATTCTCTTTCTTTTACTTCATTTTTTGTGTACCCCACATAATAAAATACATTCATAATTTTTATTTTTTAATTGTTAATAATAATTTCTAATTAATTACAAGTTTAGATTCAAATGAATTCTGTAAGTTTTTACTTGTCCAAAATATATCCTTTATTTCTTCGTGATTTACATTAAAAGGAATCATAAGACTATCTATTAAATCATAAAGAAATTTACCTACAACTGAAAATGGATAAACTATATTTCTATCCTCTGGGTTATTTTTATTCTCAATACCAATAGCTATTATTCTATTTTGTCCAACTGAATCATCATATACATACATAAAATAATAGATGTAGTCTTCTACATTTTGATAATGATAAATATTAGTAAATAACTCATAAGCAATATGCTCAGTAGCCATTTCAAATAATTCGTAGTTTGTTTTTTCCATAATTTTTATATTTTAATTGTTATTAATGAATACAAAATTACTTCAAAGAAAATCAGAAATTTTTTTGGAATTATGCAAAGCGCTTGAAACCCGCGTCAAATCTGGGAAAGAAATTTTTAAATATTTTTCTTGGAATTGTGAAATTATCTAACTCATTGATTTTAGAAATTATCAATAAGTTATGTTGTCGAATACATAAATGAGAGCGAATTTTACACAGTCACTACACCCACCATCCATTCTCTTACCAGGCAGTAAATGATTATATACTTTTTTTAATTTAGCTTGTTCAGTTGTAGAAATCTTAATAGCTGAACCACTATTAATAGCATCCATAAAAGGTTTAAGTGATACCATTATTTCTTTTATTTCTTCTTTGTTCATATCTTATAATTATTTTTTTCAACTATCTCTTTAATTCTATTACTCAACATCAATAGTTTAATCCTATACTCATTAAATGAATAATACTTATTTCTTAAATCATTATTATATACATTCTTCTTTTTATTAAATACATTATTTAGTATAAAATATAAAAAATCCAATTCATCCGTATTTAAATCCTTCTTAATAAGTTCAAACACCTTTACTTCATCCTTTAATTCATCAGGTATATAAAATAGTTTCTTTTCTATTTCATCTAAATAATCAGGTTTAAAATATTCATTCTTTTCAATTACATCAATATCATTGATTGTATCAAATTCTAACTCCCCAAATAAATTTTTAAGATTAGAAGTGAATAATATTTGTTTAGCAACACTTTGATTAGGTGATATATCTTGTGATAATTTACCTAAACCAGTTCTATAACATATCTTAACACACAATCCAAATAACCTAGTAGGACTATCACAATAAGTCAAGAACAATTCATTTATATCAACTCTACTTAATTGAAAGAATGTTTCTTGAAATACATCTTCATGCACCAAACTACCATAAGGAATATAGTTTCTACTAACCATTGAGTTAATCTTAGATTTAAGTTTGTAATCATTAAAAAGTTCAGAAATAATATAATTTTGTATATCCTTTTTTACTTCATCTACACTTTTATCTTCTACTTTACTTTTAATATTGTAAAAGTTATTTAGTGAGAATAACTCTTTATCTGTTAAACTATATTTCCCTTTCTTACCCATTTAAAATATTTCTTTTTCCTGTTAGTATCTCTATCAGTCTTGAATAGTTTTGTGAACATTCATAAAATTCTAGTTCAGTACATAACTTTTCATAATTCTTAATAGTGTTAATTACATATTTATACACTATAACATACAATTCACCTTCACTTGTTTCTTTAATCTCACTTAATGAAATAAAAATATCTTCTGCTATATCTTGAATATCCATATAACTTTTAAACGATTTTACAGCACAAAGTGCAATTGAAGTGAAGATGTTATTAGATAAGATTGAATAGATATGATAATCGTGTTTCGTATCTATAAAATCTGGAATCTTTAAACTATCTCTATTTATTTTTATCTTGAATTGTCTTAGACTCATATGAGTTTATTTGTTTTATTCTATTGATAATAGTGCTTAGTTCTAAATTGTTTCTTTTTGCAGATAGTAAATCACCAGTCATAATTGATTTTGTGATTTCATATGAAGCTTCAACAGCTTTCATTTTTAAAATGTCTAATTCTTTTTTCATAGGTTTTATTATTTTCTATTATATATTAAATTTAAAAAGTCAAAATTTCTAATAATCTAATTCTTATAAACTCCTTATGTCTATTGACCCATTTATCATATTCATCTTGATTACTTCTAAAATCTAAATATGAAATAATGTGTTCATAACCTATATGGTATTCCATTTTATAAGAATGATTAAGAAAGTCTTTCTCAATTTTCATTAACCATTTTGTTTTTATCTCTACTAAACTCAACTAATCTTTTAAACATTAGATTGATTTGTGTTGAAAATTTATAACTATCGTACTCACTTATCCTTTCTGTTATATAGGAGTAGTAAGTAATAATATCATTAATATCATTTAATGTAACCATCATTTTATCATCTAATATTCTTTTTACAAAATCAAAAATCAATACATCATAATTATGTGGTCTACTTAGTTTAAATAAAGTAGCAGTTTTTCTATCTTCTTTCTTACACTTAGCACATTTCAAACTTCTATTAGATGGTGATTTTTCAACACCACATTTAATACACTTATTAGAATATTGTTTTCCTATCCTTTTATCTCTGCAACTATTACATAAATAGGAAGACCATCCAGTATAGTTAAATTCTTTCAGTTCTTTCAATTCGTTACAATCAATACAAATCCTTTCCATATACCCATATATATAAATACCCGCAATACACATATAAGTATTGCGGGTATTTATTATTTGAATATGAAATTATATCCTGATGTCTTTAACTCAATTATTTCTAATTCATTTAATGAGTTGGTATGATATTCTTTATTGTTATCTCTGATAATACAATTAATGTATTCCTTTCTTAGTTTGGATAACTTGTTTCTTAAATTGTATTCTCTACATCTTTTTGCTTCACATTCTCTACAATAACTATTTCTACTAAAATTAGATTCATCTTTTTCGGTTTTACATTTTACACATTTTCTCATAATATATAGGTTTATTTTACCTTATATATTATTCCCGAAAAGTCACTTTTTTCTAATTTCAAGATTTAATGAATCAATAATTTCCTTCTTGATATAGATAACATTCATCTTATAGTTACCATAATCAATTAGGGTTGATTTAACAGGTAGATTTTTATCCTTAATAAGTTGATGATATTCCTTTCTACCTATCTTAAATCGTTCCAAAACCTCTGTAATTGAATAATACTCTTTTCTGTTCATTTTAATCTAATGTTTACATATACTTCAGAACCTATTTGACGTATTTCTAATTTAGTAAGTGCATCTTTTCTTTCCATTCTCCAACCCATACCATTATAATAAACTTCTTTATCATAACTCAATCTATAGTTAGAAAGATTATCTACTTTATATTCTATTACTATTAGATGATATAGTTTTTCAGGAACCCATTGAATACTTATTTTATCAATTAAAGACCTTACTAAATTCTGTTTATCTGAATCTTCCATTTTATCAACATTCTTAACTCTATTTGAAAAGTCTTTTAATATTTCATCTTTCTTATCTAACACTCCAAGTTGTGGTAATAGTTGTTCTTTTTTAGTTTTAGCTTCTTCTCTTTCTTCATTCCATTTCTTAACCTTATTATTTAAAATATTTCTTGGAATTTCACCATCACTATAAACATCAATAAGATTTTCAATCTTTTCTTCTAACTCTTTTTCTCTCATCCTATATTTATGAATATCTCTCATTACTCTAATAATCATATCATTCTTTTCAAACCAATCAAAGAATTTATTTATATGGTTTGGTAAATCTTTAATAGAATTTATTACAACTCCATTTAGATAATCAATATCAATTCCTCTATTACCACACCATTCAGCGGTATATCTACTACTTAAACAAGTATATGATTTATCTTTTAAGTCTGCTCTTTTTCTACCATAGAATGATTTACCACATTGAGGACATCTTATTAATCCTTTTAGTAGATAGAAATACTTCTTATCAGTTTTAAAACTTCTATTCTTAGTTAAGTTTAATTGAACCATTTTAAATAATTCCTCTGTAACAATTGCTGGTGCATCTAATAATTCACCTTTATATCTTCTCTTACCACTATAGAGAGGATTAGTAAGAATATGATAAACAGTTCCATCTCTCCACTTTCTACCAGTTCTTGTTTTATAACCTTTATCATTAAGAAAATTAGATATTACTCTTATCCCTATATTATCCAAACTCATTTTAAATATCAATTTTATTAAATCAACTTCATCTTTATTTACTATCAACATTTTATTATCATCCTTTGTATAACCATATGGTAAAAACTCACCACCACCCCACTTTCCTTTACCAGCATTATCTCTAAGATTGTCTATAATTTTACTTTTAGTTTTACTTCTTTCATATGCTGCAAACAATTGTTTAATATCAGTCATTAACATTGAACCTTCATCATCCAACTTGATTTCAACTAAATCATCATATACTCTTATCTTATTCTCTTTAAATATCTTCTTTAGTGCATACCATTGTAAAACATCACCTCTTGATAATCTATCTATATCATACATATAAAGGTGTGTAATCTTCCCAGCCCCTATATCTTCTAATAGTTTCTTTAAAGATGGTCTATCCTCAATAGTCCCACCTGATATACCAGCATCTTCATAATGAATCCAATCAAGACCTAATGATTTTGCCCGTTTAATTCCTCTCTCTAATTGATTCTCTAATGATATACCCTTTGATGCTTGCTCTTGGGTTGATACCCTTGTGTATAAAGCCATAAATGCCATAAAAACTAATTTAAGTGTTCTATAATCTGTTGTGTATTAGACCTTAAAGATACTGAAACATAGTTAATGTGGGAGATTCTACTGTTAGTATGTATCAGTATTGATTTTCAATTAGTTATATAAGTACAAATGAATCAATAAGTTGAAAACCATGCAAATTTCTTGTTGATAATTGTTGGTTACATAAATCAACTAAAAATCAAGTAATTGCTACTTTTGTATTGTATTGAATGGATGGTTCCTCTTTTCGGGGGAAGTTTCAACAAGACTTGCTCTTAAATTTAATTTCAATGAAATTAATTTCAAAAGACAAGCTCAAACAATTCAAGGGGATTTTTGAAGTTGTTAAAATTATTGCAGAAGTATTTGTAATAATCTACAAAGCCCTCACTTAGGGGGAGTCTAAGGGAAGCAATAAAATGCTTCCCTTCTTTTTTTCAAAATTTCATAAATAATCCACTCTTTCTAAAAACCACATCTCAACCATTATAGATAATGGAAAAAAGAGATGGGAAAATTCAACACGGACTTAAAATTTGGAGAGGTAGGTGAATCTATAATTGTAGATTATCTAACCACTAAAGGATTAAAATATCAAGGAACATCAAAAGAATTACATCCTGATAGAATTAAGTATTATGATTTACTATTTACAGGTAAAAAAGGAAATGTATTTGTAGAAGTTAAAACTGATAAATACATATCAGATACATTTGATACTAATAATATAGTATTTGAAATAAGTTGTAGTGGTAAACCCTCTGGAGTTTATACAACAAGTGCTGATTTATGGGTCAATTATTTTGTAAATAAATCAAAGGATAATATTTGGACTATCCGAGTAAGTGATTTAAAAGCAATTATAGAAGCACAAAAATCACTTGGAATAATAACAATAAAAAGTGGTGGGGATAATTTTAAAACAAGATTATGTGTTCTTAATAGATTGGATTATAAAGAACATTTCAACATTGATACTTATATAAAGTAATTATGGTTTTGTTTTAGAATCAACAAACTTATTAATGATGTTCTCAATAGTTTTTGGACTCATTAACAATAAAGTTCCTACACCATATCCTACAATACCTTGATACCAAAAATCAATTGTTCCTTTGTAGATTAAGATAGATGTGATTACATAAACTATTATACCAACTATAGTAGTGATATAACCATTAAAAATATTCTTAGTCATATTTTATTTTATTTTTTTCCAAACCCATTCACCAAACTTCTTACCACAGAATCCTAAGAATCCTGATAAGAAACCTATTAAACAAGCTTGTATTATTGCCTCAAATATTCCAAATAAAGAAGTAGTAACAAAAATATCACCTACTATTGAAATTGATTTTGCTGCTAATCCAACAATTCCGCTAAAAATAAAAAAGATACTATCTTCTTTTGTATAAAAATTTTGAAACATCCCTTCTAATAAACTATTTATTTATTAGTGGTATTTATGCGTGCGGAGCAATACAATCAGAATTAATCCCTCTCCTAACAGAAAGACTCAATGGAAATACAATTCCTGATACCCTATCTACATTACTATCTGTGAAATTGTCTATAGTGGTATTTTTATCCCAATCATAACTAAAATTATTCTCTAACCAACCAAAAAAATCATCAGCAATTTGAATACAATCAGAGTAAATATTATAATCTATTAACTGAATATTAGGATTAGTTAAATCTCCTATGATTATTTTAAAGTTATGTGTTAATAATGTTGATGTAACAATTGTATCTAAATATTGAATGTTTACAACTGGATATGAAATATCCGATAATGCGTTGAAATCATCATCATCATTTGTAACAACAACATAATTTATCATCAAATGTGATTCAAAATATACTTTTAATTCATCTATTATCTTATTTAATGTCATAATCTATTAGTGGTTTTTATAATACTCTAACACTTGATATAATTGTGTTAGCCCCAAACACTATAATATGTGTAGAAGTTGTATTTGGAAGTGCAGACCAGGCAATGCTTTGTCCATTAGGAAAATATGTTCCTGAACTAGCTGCATAAATAAATTGATTTACATAAGGTGGATTATCATCTATAGCACCCCATAATCTATCCGTATTACCAACATTAGTTGATTGTGTTGCATTCACATAATATCCATATGGCGTATAAGTACCACAAATAGAAACAACATCTATAATACTTGAAGATGATATTCTAACTTGCCTAAAGGGACCAACTGAATTTTGATTTGTTGCGAATGAATAAACTTTACCAAAAGAATCAGTAAATGGATTTGTTCCTAATGCGTCCCAATATAAAGCACTATTAATACCTACTTGACCAGATGAAAAAGTCATTGAATAAACTGGCTTATCAGGTGAAGCAGTAGCAGTACAAACCCCTATAAAATTGTTTGAAAAAGTAACATATCCTATTAATTGCGGCCAAACAATACTTGAATCATTAAATATTCTAAATACTGATTGTGTATTACCAACTGAATAAGTTACTCCTGATAATAATGCACTTCCTAATACACTTTGAAATACATATCCACCATCACTATTAGTCATTGAATAAGAATCATCAAATACATTATTAGCACTATTTAACTTAACAAAAATATTCCTAGGCATTAATTGAACTCAATTTGTATCCAACCTGTAAAGTCTAATGTAGTTGGTGATAATCCTAATCCTTGAAAATAAACACCTATTGTATCATTTGCTGAAAATGTAGCCGGTGAAGCATAATTACCAGTATAACTTCTATTATTAGTTGTATTTAATGAAACAAGAGTTGGTTTGGCATTTCCAGTTACATATGGAACTAATGAAACTGTACCAGCTGTAACTGCGGCAGATGAAACTAAACCACCAGTTGTAATTACTCCTGCTCTATGAACCTTCATTGTAGTTGCTCCTGCTAATACAATTGAAAACGCTGTTGTGTTAGTTGGTAATAATAAACTCGCTGTTGCATTACCACTTGCTGGTGCATTTATTGCCATATAATATAAAGTCATCTCACCATTTCCAGATATAACTCCTGTTGGCCCAATTGGTCCCTGTGAACCTGTAATACCATAAGATGTAACAATAAAATCAACTGAACCAGTAATACCTTGGAAACCTTGGAATCCACCACCACCTCCAGTACCACCTCCAGCGGGACCTTGAACACCAGTAACACCAATCAATCCCTGAAATCCTTGGAATCCTTGTCTACCAGTTGCACCAGTAAATCCTTGTAATCCTTGAAGACCTTGAAATCCTTGTACACCTTGTAATCCTTGAAGACCTTGTAATCCTTGGTTACCATTTGAACCAGTATTACCAATCAATCCTT
>ERZ869921.1042-NODE-1042-length-12932-cov-28.124097_pt1 | contig 12932 bp, 22 predicted proteins | sample MGYA00579310_ERZ869921 | MGnify/ENA primary metagenome ERZ869921 (study PRJEB32216, sample SAMN09231816) | wastewater metagenome | place: USA: Maryland | collected 2016-06-21 | study: EMG produced TPA metagenomics assembly of the PRJNA472060 data set (Reclaimed...
TCCACTTTCACAGGTAAGTTATTCATTCTATACACATTACAATTAAACGCACACCGCATATATGTCGGTAATATATAGGATGTGTTTCAAAATACAATACTGATTTTTATTTTTCCGATAACTGTTGGTTATCAATAATTAATCATAATGCATAATACTTTCATAGTATGTGCTTTACTACCTCAGTATCATTCATTTCGCTACCTCAAAGTCATCGAGCTAGATCTCTTTGATGTTCCCATTCTTTCTCGATATCTTTTACAATCTTATCAACAATAGTTTCTTCAAATATAATAGGAAAGCCATATGCTGTAATTTCTGCAGCAGTGGCTCACTCTATCTTTATTGCTTCCCATCTATCGTTCGCTCATATATATTGTACTACATTATAGAGTGTTGGATATTTTTCTGATTGTTCAACTGCATATCATGTTGTGGGATGTTTCTTTCGTTTCATGAAATAATAATTTAAGAAATCAAAAACCCACAGATTGCTCTGAGGGTTAGTGTTGTGGTGTGTGCGAGGTTAATGTCGCACCCTCTTTCTACATTCTTTCCACACTAATGCAAGAGAAAGTTTGTATAACATCACCACAATGTTCACCCTATTCATAACAATTAAAGAGATCCATAGTTTCTCAGTCTTTCTGCCCCAGGTCTATTCTTGTTTTCATTTCTCAGTCCTGGTCAATTTGTATGTAGTCTGCTTTTTTAATTTTTCTTACAAAGAAGCACCCATCTTTTATTCATTTTCATGTATTAGTCATACGATTTAATGAGTATCATTCAGATCTACTTTTTACTGTGTCAGCAATAACAAGTGTCCCCTTGCCATCGTAAGCTTGTGCTACTTCTTTTAATCTTCAATGATATACGGAAACATCTTTCTTATTTTGTGCTGATTGCTCAGCCCTTGGTCACTTAACATAATTCCATGACGATTGATATGATAGTTTACATCATCTATTTTTTAATCGCTGTGCGATATTTCTTAGCCCATCTTCTGGTGTACCAAATACGGCGTATGTACTGGAATGGTCAGCGGTAATAAACTTCGTTGCTTTTCAAATAAGATCCCCATGGATGTTTCACCAGTTATTGGTTCTTGCACCAACACCAGCCTCACCATAGCTAGACTCATTTGCTATCTTTGCTAGGATCATCCCTTCCAGGGATACTGGTTGTCAGTCGATTGTGCATGAGCCGTTTCGTTTTTTATCTTCCTTAAATTGTTTTGCTACTCTTTCCACAATTTCTACTTTTTCTTTTGGTAATGTTTTATATCAAGCTTCTGTTGTGAATCAATTCATGTATGAGGATATTGTTCATACAAGCACAGCTATGATAACCATTATAATTGTTTTCTTCATTAGATACAAAATAGAGAATAAAGACTTATTGGTTACAGTTTGCTATAGACTGTCTAACTTCCCAGCTTCTCATCTCCAATCAGCTAAGCTGATCTTCTTGATCTACGATCTGTTTATATATTTCCGTCACAGTAGTTGTTTCTCCTGTTCATCGCTTAGCTTCGAATTGAGCCTCTCCCCTATTTCTATATAAATCTTTTACATTTTCTAATGCGGCGGTATGTTCTTCTTTGATTTCATCTAATGTTACAAACTTATCGTAACATGTTTGTTCTTTGATAGACTCTATTTGAGAGTGTAGCTTTTCAGAATTCTCCCTTTGGTTACGATATCATCTTATCAAAAGAAGTATTATAATAATTGAGATGGCTAATGCTCATCGTCATATGAGTTGTCTCTTGTTCATGGTTTTATATACGACCCCTGGCATAAAGGGGCTAAATATTAGTATGCCAAAAAGACTCCCGAAGGAGTCTTAGTTGTGTGATTATTCAGCGTCTTCTTCTTCGTCTTCTGAAGTTTCTGTATCGCTATCTGAAGCGTTAGCTTCATCACTAGCTGTTTGACCAGTTGCAGCTGGAACAGAATCCAATGGATCTGTTTGTGATGTTGTTTCTGAGTCTGGAGTTTCTACGTGATCCAATGGATCTACATTAGCTTCAGTAAGTTCTTCAACTACTACAGCAGCAAGTTCTGCATCTTCAGCAGTAGTAACATCTTTACCTCCAATAGTTAGGTATTGCAAGAAAGATTGGAGCCACTCATTGAATGCGTCAAGATGCTCAGCAACAAAGATTGAAGCTGATTGTACAAGAGATTCACTTGCTTCTTTTTCTTTAAGAGCAGAAACTAATGCTTCTTGGAATTTAGGGTTTGATTCTCTAGACATGTGCGTAAGAGTAAGAGGAATAAATATATAACACCGGTGTGCTATAATATCCTACAAGCTCACAATGCAGTAACCTATAGGATTCTATAGCACACAGTATTTTTATTTGAAATGATCTTTGAGTATACCACTCTTTGAGTCACATCGTAATATCCACCTAGCCAAATCTCACACATCTTTGATGTTTCGATTTTCTATATTGTTAGCTATTACTACTCAGAATTGCAACTCATTTTTCATTATGGTAATATCTTGATCAATTATTGCGAGTGATTTATTTGTTGATCCTGGAGATTGTATCATATATACAGACCAGTATCATAGCATAGTTTTTATGTTATCGCTATTTCTTATTGTGGTAAGGTAATCTTGTTTATCTATTAGTAGCATACCATCCCGAGCATAAGGAGATACTATCATTCATTTACTTATCATTTTCTCTAGCTCATTTTTCATTGTCATAAGCATTGGCATCGAATTCATTTCGGACTGGTTTAATATCTAAATGAAGAAATAATATAAGTCATCAATCAACTGTGAGTATGCGTAGGTATCTACTATGTTCTCACCTATTTACAATTTGCATTGTAATAGCTCAGTTCTTCAATGTATACTCGTTGACATTTTCAAATATATGGTCGATAACATCTTTTGTAATTCATTTTCATTTACCTCCATAGTATCTAATTCGATATCTGGCTTGTTTCTCCCATGCCTTACATGCAAGAGACCTATATCAAAACACTTTTACTGTAGGTGTGCAGTATCAGTAGTCTCATCTTTCTTCTGATACCCACATCTTTGTGAGCGTGAATACGTTTTGCATATTATTCTTCGTCGTCATCAAATAAATCATTAGCATCCTCATCATCAAAGTCTGCAAATGGATCCATTCATGCTTCTTCTAGTATCTTTCTTCTTTTATTATCCTCAGATATATTCAATGGTTTGTTTGGGTGTGGAGTAGGCGTCTTAACAATATCTTTTCATGATACTGTTTGATTATACACCTTGTCTTTTGGAGGATTTTCTGAGAATGATCTAGCGTCATACCAGGCTAGTCACACTTGGTATTCTAATTGTCATAAGATGTTTGTTCTTTCAGCCGTGATCCTTACCATTTCTCAATACATTTTAAGGAGATACTCAAAGCATACACGCTTTGCTTCTCATAGGTTGTTGGTGCTGACTGAATCAGCGTCTATATCGATACGAGGATCTACTACATATAAGTCTTTCATGGATAGATATTTTACAAGAATAAATTAAGAACCTTCTTTGCCAATACTTCCTTATCATCAAAGAGATCAGCGTAGAATGTATGTCATACATTTTTTCTTTGTGTCCCCTTTGGACTAATAACTATTGTCATTTTACTTGCCTTATCTCACAACTCTTTCCACATCATTTGCTTGTGTGTTTCTAAAAACGCCTTAGCATTATCTAAGTCATCGAACTTTAGGAGAACACTTTCGACTGGTTCGTTATATGCAACACATGTAAATAATATATAAGTTGTTTTCATAGATAGAGTATACTGACAAATAAATATTTCGCTAGAGTTTCTATACTAATTCCGATAACCAAGAGTTATCAAGTATAGTCATTACATTGTTCTTCGCACTGTTCAAACAGATATGATCGAAACTCTTCTGACTCTCTTGCTGCAATAATACCCTCTTCATCATGTCGACGCGTATCATCTGCATTAGCTACGATAAAGTCTACAAGAAGATCTTCTTCTGTTTTTTCTGTTAGTTCGAATAATATAGCTAGCGCTTCGTCGCGATCTTTTACTACCATGTACTATTTTTATTGTTATATCAATAAAGATGGTGCTTCATATTAAACAATGACGCTGTTCATAATTGTGTAGTATCTATTCATGACATTGATTTTCTCATACGCTTTTGGTGATCTAACTCCAATACCTCTGGGTATTCATGCATCCAATCCATTACATCATCTCGTTCAGACTTTACAAACATATCGTGTATATTCATACATACAACAAATATGTCTTCACAATCTCACACAAATAATTCTAGTTCTGCCAAGTAATGTGCTATATGTAATAGCTCTGTGATTACTTTTTGGTTCATGATTATTATGACAATAATGTAAAGGTTTGTCAGTTGTTTGAGTATCTACTCTTTTGTCCTGGCTTCATCTTGAGAAGAGTAAATCTCATTTCTTTTGATATATTTATTGGTTCTGCTGTGCTAGCATAGTATGCTCATTTAAAATCTCAACATGATATATATCATCTTTCGATGAGATAATAAAATCATCTTACTTTGCACAATAAATATGATCAACAGTTTTTAATCATGACTATTGTTGGTAACAGTAGTAAACAACTCAGTTGTATGTTATATCATCCTCACCTCAATCATATCTATTTAGCGTATGTCATCTTCCATCCATTCTTGCATCACTCTTCCATCCTTCATTATCAAAGTATTGTCTGTAGTTTTCATTTAATTCTGGTAGTATACAGTCATCGATATAACTTTCTAGTGCTTCATCCCATTCATTATCCATTTCATTATCTGTACCAAAGAGATAATCAGTTCAATATACTGACCAATAATTTCCACGATCATTAGTTATTGCTGATCAATCCATAAGATCTCATTTAGTTACTGAGTGTAGTATAGCTAGTGCTATTGGTTTATCTATATCACCATCATACATATTTGATATTTCCTTTTCTTCTTCCTCTGTGAATTCTGTATCTTCCGTAACCTTCTCATCTGTTTTCTCTTCTTCAGTAATAGTATCCATAGCATCTTCTACTTCTTGCCAAAGATCTACTGGTAAATCTTCAGTCAATCGCGCAGTTCAATACGTATAATCTTCTCATGTCTTTGGATGTTTAACTACAAGTAGTCATATACTTTTTAGATGCTCGCATTGAGCATCGTATCAATCTAGTTTTACTTTCTTTAATGCTTCTTCTTGTTCTGGAGTACCAGCATGTAAGGTATTTAGATGCCATCTATTCCATAACTCTAAGAGTTTACGTTGAGCGTCTGTCCTTGGTTTCATAGTCTCATCACATTGGCCCATACTACCAGCTACTTCTCAACTCATACTGAAACTTGGATCACCATTACGATCATTAATTTCTGCGGTTACTTTACATCTTTGTTTCTCTGCATCCATGAAAGAGATCTTTCTTTTTTTGAGTGTTGACATAATTATAATTGGTTGAATATAAAAATTAGAATGGTACTGTCCTCTTGTTCTTTATTCTTTTAATAAAAATTCTATAGTTCCATTCTCAATTTTTTCTTTGTTTTCGCCTGTTCGTTTACTAACTATTGTTTCAATTGTTATAGTGCGAGCTATACCACTTACAACACGATATAAATCTAATAATTTTATTGTTTCTTCGGGTAAGTTTATAATAATTTTTCTGTATTTCATATTATATTTTTTTAGGATCTAAAGATTGGAACTCGTCTAATATATCTTTTATATCATAATATCATGAGCATGAATCTCATGTCCCTTCTCGCTCTTCTTTTGATTCTCATTTGCTATTAGTCCATATGTCTTTTTTGTATTCTACATATCTGTATCATTCACCATTAAGATATTTGTTATATACAGCTATTTCATTTTCAGCTATCTTTAATGCTTCTTCTTCTGTATATAGAATTTTATTTCATTTCTCTTGGACGTTCGAACTATTCCATTCTCTTCAATCATAATCATTTTGTTGTTTAGGAACTGCGATAAATCCTATTCATCTACTTGTGTCGAATTGGCACTGAGCCAATGTCCCCATGATAGAGAAAGATATTCCAGAATGCTCATAACAAGATAGTGGAAAGATATAGTATCTTGATATATTTTCTAGCTCCCTATCATATGAGTTAATATCGTGTTCACTCCAGCATCAACCTTTCTTATCCATAACAGATCATCTTGGTAGGTGATCTCATGTTCGATCTAATCGGTTATCAAAATTTCGACATAGCTCGTTTGGGAAAGAATAGTTTCTATGTGGGCTAATACACATTCTTCATGTGTTGTCCCAATCTCTTGGAGATTCCATATCTTCATCATAGAATATAGATAACTTTCTTCCATCACTTAGTAAGTATTCTTTAATAGGATTCATTGTTTTATAAAAAACAAAATAAAAATATTATAGATCATCTCACATTCATGCATACCATATCTCATCATTAATTTCTTGCTGCAATTCATCAATCTTATCAAAGATTTCTTGCATAGCGTAGTCTTGTTGTATCATTGTTTTAATTATTGAGAGGTCTATCATGTAATATAACTACATAGAATAAAATCATTTGATTCATATCAAATCATATACTGGTATAGCTTCGATACTCATAGACTCCATCTCTTCATTATCTTGCATCCAGAATTTGTTGAATGACACTTCTGTATTTCGATCTCAAATCTTTTGATTAACTGTTTCTTGTGCGTCTAGTTCTACATTCTCTACGATATCTTTGAACGCTGCTGCTACATTTGCTCATTCATACATTGTGAGTATAGCTTCGTGAAAAGCAGCTGGTACTTCGTCTTGAGTATTAACTACTTTGAAATCTACTTGATACCCATTTCAATTAGTATCTGACTTCGCTACGATTAAGATCATGAGAAACCATTAGATGATAAAACATATTCTATGAACTCATAGAACTCTTTCTGCATGTATATATTGTATTCATTATAGTACGTCATGTATATTCTTGAAGCCATGTTCTTTGCTTCAGCATCAGTACAATCAGTATGATATTGTACGATTCATATCAATGCATTATAGAACTTTGCCTTGGCCCATGTCCTAAGATATCTTACATTCTCTTTAAACTTTTCTTCACTATGTAATCTTTCACATAGTGTATACTCATACGAGTATGCTTTCATGAGTCACACTAGCTCTGTTGTTTTAAAGTCCTCATTGATATCATCGATGATAGAGTTCGGTGTATTATATAACCATGTGTTATATAATGTAGTCTTGTAGTTAGCATATTTAGCTCTTGTTTTTTCCTCATTTATTACTCAGAACTTTAATGTCTTTGTGTAGTCTAGGATCTTTTGCATATCCATTTGTTTTATAATAAACAAAGTAAAAATTATCTACATCTCTCGCAGTATACTTGCTTGTTGCAATGCTTACCTCTTATTGCTTTCCAGCATTTCTTACAATAATGTAATGCCATGATAGTTTAGACAATATAAAAATGTATATATCTGGGGATAGATCGGTCCCTTAACCGGCCTACTACTAGCATGATAGACAACGTACTATCATATCGTATCCCCAGATATATACACTAACCTTCCTCGCACACACCACATGACTCAGAAAGTTAATGTATATCGTCCCGGTATTATCAGCTGACTGATAATATCTTTCTTCACTGCTGCTAGGTATAACCTAGTTACTACAGACTTGCTCGTCCAGCTGTGATATATTTTGGAGAAGGTTGGATTTGAACCAACGTACCGGACACACATGCGCGCGCTGTGCCTTGCTAGACCACTCAGCTACTTCCCCACATGCTAGGCTTGTACGTACCTAGCGTGATTAAACAAAACGTATGGTGTCTTTGCTGGACTACTCGGATCCATAAGGCCTTAGTATACTCAGTCTTATCTTTAACGTCTGTTAATAGTATACTCATTTCTCAAGACGGCTTTTTATTATTTAGTTGCTGCTACATTACCAAGTGCTGTAATGTTTTTGATAAACAACTCATTGATTGCATCAAGTTTTACTAATGAATACTTTGCTGCCAATGACTTGATAATTTCTGCACCATAGATACATGACATTACTTTACTTGGATCTTGAGATGTTTGTACTTTTGTTGTAATCATAGCTGCTAAGTTGAACGCTTGATAGTCACTGATCACTCAGTTTTCTGTCCAGTTAGTCATGATTGTTTTGATATCTTTGATAGGGTGGCTAAGTTTCTTCTTAGCTGGAGTTGTTGTAGCTGCTTTAGCTGTAGATTTCTTTTCATTTTCAGTTGGCATAATGTAATATAGTAAGATAATTAAAAGACTATGATAGTTTAGATAAGTATTCTTCTTCGATATCATCGAATGCATCCTTAATATTTTTGTCCATATAGTATCTTGTTACTATATCTTCTTGTATCTCTGATTGAGATGCAAATGTTGGTAATGATTGCATATATTCTGACTCAACATGTGAGTGTAGATTTTTTCTTAGATCTTCTACTGAGCTAATACTAATAGCTGAAATGTATTTACTTGAAGGCAAGCCTATCTTTTCTCTTAGAACACATACTGACTCTACTAATCATAGAGATAAGAATGCTTCTATTTGCTGAACAGGTTTCTTAGCTAGCATAGCTGCTGCTTTTTTAGCTCATTCATTCTTCATAAACTTTTCAATTTTCTCTTTCCTTTTTGCACACAAAGACATATAGATCTTTCTTGCTAGGTTTTCAAACACATAATGTGGTATTGCTGCCATGGTGGTGTAATATAATAAGATATAAATTAATTATGCATATCAATCATTACCGCTCGATATCATGTGATATCTTCTGGTATTTTTTCTGCTTCTGATTCTTCAATGTTATATACATTAGATTCAAAACAGAAGTTTCAGTACTTAGCATCTCTATATTTTCATGCATAGTATGCTGACATTGTAGCATAAGATGGTTTGTCTTGAGACATTTCATTTTCTTTTTCTTTAATCATTCTGTCCCAATTCTCTTGTGCTTCTTTCTCTAAATCTCATACCCATTCTTTAACTACATCGATACAATCTTTTAGTTCCATGATATCATATAATCATCCATCATTTGGAAGAGCATAATGATTAGAGTATGGGTTTGGTCCAGCTTGTCACATATCTTCCCAAAGTTTTTGAAGATTGTCTTGATTACTATCAACTAGATTTTGTGTTATATATCAATGTGTATCTGGCTTTAGAATCTCTTTTGCTTTCTCGGTAAATTCGTCATGCTTTGGATTCAATATACTGTTCCATCTTCAACCAACAACATATCGATCTCGTACATTACCATCACCACGACCATCATCATTCATAAATGTATTAGCTTGAGATAATGCATCTTCTTTATTGTCTGCTTTCATGAGCAATATAACGCCTTTGTGCATGGATTATTACATGTAAAGAATAAATAATATTTATAGTGTATTACTATCAAAGTAAACTTTTATAGCTGCTAGTCAAAATGAGAAGATTACTATTCATAGTAGTATAATCCATCGTAGATTTTTATCTATCCAACGTGGTCTATATCGTAATATAATATCTTCTAATGGTACTATTTTGTAGCCATCACATACTACCGCATCACTTGTTACTCTTGTGATATGATTGAACGCAGTAAGTCACACTTGTGTTACTGTCCATGTGAATACATTCCTATCTATTTGTACAATATCTCATGGTTTGAGTGTAACATTTTTAACAAATAGTTTTCGTTTTTTCATGCTACGCATTAACAAATAAAGGTTCTTGTACTGCTACTCAGTGCTGATTATTATTCACATGCTTTGCATGTAGTGGGAAATATTTCCCTCAAGAAACTAGATTAATCCTTCCTTTGATTCTATTGATCTCCAGGTCGACGATGCTCGTCTTTTCTGTACTCTTTCTAGCCAATGCTAGTTTTTGGAATAATCCATCAAGGACTATTTTGTCTGCTGATTTCATTTTGTTTTCCCAATAACTATATAAAGACATCACAACGATGCATTAGGTACATTCTCCATATATCCATATGCATCAGTATCAATTATATCTCTCATTCCAAAGAACGATAATCATCCATATGAAGAATCTTGCAGATTTCTCTCTATCCACCTAAGACTCCATATAATAATTCTACGGATGATTAACATCTTCCATAGATTTATTCTTGTTTTGATTTTCATGGATATAAATACATATAATGTAAATAATTCTTTCTCCTATATTACTACCGCCTCTGGTAAATTCAACACAATCATAATCTTTTGCGATAACCAAGAGTTATCAAAAAGAATGACATATATAATTCTGTATATATAATATCCTTCTCTTATTGTTTGTTTTGGATATAATACAAAAATAGTTATACATATTTTTTAGCGGATGTCCGCTGTATCGATTTTATCGAAGATGATATTCATATAATAAAATCAATGGAAGTCTATATCTTTTTTTATATTTACTTTTTGGAGATTTTGTTTTTATGTGGTCTGCTATATAAAAAAATAGATACAATGTAAAGTATTGACTTATTTAATTCTATATAATAAATATATATATTTTATATGAGATAATTTTGTATTGTGTGATATATAATTTTGATTTTTTTTATTTTATTTTTAGTATTGACATTTTTTGTTTTTGTGATGTGGGGGTATGTAGTATATATCTCTACATTTCTTATACCCTATATACTATATGCACAGTAAATTTTTATAACACATAAAATGTATTGATTTATATGATGGATTTTACAATGTCAAGAGGGCACTTATCTTTTATAGCTGGCTTTTTAATTCATTTTATATCTTTTTTTATTTTTCCCCAATTTTTTTGTCAATGCTGACTATTACTTATTTATATATATAACTAGTGTGCTATTTCGCATGTGTTTGTATTCCTAATTTGCGATATGGCACATTCTCCCATTCAGAGAGTTTTATAACGCTTATGGAGTTTTTATTGTCAATGAGAACTGCTGTTTCTCGTCAATTTTATACCTATTAGTTTTTAAAATAAGTGGATTATAGGATCCACTTCCTCCTGCGGAGGTTCGTGGTCTATTTCTTTATCACACTTCGTGTATAAAAAAATACCCTACAAGAGGGTATCAATACTGTATCAATCGGGGAGTTTTATTTTTCATTGCTTATATAGTTCAAGTAGTTTATATGCTAATGCTTTATTATTCTGGTTTCTTTTGTCATTTGTTGTATATAGATTTTCCAATCTACAATCGGTAGCTATATCGTTATAGTGTCATATATCAAAAGATTTATCATTATAATCTAATCAATGAAAGCTACAATATATTAGTCTATGTAATAGTATTGCCTTACGCTCTCATCAATATCATAGATTTATTTTATAGTATCAATTTACTTTTTGTAATGTACATTGCTTTCATTTTTGTTTCCATTGTCTGCCGTTTGTTGATTTAATAATCCTATCTTTTGTAAAAAGTTTTCAATCACTAGTAACATAGTATGCTACTGGAAATATACAAGAGTTTTTAATCATTTAGTAAACAATAAATAATAAAAGATTAGTATATATAAAGCCAATATAAAAGCAAGCACAATATAAACAATCTTAGGTTCGACAATAAACATTGTGTGGGGTTGGATTTTTTGGGTAAAGAAAAACCCAGTTAAATACTGGGCTTGTCGTGTATATGTTTGACCATTCTATACATGGTATAGATGCCGATTGCTATCATTACAATATCCATTGTGGTAGCTTATGATATAAAGGGGGGGATTAGTTACTCCCCCAGAAGTTAGAGCGTGCTTTTTTTGTAGGTTCGTATTTTGCTTTTTGCCATGATCTTGAATAGTTCTGAATTGTAGTTTCAAAGCTCTCGCCTGTTTTTTGGTTTCTTAGTGTGATACGTTGATAGTCGTTTAATGTGTTCTCATTACTATCTACCATATACCATTGACTAGAGTCATCTTCTTGGAGTTGCTTCTTGATATCCATGAGTGTGAAGTGCAATTCTTTTTTAGTTGGTTCTAGTGTTGATTTGCTGTGCATAACTGTATCTATATTTGTCGCTATCATGTTGGCAATCTGTTGACCGTCTTTTGATAGTGTTGAACCGTATATAGTGTTAAGTTCTGTATTGATTTCATTAAGTGCATTTAATCTTTGGAGTGTTGAATAGTTCATGAGTGTGGTGTGATTAACGAATATAAAAGATTAACGCTTTTCTGATAATAACATATCATCAATATATTTATCAAGTACCTTTTTTATATTGTATCAATTCCACTTGTTGAACTTGTCCGTCAATCTGTCTTGTAGGTTTGATAAGTCAAGTGACAAGTCTTTAATACAATCAGTGTCTAGTATTGCGTGTTGTCTGTAATAAGTTTTTTCACTTCCGTCTTCTGTAATAAATCAAATAGCAAGCGTTAGCATAATTAATTCTTTGTCTTCAATTTGTCCGCCTATAAAGTCCTTGTACTTTTTGCTTGCAATATCATAGGTGAAACCTGTTGTTTGCAAGTAGGTAGTCGCTGTTGTTGCTGTTGTTTTTTTCATGTGTGTAGTAGTATAATAATAAAGGGATACACTGACAGAAGTTGTTGTTACTCCTCGTGTGTCTTAAATATAAACATATAAAAAAAGAATACAAGTGAAAGTGTATAGATTGGCTTATGTAAGCCAGTATTCAAGGTATACCCTTACCCCCTTTGCTCTCAATGGTTAGACCACTATCTAATTCTCTACAACTCAAATTTTCACTCTAAACAAAAATACACCCCTCTATAAACAGCTTATCTAAGCCAATATTCTAAATGTATCGAATTCGACCGTTCTAGAATATATCAAAAAAACGGAGAATACGATGATCATAATGTGTCATACTTTTCAACAATCTCTTGACAATGAAAGTGAAACCACTAATGAGAAGATAATCATT
>ERZ869921.1043-NODE-1043-length-12931-cov-3.946800_pt1 | contig 12931 bp, 21 predicted proteins | sample MGYA00579310_ERZ869921 | MGnify/ENA primary metagenome ERZ869921 (study PRJEB32216, sample SAMN09231816) | wastewater metagenome | place: USA: Maryland | collected 2016-06-21 | study: EMG produced TPA metagenomics assembly of the PRJNA472060 data set (Reclaimed...
AGTATAGATCTTCATTGAATATATTCTTAAGATCATAGAGAACTTTTTTTGCTTGAAGTAAATCTACTTTAGCTTTATTGGAATCATATAAATTAACTGCTACTGGGCCTGCAAGACAGGCAGTGCTACAAATAAGTCCTTCTTTGTATTGGTTAAGTAACTCAAAATCTATCTTAGGTTTAAAATAAAAACCATCAGTAGCGGCGATAGATAATAGCTTAATTAAATTTTTGTAACCAATTTTATTCTTAGCCAATAACACCAAATGATTAGCTGATCTATTGATTAAAGTCTTTTCAGTATACTTAACTCCATAAGGAGCTACATACATTTCACATCCAAGTATAGGTTTGATACCATTAGCTTTACATTCGGAATGGAATTCTATTAGACCATGTCCGTATCCATGATCAGTAAGAGCTAATGCATTCATATTTAATTCTTTAGCTCTTTTAACCATATTTGGAATTTGACTTATGCCATCTCCAAAGCTAAATGTACTATGGTTATGTAAATGTACGAAATTATTCATGTGATAAGTTTAGGATATGATCCAGAATCTACTACTTCCATTTTGTCGATATCAAATATTTCATACCAACTATATTTATAAGAATGATAATATGGAGCATTTGGATCTTTAAACTTTTCATTATCATCTTTTTTGTCTTGCTTTATTTTTGCTAAAGTTTCTTCGAATGTATTATACTTACCTTGAATATCGGCAGCCCCATCAGGATAATATTGCTCGCCTGCTAATAATAAAAACATATTATTTTTTCCTTTTAAAGTCGCCATTTGATAATCTGCCAAAGAATTCAAGGATAGCACAAAATAATTCTATTAATACCATTATTTTTGATGATCCTTATATGCTTCACATGCTTCACAAATTCTATTTGGATAAGGTACTGGTGCTAAGCATCCAGTACAATCGTATGTATTATCGGGAAATACATCATTAGTCCTACAAAAATTACATGTATAAGTATAGTCTAATGGATTTGTATTAATTTTTTGTAATACATGATTATGAACTTTAAGAATATCTGTAAATCGTATATGAGAAAGTTCTTGCTCTAAATTATATAAAGATACATTAAGCTCGTCATTTTGGATATTTACTTCTATTAGGCATCCTTCGTAGGATCTTTCAGGAAGAACTGAATATAAATTAAGTAAAGCTTTGTCTGATTGTCCACAATCTTCACATAAAAATTTATCTATATTTTTCATCGTATAATTTTAAATTTTTCTAATAGAGGTTTTTCAAAGTAAATTGCGCCATAATGAAATCTGACGCAAAATTTTTTTCACCAAAAATCACCTATTAGGCATTTTGAGGCGTTAACATTTCACGCTGTAACTTACCTGCTAATATAATCTCTGCATTTTGTAAAAGATTAGCATATGCAGGTTTTGCCTTTTCTGTGTGTGAGAGCTTATACCATAACTTTTTAACTATTTGATAAAATCTTCTTCTAGTAGAAGCATCATGTTGCTGACACAATAATCTTAACGTTCTTGCTTTTTTAGCGTTCATACAAAATCCTTAATAAAATAAAACCTACCAGATTTTAACCTGGTAGGCATTTTGAAAAAATATCACTTCTTTTTCTTAGGCGGCGGTTGAGTAATCTCAATAGCACTCTCAATAAAATTAATGACGAGACCATTGTCGCATTGAAGCTCAACAGGAACCTTAGCAGGATTTACAGGAGTCTTTTGATCCTCATTGTAAACAACATAAGTTCTCTCTAAAGCTCTAAGAGCCATTCTAATAGCTCTAGAAACGGTAGGCTCAGTGCCAACAAAGTTAGCTAAACTAACAGGAGAATTAGCGATTCTTCCAGAAGCTACGGCTCTACCAGTCTTTCTGGAGAATTGGTCAACTCCACCCTTTCCAGAAATACTAGGCTTTCTAGAAAAAGCGGTAGCAACATGCAAATCGGAATTACGGAGCTCATAAGCAACAGTAACTCCCAGTAACGGACTATGAACAAATTCAATTGAATTACGAGACATAAACACCCTTTCAGTCGTGGTTGGACTAAAACTAAATAATCACATACACCATGTATATGATTAATGCGGATAGAAGGACTTGAACCTTCAACAATGAGTTTCTAAGACTCACGCGTCTGCCAATTGCGCCATACCCGCAATCTTTATCAAATTAAAGATTCGACATATTTTCTAATAATTTTGTCGCCATATTTATTTTCTTGGATAACGTCATTAATTACGTCACCAAGATTTCTATCATTAAGCGCCATCATTTTAGAAACATCGATTCTTTGACCTGAAATTCTTGGATCATCGATTAATGTACCGAGCTTAGAAACAAGTCTCTTACAGCCGGTAACGCTAATCATTTCATTTGCGTGCTTATTAAGTCTAATCCAATAAACATCACCAACGAAAGTACTATCAGGCAATTTTTCACATAAACCTAACTTTTGAGTTAAGTACAAATGTTCTTTTTTGCCGTATCCCATATCAACTAAATCATTAAAAGAAATATTTGGATCATAGGATACATTTGTAATTTTTGTATTGGGATTTTGCTTCAAGTATTTATGAGCCATCATTTCCCAATAAATTGAAAGAACTCGTCTACCAATAACTGATTCAGGCGCGATACAAACATCAATTGTTTGTCCATCTTCAGTCTTAGGCATCAATTCGTCATCAACGATATTAACAATACCCTTGGTAGCTCCTCTATTAGAAATCTTATCTCCATTATTCAAAGAATAAATAGAAACAAGTGTAAATCTAACTGCATTGTGTAAATATCCATTATACATGACCTTATATTGGTCTATTTTAGCAATAACAGAAGTTTGAACAATTTTAGTAGCAATACAATTTATTGCTTCAGGAGTGGTCGCAAGTAATTGCTTAGGTTCAATAACGTCACCTTCTTTAACTTTCATCGTAATTTCATTACGACTCTTAAAAGTTATAGACTTATAGTTATTGCAAGCAAGTTTAGTTGCCGCACTCTTAGATACCGCAATGGCATCTTGATGAGTATATAGTCCAAGATGCATAATAGCGGTCTTAAGATGAGCACCACTAATTAAATCAGAAGATTCTGGATTAATTACAGGAATTTCAGAAGAATAAAGTTCTTCAGAATTTTCCATAGTAGTTCTAATCAAATATGCTCTTCTAGGGTTATACTTAAGGGCAATAGCCGTTTTTGCAGTTAAATCACAAAAACGATTATCGGTACCAACAATAGTACCATTCTTAATATATGCTCCTTGAACTAATCTGTAAACAAGATTTACCTTTTCCGAAGTAGGAGTAGAAGTAGGATCAAGTTTACCAATCCATTCTGGATTAAAGATTCTTGCATTATGAGACATAATCTCATCTTTAATATCCAGAGTAACGGACTGCATATAGCTTAAGATCTTATTTTTCTTTCTAATGTCTACATCAAAAATACTAGGACAGGTATTAAACCAATTTTGAACCTTTTGTTCGACATTATCATCGAAAGGAATAGATCCATCAAAATGAGTCTCCATTAAAGACATAGATATAACATTATTGAGGGCGTTCATTATAGATAACTTCCAATGAACTACATGAAGTTCATTTTCTTGAATCAAACTATAATGAGCAGTATGTCCACAAATTCTATGTCTAGTACCAGAGCTTCCCTCAATTTGTATGATTCTTTCATATTTATCATCAACTTTGGGAATAGTAAAAGCAGTCTCTATCGAAATCTGATTTTTATTTTGATTAATTCCAGTAAAAATAACAGTATAAGCATCGAATATATCCTCTTCAGAAGATATATTAGTTATCTTTGCTTTATATCCAAAAGGACAAAGAAACGTCTCAAGAGCTTGCTTAGTAAAGATAGACTTCATTTTGCTTCCAGAATAGACTTATAGAAAACATTGTCAGTTAACTTTGAGGACTTAAGATCTAATGGATTTCTTTCAAAGATTTCCTTAAGATACAATATGCCGTTAAAAATCTTATCTTTTGAGAATGGATTAATAAGGTCGTATAGAGGGTCATTAAGAATATTACTTAGACTAACGTTTCTTTTCTTTTCAACAATTGCATTAAAAAGAATATTCTTATTTACTTGAAGCATATCAATTATTGGATTGATATCAGAATCTTTAGAAATATATTCATTAGCTAAAAGAATAGCTTTCTCGTATTTTTCTTCAGAAATTCTAATAATACCATTGATTCTAAGTTCTTTAATCGCAAGTATTAAAGGATAAGTAGAATAAAGATACATAACGATTGGACAACACTTATTAACATCAAGGTTAAAAGAAGTGAGTCTTTCAAGAATTTGACTGTGGTGAATAATGCTCTTAGTCTGAGAATATCTCTTAGTCATGGAAAAGATTTCCAAGATTTCAAAGAACATATTAAGATCTTTATCATCACCCTTGATAGAAGCTTTTGCGTCAAAAAGCATTTGCTGAATTCTTTCGCTAACATAATTAGCTGATTCAATAAGTGCAGGATTTTTAGCAGCAATAAGCTTAATCTTCTGAGCACTAGCTCCCACTGGCCCAAGATAGATTTTCTGAATTAACATAGTCAGATTAATAGACTTAATATATGCATCAAATTTATCCTGATCTAGACCATTTTTAATAGCCAAAGATTCTTCTTGGATATTTTTTCCAGTAGAAGCCTTAAATCTATTCATGAATTCAGTATTATTTAAATCTTCTGGGCCAACAGAAAATCCAGTACTAAGATGAAGATCGTTTGTAATCTTATTTACATTATCTTTATTGATAGTAACTGAACCACGGCCAGAACTAGCAAGATAAACATTATCTTCAGAATTCTTAATCATCTCAATTGATCTATCAAGAAGATTAGCTTGAACTAGATTAGATAACTTCATCATCCATACAGTATCGCCGTCACAATCGGCTCCAAGCTGCTTAAAAAGCAACGGATGCAGCCTAATGACATCTTGATCAATGGAATATGCGGCGACTATCTCGATTGATCCAGACCAAATGGCAGGGTCTCTACCAATTAAGATTTTGTCTCCGTCATGGATTCTAAGCTTATTCATGATTCTTGCAGGAATTTCGGCAATTCCAGGATTTCTATTAAGAGACGGAGCAAGAACAGCTCTAGCCGTATTACCAGCTCTTCTGCCAAGGATATTACGACAAATTAAACCTTGCTTACCAATAATTCTGGCAATAATAGAATCATGAAAATTCTTGACAGATTTAGTTAAAGAAGCTACGGTTTTATTTCCAGACTTATAAAGATCAATAACTCTTAGAATGTTATTTGCTTTAACTGCAATATCATCAAGAGTAATGATATTTTCTCTGATCTGGTAAGGCACCGGAGGAACCTTAATTTTATCAATTTCTCCAAAATAAGAAGTAATCTTACATGGCAATTCTATAATTGCCCCATTTTCCTGTATCAATGGATCTAAAACTGTATCTTGAGCATCAAGAACGTGGTTAAGATCAAAGATTTTAGGAATATTTACAGTAATCTTTCCCTTAAGACTTTTTAATTGGATCGATTTCATTCAGAGTATTCCTCCTGAGAAACTTGTTCTCCAGATTCTTGAGACTGGAATTCGATATTAAACGTTACCTTATCAGAAGGCATAGCGTTATCTTTTCTAGTATTCTTATATAAAGTAATATTAGCAAGACCAGTTTCTATAGCAACGGAAGTAGTTACTCCATTTTGACCACTGATTATACGCTTAGTATAATTTCTTCCAGCATATTGAGTAGGAGACTCACTACCAGAAAGAAGATAATTATAAAAATGCTCAACTAGCTTAACTAGACCAGGTTGGCTAATTTTATGCCAAACATCATTATTAACAATTGCAAGATCAATTCCATTTTGGTTACGTCTAATGTTTCCAGTAAGCTTCATTTTATCTCTTTCTCTGTTTGAAATGTAAAGGAAAAGTATGTAAGGAGTTATTACATTGTCAATTCGTCTGGTATTGTCTTTCTATTGATTACCATTCGACACTTTTCATCTTGCTCTGTATATCCATATATATATGCATCTATAGAATTACATCTCATGAATGCTAAGAATGTTTCATAATCATAAATTTCATTTTCTTTTAATGCAGATTCAAGCCATAAATAAAATTTATTAGTTATGATCACATCTTCTGCTATTCCAAAAAGCTTAATATCTCTTTCTTTGAAGATTTTTCCATCGATTAAGTCTCTTACTGTTTCTGATGGTAACCTATCTTCATCCAAATATTTATCAACCAAAAATGCTGCAAAGCCTATTGGGTAATATATTGGGTCTACTTTATTATTTTTTATATTTGATGATACTCTACTTAAGATTGTAGGGTTTTCATCATTGGTCCTATCGGTATCCATGAACTATTATCTTCTCCAATTAAAACTACGAAAAATAAGCTATTATGCGGAACTGTTCCAGCAGGAATCTTAACTGTTCCAAACATTTCTCCAAAGGAATGTTCTAGCTCTATCTCTACACCTTTTATTTGTACAAACGCTTTCTTGATCTTTGATAAAGATTGTCCAGAAAGTTCAACCACAACATCCTCGTCGGCTTTTTGTTCCATCGGAGTGAAACCGGTAACAAAGAACTCAACTGGAGCTTCGATTTCGAGGGTATTTCTTCCATTTTTCTTACTCATATATATAATTTTCTTGTATCTAAAGAATCTAAAATTAAATGAGAACTCATATTTTTTAATTTATCCTGTGTTATTTCAGTAACACCTTTTTGGTTTATGTCTTTATCATGAACCCAGCCATTCAAAAAGATAATAGGACACCACCACGAAGAGAATATATGAGATATATCATCTTCTAATTTAGTATTTCTATAATACTTACAGGAAAAAGTATGACCTATTTTAGGATTCCAATCTTTTACAGGTATACATGTTAGATCAAATCTATATTTAGTCTTGTTCTTGTTTATAACAAAATCAGTTCTATTTTTATCTTCTTCCCAGTCTTTATAGAATTTATCAAATTGCTTAGTTTCATCATAGTAATAAGCAAAAGCTCTTTTAGCTAATCTTCTTGCTGCGTAATATCCCTTAAGATATGATAAATATTTATCACTATTTGCTGAGTACCATTCCTCAAACTCTATAGCTTCATCGATCCATTTTTCTGGACAGTTGATAGCTATAGGTGGAGTACTAAACAGTGATATTTTGCCCATTTTTAATTGGCTCTAAAGCGTCAATCTGAGTTAAAAATTGGATTGTCCAATCATATAAACCTTTTAATTCTTTTGGATTATCTCTGCAAGAACGTTTTAAATCTTTAAGAAAAACATCCATAATGTCGCAAAATGTATTAACAGTTACAGGCACGTCATTGTTAATCCATTGTTCTTTCCAATCAGTCTCTATATTCATGATGATCTAATGTCTCTGAAGTCTTAGACTTCATTAATTCTTTTATTTGAGCATATGTAAATGGAGCATAATTATTACAATCAACTCCAATATCTAATCTTTTCTTGTTGTTTAATTGATTAGATTTAAGAGATCCGTGGGAATGGCCATGTAAACTCCATTGTCCATAATGACTTCTATTCCACACCTCAAAAGGATAGTGGCATAGAGTTATCTTATGCTTTAATGGTTCAGTCTCAATGTCATCAAAAATCTTAATTTCTTCATATGTTTTAATCCATCTAAAGAAACCAGCGATCTTTTTATCTAACATCATGTCATCATGATTTCCTAAGATAAGGAACTTGATGCCATTTAATTGTTTAAGAATTTCTATTGTTCTGTCCATAGAAGCAAAAGAAAAATCACCTAAATGATAGATAAAGGTATTACGAGTAACAACTTCGTTCCATTTTTTAATTAAATATTCATCCATTTCTTTTATAGAAGTAAATGGACGAAGATTTTTTTCTATCATTAATCTATGGCCAAAATGCGTATCAGAAGTAAATGCAATTTTATCCATGATTACATAAAGTCAGCACCACTAACGTTGCTGTACTTTTCCTTTTTCTCTCTTTTAGCATCAAATTTTCGATGATCTCTCCACCAAATTTGAAGCTCTAAACTATATTGAGTTACATCTTTATTTTTAAGTAAAGAACATAATTCTGCAGTAGCTGTATCTAGTTTTTCTTTAGAAGCACTTCCATAAGCATCTTTATGAAAACCTACTAAATCGCCTTGAGACCATTTCTTTCCATCACGAGCTTCATATAGAAAACAATAAACTTTAGAAAGTTCTTTTTCTATTAAATTAGGTTCAAAATGTTCATTGCTACAAGGCATATTATCTATCTTTTCTAAAAGCAGAAGCAAAAGCTATTCCAAGAAATATATAAACTATTATACTTATTGAAAACCACAATGCCGCGCCAATTAATACAATTCTACCAAGCCAAAGGCATATAGTATCCATCAGTAATATATCCAAACTTTTCTACAAGGATCATAGTAGTAATAATATCTTCTGTCTTCACAGTATTGATATCTTGGATACGATGGAACTATTACTCTAGGTTCTGGAGGACATGGATCGTAATAGTATCTTTCTGCATAACAAGCAGGAGCTGCAAAAATAATAGCAGCTAAAACTAACATTTTAATTATCTTTTTCATATATTTTCCTTATGGAGCTATGGGGACTCGAACCCCAATCTCAAGCGTGCAAAGCTAGTATTTTCCCAGTTAAACTATAACCCCTTAATTATTCTTCTTCACCTTCTATAGATAAATCTACAGCTTCAAATGCAAGATTAGATAAACTTAATAAATCTGAGATAATTGCCTTTTTAATCTCATTTATTCCAGTAACAGTAATCTGTACTTTATCTAAATTAGTTCCAACTAATGCTAAGCTCTTTAGATTCTTTTTTATTAAATCTATAGTGGAGTTTATAGTATTTATATTAGTAGGACTAATATATATTGGAATATCCAATACTTCAATAGCTTGTTTTAAATTATCTATTGTTATATTTGGATTAAATTCTTTAATTGATTTTATCATTATTATCCTTAATGTTAAGTAATTATGGCGGTGTGTTGTTACACCAAAAACTCAGATGGGAACTTTGGGTTTTGTTTTACCTATCATGCAAAATGAATAGATGGATGCATGAAATGGTACCAAATTCGCTAAAGGTTATTCCTTTTTACCATACGGATACAGGTCTTATCTATTCCACTATTCGACCTTTTACAATTACATAGTCATTATCCAGTATTAGACTAAACTACAACCGTTCGTTACTCTTTAAAAGATGGCTACTTCTAAGCCGACTTCCCACCATAATTACAATAGATACGACAAGACTCGAACTTGTGACCTCCGAGGTATCAGCTCGGTGCTCTAACCAATTGAGCTACGTATCTGTATTTTATTCTTGCGTCTTTCTGCTCTATTTCTAGCTTTCTTTAAATTTTTAATAGTCCATTTTTGAAAACATAGAATACAAATACACTGAATTCTAAGCTTGGTTGGAGTTTCTTCTCTAGGTTTCATTGAATATCTCTAAAAGAACCGTCAAATAAAATTCCAATTTTCATAGATTCTCTTATTAATTTATATCTATGAGAAATATTAAGAAATTCGATGGAAGATTTAATCCCGATTCGAGTATAATTTTTTCTTAATGGTTCTATTCTAGATATCTGTAATGATAGATCTACATATTTATTAAATATTCTGTCTTTGACTGACTTCATTTTTTTCTGAGTATAATGTAGTCTTACTTGATTAGCTAATATTACATATAGATGTTTTTTATTTGCAACTTGATTTAATAAACTAGCGAATTCTTTATATTGATTATCGTCAGAAATCATAGAAGATATATCATCTACGAGTATTGAATCTATTTCTATATCTGATTTCATTAAACCTTCTAATGACTTAATAATTATATTAATATCAGAAGAATTAAGAATAATTAAGTTTTCTTTAATTCCTGGAACTATAGATTCAAGCCTCGTTTCATCAATACTATTATTAGTACTTATTACTAAAGTGATCTTATCTTTATGAGCGGCCATTCTTAATGCTATACTAGAAACGCCTGATCCAGATTCTCCGAATATTTGAATTACAGAAGGTACTAAGATTCCTTTACCTATAGCTTGATCTATGCTTAACAATGATGAAGAAATATAATTATCTTTTCTACTATTTTCTTCATTATCTATATATAAGTTTAAACTGAGCATCTAAATAATTGTGCCAAATTATAAGCATCATCTCTTGGTTCGTGTACTGTTCCTTGTTTTCTTGATACTAAAGCATCTTCGAACATAAGACCAGATATAGTCATTGCATCAAGTAGAGATATGTTCTTATTGGAAGTATTTAATGTATTGGCCCATTTTATTCTAAATAAAGTAGAAAAATCTAAGAAGTTTTCTATTAACTCAAATTTAACTGAACAATTAAATGTACCATAAAACTTCTTAAACCTATCTTGATAATCAAGGGAGAAAGCTTCATTATCATTACCCCAACTAACCACTAAATTATTTTTAGAACAAAGTCCTATTTTATTTAGTAGGTTAAGTGCCGTAATTGGATCTACTCCATGATTTTTATAGTAATCTATATTTTTACCTAGTAATTTTTGACAGTAAGGACTAATAACCATATCCTTATGTCTTAAGATTATGTTTGGCAATACTTCAATTTTTTTAGAAATAGGATCAAGAGTACTTAATCCTATCTCTATTACATTGCCAGTTTTACCTTCGTCACATTCAAGTTCAGTGTCTAAGAAAATTACCTTATTAATTTTTTTCATTAGCTTTCAAGCTCAACTTCAACCTTAACATTTTTGCCATCCATCTTTACATCATAATGCATCACTTTATTCTTTTGCTTAAAAGCAGTAACAGGGTATCCATGAATAGCTTGAGTATTAGAATCAAAAGGTTTATTTACAGTTTCATAATAAGTATTAGTATTCTTGGGACTATAAGTAAATTTAACTTGATATATAAATCTTTCAGGCCTATGATTATAGATATGCTTAAAAGTACTATAAGGTTTATTTAATGCATTGACATCATTAACTATACTAATGATTGTGTCAATACTTAGATATTTTTCATAAATTGATTCCATGATATCTTTCTTAAATTTCTTATTTTTAAGAAGATCGTCACAAACCATTTCTGCAATTTCCATAGGAAATTGATCGTATTGCTTTATGAATTTAATTCTAGAAGGTCTATTAATCAAATATTGATTAACATTAGTATTAGTAGTAAACAAGAACAAAATCTTGTTTTCTCCACTATAACTACCATCCATAAGATTTAGGAAGCTAATCTGATTATGATTTTTATTATCTCTAGGCTCTTCTTCTACTTCTTCAGCTTCTGGAGTAGCATTTGATTGAAATATCTTATCAAATTCATCAACAAAAAGAATAAAATCTTGCTTAATAGAATTAATAAAAGTTTTGAAATCAAAGCCGGCGGGGATCTTGTCAGTAATAATTATGACAGGAATATTTAAGTCTCTACAGATAAGCTTTGCATCGATAGTTTTACCGAAGCCTTTCTTGCCAGTAAGAAGAACTCCCATATTGCGCTCTGAAGTATTGAATCTATTGATAATTATATCTCTATCATCTTTAGAGATATCATAGATTTTAGACGGCAAAGAAAATGCCGGAGCGCGTTGAAGATAAAAAGAACCGAAACCATTAAATCTTAATGTATAGTTTCCAGGCTCTAAGCAACCATTAATTTTAAGAGAGTTATAGAAGTGAAACGTATCCCCATCTTCAAGTATGTGCATCTTATTCATATTTTCCCTTTACAAAAAAAGATCTAAAAGCCTTTTCCGGGAGTCGAGCCCGGGTCGGATGCTTACAAGGCAACTGCTCTACCCTTGAGCTAAAAAGGCGAATATAGACATATTAATGATCTAAGAGTTTGGTGTTAAATTGACTATATAATTAATAACCTTAAATCAGCGGTCTATAAATCAGAGTAGTAGGATTTGAACCTACGGATTCCTGCTCCCAAAGCAGGCGCACTAGGCCACTATGCGATACTCTGTAAATTCGTATAAAGAATTAATAGCGGAGATGGGAGTCGAACCCATTATTGCAGACCTTATGAGAGTCGCGTGATATTCCGTTTCACTCCCCCGCTATAAAGAGATTACTTATCTAATCTCTTAAAGTATTTACTTGGATTACTTCTGAGCTTTTTGGCGATTTGCTTAAATGTCATTCTGCTACTATCATTCATGTCTACACAAGCATCAGTTGTACCTTTCTTAAAATTAAATTCTTTTTCGAAAAAGGTATTAGGCACTTCTGAATTTGGAATAAATCTTTCTTTAAGCTTAATATTGTCTGGAACTATCATTCCGGATCGATCATCTTTTGCCTTAGTAAAGCCATTTAGCTGACAAGCAACTCCTAAGCAACAATAACCATAACTTTTGCCATCGATCTTATTGTAAAGACTTTCTTGTGTTTGTTTAAAATTACCAGACTCTAATGCTCGTAACCATTCTCTAGTCTTTTTATTAATATACTTAGCCATTTTATTACCTTATCAAAGTTTAACGAATTCAGAAATTAATTGCGGAAACCCAGCATCACAACCAGCGATGTTGAGAACATTGGGATTATTTGGATCGCCAATAGTAAATTTAGTAGTAGTCATACCCATAACAATAAGCTTAGCGTTCTTTTTCATCTTCTTGTTATAAGCTTGTAAAGCATCATCAACCTTCATTGATCCTGCCCAAGTCTCATTATCAGTAATGATAATAAAAGCATCAGTATCAATAGAATGTTCGATTGCATAAATGATAGGTTGAGCACAATCAGTGCTTCCACCTTCCCATCTAACAGTCATAAGACTATTAATGTCTTTATAGTCAGAAGGCTTTAATGGCTTAAA